>SDBS01007691.1_pt1 | contig 10454 bp, 15 predicted proteins | sample 2277091 | NCBI WGS metagenome assembly SDBS01 (sample SAMN10404972, study PRJNA504765) | marine sediment metagenome | isolation source: marine sediment core GS10_PC15, 163 cmbsf | place: Arctic Ocean: Southern Knipovich Ridge | collected 2010 | reverse complement strand
TGATTTCCGCCGTAGATCCATCTGAGCGCCGCAAAAGCCGGCTTGACTGTAGTTACCATATCCTCGGCTTTGACAATTAACTTGTGGCTTGAGTAGCGCTTAATGATGGCGTCGTTGACGGGATCTTTTCGGAGTTCCGTATAATCGAAGAAGTCGCGATGTTCCATCCCTGCTGGCGCTTCATATCCGGGAGCGTTCGCTTCTGTTTGTGGAGTTGGCTTTGACGGCGGCGCATCCACGGAATGAATAGCGTCCAGGCTGGCGGTTAGGAGGCCCGCAACGTTCTCTGCTGGACATAAAGCGCCTGTCGTCGTCACAAGAGCGCGGATCACGACAGCCCCTATAGTCCCTCCCTCATCCCAGCGCGCGGGTACCCACCAGCCCATGCGCTGAAAAAATGGCAGCACTTTTTCGATGTAGTCTTTTGGCGAAATTGCATGATAGATAGGTTGCGCGTTCGTTTCTCTCTGGTACGGTTCTCTCTGCATTGTATTTCCCCATTTCTGTATTGTCGGTTATCTTCCTACATATTGTCGCCAGGAATTGTTTCTTCTTCCTTTTTCGCCCTTTTCGGCAGCGACTTCTTCTCTCGTTTATCAGCCTGTTTTTCCTCAGTCTCCTTTTTCAGAGCCTCAACTTGCGGGGTACTCTCAAAAGCCATGTTGACGGCTTCGGCAAGATCCTGCTTTCCCAGACACACAAGTTGACTAGTCACAAGCGCCACTGCCTGCCAGTCGCCATCTTTCGCCACTGGCTCCGCTATAAGCCCCAGGCGCTTCTCAACCTCCAGGCGCAGTTTGTCCGCCCGGTCAATGGCGGCTTCTGGCCCGCGGCCTTTGGCGGTAAAATACGTCTTAAGCGAATATGTATAATCGCCCTTCGACGTTCGCGATATCTCTAAGCTGCACATTCCTGTGTTTCCCAGTATTCCGAGATCCATCATTTGATTATTCCTCCCCCTTGATGATTTCTCCGCTCCGGATCTTCTCTATGTCCACCAACAGAAAACAAGCGGAGCAACGGATAAATCGTTCTGCTCCGTCTTCGGCTTCGCTGAATATCCCAGACCCAGAGAGCATAAACTTATCCAGAAGACTATCCGCCCTTTCAACGACCACATCGCTCGCATAATGCCCATACAATTCGCTCAACGCTTTGAGCGGCGCATGGTCGCACGTTGGCGACAGGGTAGCTCGCATAAGCGGAGAAATCGGCACAAAGTCCTTCGCCGTTTCCCGCTGCTCCTTCTTCTCTTCCGTCATTTCCGTCAGGTAATTGAGAGCCATCTTAAGGACTTCTTCCTGGCCCGTTTCCGGCCGTGTAGCCGTCCGGTATAAGGCAATGGCGAGCCCTTGCGCCAGCGCCGGTAATCCTTCTTTACTCTCTTTCAAATTGAAGTTTACCGCCATTATTCGACGGGCTTCCAAAGCGCAAGCCTCCATAATCTTTCCGTGTTCCGTCACTTTTTCATTTTTCATGATCTTTCCCCATTCTGTTGTTGATTTCTCCGCACAAGCGCTCCCTTCCTGGGCTAGTTGTGAAGTTTCGCTAATTCTTCCAGAGTTTGCGGCGGTTCGACAGGCTTTTCAGGTATGCGGAATTTTCTGCCCGGCCGCCCCGCTCTTAACTTCTTGCGCTCCTTCTTCGTTTCGGCGTTCTTCCGCTGCCGCTTGTTTCTCTTTTTGTCGGCTTTCTTCATGCAAATATCCCCATCGCGCAGAAAACGCACAACAGCAACCCCGCGCTCAGTATGATGCTCCACGCTATGAGACCCTCCATAGCGCCGTCGCCCCCTTTCCTGACGACAATCGTTATCGCTCCGCAGCTTAGAATAGCAAGGAACAGACTAAAATATAGCCCAAGCACAAGTAAAATGAACATAGCACGAATCTCCTTTACAGGTTAAAAGCGAGTTCCTGTTGAGCGTCTGATTTTGGAATGGCGCCATAATCCTCGCCCCATTGGATTTGGCCCCGCTCGGCGTCTGTCGGGGAGCGCCTGGCGGCTGTATATGCGGAAAAAAGGCGCACGCGCTCACCGTCTCCCGCGCGGGGCTTCCTGGTATACGCTTTCACATCAGCCAAAAAAGCCCGGTGATCAAACCGTCGATAGCCGGGCGTCTGGCGAATTTGCGGCAAGGAAGCCCAGGGCGGTTTTAATGGAACAAAATCCGCGGCGGCACATCCTATCATAAGCGCCCCGATCTCTATGCCCTTTGGCAAGGCCGCCAGTTCAGCGCAGACCGCCTGTATATTCGCTTCCACTTTCCACGTCGCTCCCTGCAGGTACGTTTCCGACCCTGTGTCCACGAACTGGCCCCCGGGATCGATCTCTTTGCTTCTCAGCCGGTCTTTCACCGTTGTTGCGGCTCTCCTGGATAAACCTGAGATCCGCTTTATGGGGAGCACACAAAACACCAAGCCCGCGCTTCGCCGCCCCTGCTTTTTCACGCAGTATATGTCGTCATTCCAGGACATTTCTTTGAGCGTCGGAAACGGGACAGGGCGCAAAGTATCCCCGTTTCTGGCCCGACTCAAAAAATCCGTGACGCTGCTATACTCAGATCCGATCCAATGTAGCCATGCGTTGTTTGACATTTTCGCTCCTTCAGTACGTCCAGATAACGTTTTGAGCCTTGCCTGGATGATTGTCCAGGTGGACAAAGCCCTCCCCAATGCCGATCCGGGAAAATCCCGCCTTAATGGCGCCGCCAACTATAGCATATAGCTTCTGGGACGTTTCCGCCGCCACGTCGGCCGCGTGGCCCGGTATATGGGAACTGTCGTCAGTCCCGCCCTCTGCCTTGTTATGCGTTTTGCACCGCCAGCCTGAATTGATTGCAAACGGAACGCCGGCCAGGGATCGCGCGAACTGGAGGCGGATAATAAAGCTCCGATCCATGTGTTCCACATATAGGCGACTGCAACGCTCACACTTACAGCAGAATTCCCTTGCGTCAAAATTCTCGGTAGCCCAACCGGCCTGCAGCAGAGGATCTAACCGTATGACGTTTTCCAGCAGTTCATTCCATGCCGTCAGGTGTTCGGAGTCTCCGCCGCCCTTGTTTCTTGAGCGTAGCGTCTGCAATTCCAGGCCGCGGTCATACCCGGCAAGTTCCTCTGTATATGCGCTCCGTCCGATCTCGAACAGCGCCCCGTCGAATGTCTTGATAATGTGTCCATTTACGACTTTCTCAAATTGCCGGTCGGTGACGTAGATCGGCTGACCGATTTCGCCAAATTTCAGGCTCATGATACACCATAGCTTAGTTCCCTCTTGCATATCGCTCATTTCAGCACCCCATGTCGTCCATTGTTGCGATAATGACCTCTGCCACGACGCTGAGAGAAACGTTGACCTCTTCGGCTATTTGACCAGTATTATGCTCTCCGCCCATCATCAGCGTGATTATCTTCTTTCTTTTATGAGCGGGAAGCTGTGTCGCCAGCTTTTGCCATTCCGCCCGTTTCTCTTTTCCCCATCGCTCTTTCTCATTCTCATTCTCCATTTTTCCGTATTCCCTCCTCTCTGACTCTGCGCTCCGCCAGCTTCACATATTCGGCGTTGGCTTCTATGCCCAGGTAGTCGCGCCCGTGGGCTTTTGCGACCGCGCACGTGGTCCCTGAGCCTACAAACGGGTCGAGGACTATGGACGCCGCCGATCCGTCATTTCCTGGACATTCGCAAGTCGGCTCCCATCGAAGCGTCTTTGTGACGTTTCTGTATTCCTCTCCACGCTCCCGCGCCGCTTGCCTGAGCAACGCCAGTCGATTGCCGGCGCTCCGCTTCTCGTAGGCGCTTTTTGTCTTGCCGTCATGTGGAGCCTCCGTTTTTTCGATAACCCGGGTCCAGCACATACCGCAAACCTGGCAAGCCTTGTCGGACGACGACGCGAGGACCATAGGCTCAACCAGCTTTGGCGGGAAGGTCGCAAAGTGAGCGCCCTTGTAGGATCTTGTCGGTATCTTCCAGACCGTTCGCTTATTGCGTCCGTTCTCGTCCGGTCGCATAGGGCGCTCTCTATGCGCTCCCTTGTAGGGGCTGCCCTCCGCTAGATTGTCTGTCATCTTCTTTGTGTCTCCGCCCCAGCGCCCCAGTGGCGCCGTGTATGGCTCCTTAATAGCTACCTGGTCAAAATAATATCTCCTGGATTTCGACAAGAAAAAGAAATATTCATGATCCCGCGTCAATCGGTCTTTCGGGCTTTCCGGCATGGCGTTCGGTTTATGCCAGATCCCATCATTCCGAACCCACCAGCCGTCGGCCTGGAGAGCGAGGGAAAGTCTAGCGGGTATGAGCGCCATGTCTTTTCCCCGAACGCCGCCCCCTGGTCCATAGCTATCGCCAATATTGATCCAGGCGGTAGCGTCGTCCCTGAGTACGCGCCAGACTTCCCTGAATACCTGGACGAGATGCGCCACATAAAGCCCCGGCGTTTCTTCCCATCCCAGGCGGCCCCTCCACGGTTTTATCTCGAGTCCCGGATCTCCGGGCCAGCGCGTAGGCAAAACGCCGTATTTCCGCTTTTTCCAATAAGGCGGCGATGTGATGCACGTCTGAAAGACGCCAGCAGGCAGATCCGCCAGGATCGCCAGGCAGTCGCCGTATAAGATTTTGTTTCGCAGGTTCATTTGCTTTTGATTCCCGCCAGACTGGGAAAGTGATCCGCCATAATACGCACCAGGTCGTCCCGCAGTTCCTCTAGATCGTCTTGCGATAGATCATCACATCTGCCCTTTACAGGATTAGATCTATACATCGTGACGCTATTTTCACTCAGTTCATGGAAGAAATGAACCGCCACATGGTCCAGGGCGGCGTAAGATGGATTGCTTGTTTCTTCCGCCTCCGCCGCTTCGCCGCCATCGTGCCGGACGCCGCAGTTGACCAACTCTATGTCGTCTTCCGGGACGGGAACAAAACAAGACTCCCAGTCCTCATCGTCGCTCTTAACGTTCTCGCGGATTCCATACTTCTCGTAAAAATAGACGGCCCGCTGTTGCAGCGCTCGCATATTAAAGATCCATAGCAGATCCGCCGGCGCTGGAATGTAATACGCCAGCACGTTCGCATCTGTGCTGAAGAGTTTACCATACCGTTCTATGGTGAGGGAGTCCAGGAACTCCTGCGCCTTCGTGCCTGCAATTCCCACCTTGCCGATAAACCTCGAATCAGGCTTATGTCGATAAGCTGAGATCAGATCCAGGCGCAGGTCTTTGTACTTCTCCCAGTTCTCCGGCGACGTGATCTGGATCTCTAGCTTTATTTCCTGCCCAGAATCCAGGATCACCAGCCGGTCATACAGCGCGCCCCCATCGGCGGGAACCACGCGGCTAATGACGCCGCCCATGTCCGCTAGTTTTCTCACACGCTCTACAACCAGCGCCTCCATCTTAATAAACTTTGGGAACCGATTTTTTGTACTCATGTTTTACCCCCGTTCGGGCTTCCATGATCTCAATGGCTTCTGGATCGCTGTCCACCAGGATGAAACGGCGGCCCAGTTTGGCGCAAACTTCGCCCGTGGTCCCGGACCCTGCGAAAGGATCTAACACCAGGTCGCCGGCGTTTGTGGAAGTTTTCACCAGCTTACCGAACAGCTTCACGGGCTTCTGAGTAGCATAGCCCCACTCCGACCGCTCCGCCCCGTTGGCTGGCGGCATTTTGATCAATGAAAGCATATCGTTGTGCTTCGTATAGTTGAAAGTGTGTCCCTCGCCCCTGACGGCGAACAGGATAAAATCGCATGTAGCCACGTAGCTGGTTTTGTCCGGTTTCGGTTTCGGGTTCGGCCGCATCCAAACAAGCGTATTCTTGAAATGAAAGCCGGCATTGATCAAAGCTGTGCGAAAATACGAGACGTAAGGCTCCGCCGAGAACGCGTAGACGCTGCCGCCGTCTCTTAAGACTCTGAAAAATTCGCGACTCCATTTGTCGAGCCGCTTTATGAATTTATCCGGCGGCGTCCAGTCCCAGACGCCAAAGTTGTTTGACATTTTTTCGCGGTCTTCCGTCTGAAAGTCGATTGTCCGCGCCTGTGAGATGTTATAGGGAGGATCGGCCAGCACCAGGTCAACCGATCCATCTTCCAGAAAGCGGAAATGATCCGCCAGATAGAGTCGATTGTCGTGGAGCGCCGTCTTTGCCGCTCTCACTTTCATGGATTCTGCGCTGATCCGTTTCCGCCGCTCTCGCTTAACAATGTCGCGGAGGGCGCCTGCCACGTTCCCGGTCTCGTCCATCGCCTCAAGAATATCGCGATATCCTGGCTCGTCCTCCACGGCTTTCACAACTTTTTCAATCTTCCGCAAAGTCTCCCGACTGACGCCGACAGCCCTTGCGGCGTAGTCCTTTGCTCGGAATTTCCCATCCGCGGCAAATATTGCCGCGGGCGGAGGATTGCCTGTTTTTCTGCCGTCCCGTATCTCACGCTGCGCCCTCTGCAAAAGTTCGCGGCTGACCGCAAACATCTCTGACGGCGTGAAGTTTTTGCGCTGGATATTTTCGGCGCTCTCCACGGCCCCGTAATCCTCCGGAGCGATAGAAACCATCGTAGCGTCGATGAAATGCCATCGAAGCTGTTTGCAGGCGGCAAGTCGTCTCGCGCCTGCGATAAGCCGGGGATGCACCTCGTCGTTTGTTATGACAACAGGGTGCAGCAGCCCGAATTCCTCGATGCTGGCTGCCAGTTCCGTAATGTCGCCCACGCTGGCCCTCAGCCTATCCGTTACGATGATGTTCTGGATCGGAATTTTTCGACTCAATTTCTTTATCCTTGTTAAGTTGCACGTAGGCTTTCTTTAATCCGGTCCTATACTCCCTAATTTCGTGCCATATATCGGTATCACTCAGCAGTTCTGGGATCAAAACCTCACAATGGATTATTTCGTGAATTAGATCCGCTCGAGCGCTATTCGTGAGAGCGTCCTTAATCCCTCGCAGTTCGGCCTTCAGCAACAAACTGGCCGCCATATTCGCGAGCTGCGGAAAAAATCCAGCAACAGCCTTCTGTGCTATTGTTTTTTTATGGTCGTACTGTAGCTGCTCCTGGAGTATGGTACTGATAAGATGTGACCTGGAATGGCCTGTTTGATCGCAAATCTCATCTAACGCCTTAATCATTGCCGGCGGAAGTCGGACTGTAGTAACCTGTAAAATTCCTCCGTCTTCGGCGTCCTGGACGGCAGCCTCCCTCGCCGCAAGCAATTTATCAACAAGACTGTCGATTGCATCATAATCGTAGTCAATATGAAAACTGCCCTTGTTGTCGCAGTGTTCAATCACATGATCGCTGAGTATCTTAAAAAGCGGGTATCTTGGATCTTCCTTTCCGTCTTTCATTTTTCGCTCCTGGGGCAAAAGCCCCGGTTATTCTTTTTCTCGCGTGACTACTGTGAGCGAGGCGTCGCTGTAAGTCTTCGCTCCCTTACATAGCGCCTTCATGGTTTTTCTAAATGACGCCTCGCTCCGTTCAGCGACAAGCCTCATCATATACTCTGCGGCGCACATGATGTGAATAAACTCGGCGTCGTCAAGTCTTACCTCGACTCTGGCCCTATCACCTTTCAGCATCTTAACAGTGATCTCAAAAACCGCTTCGCTCTCAATGCCCATTTCCGTATCCGCTTTCTTCATGTCGCCAAAGCCTCATAATGTGTGTTATGCAGACACTACTCCCTGCACATAATGGAGTATATCGCTCTCTGTGTGCTGCGTGTCGCCTCTATGCGAACGCCGCGCGCCGCAACGTCAAGAATATAATCCTCCTTGTTATCAAGCCGTCTGGGAGCCTTGATCGTTATGGGGTTGTGATATGTCCGACCGTCAAATGATATACTAACCCGTACCTCCGGATACCCAGAGATAACCACTTGTTTCCAAGGGCCTTCGCCTTTCTTGCGTTTGAATGTTTTTCGATATGAGCCAACACAGCGCCCAAGCGTCCCAGTTGCTTGAAAAATACCAGTTGTTTGAAGAATATCGAATTTCGTTCTTGTCATTTTCCCCCCTGGAGCCAAAGCCACATAATAGTTGATATGGATACCAATCGGCTTAAACGACCGGTATCATGCTAACCGTATGTAAAAGTACATATAGCGTAAACGGCGTTGTTCCGTATAGCTCCTTTTTTAGATCGACATGACCGTTTATTTTCTGCGATTCTCCAACAAATGCAGGGGTCGCCATTCCAGAAATCGCTTGTATGAGAGCAGCGGTCTCGTCACTATATAATTCCTCCCGATCCATCTGTGAAATGGCGACACGTTCTAATATATCATTTTCCCGCGCGGCAAGCTCACCGTAGATCGTGACGGGAAAAAACGATAACGGCTCACAGATAAACGGCGTTTCATCCCAAAGATGGATAGTTAAATCCCCGCTTTGCAACGCCATGAAAACATCCACGATCCTCGCCTGCTCGGTAGGCTTTACAGCGAGGCTTACTTTGTAGATCAAACATTCATGTCCCGCGGGAAACATGAAGGGTCTTGAAAAGTTTGTTAAGTCCTTATCAACGCCGCGAGTCTCAAATAGCCCCGCCGTGGCGTCAGAGTTAATGTCTTGAGGTATACGAACTCCGTAATAATATGTGATTATTTGCCAACGCTTCACAGCGACCCATTGATCAATTGCTTTTATGTAGATAAACCCTGGTCTAGTTTCTTCGTTTCCCATCCTAATTTTTCCCTCATTGTTGTATGTTTGGTACATCTCCCATAATACGTGTTATCCAGTCAGTATTTTTCTGATCTTGTCTAACCACTCAGTTTTTACCCAGATCTTCACCGTGTCGTCAGGCTGGTCTTGCCGTCTCCTTATAAACGACAGAAATGAAACTGCTCCCTTCTTATCTATGATGAAGTCAAATTCTGAATCACCTGTATCAAAATTAAAGATTTCGTGCTGTCCCTCATCAACCATAGCGACCGCGCGCATTTTTTGCCTCTCTGCCTCATCTTCCAATCCGTCAACAATATGGATCGCCAACATTGCCGCATAGTCTCTGTCTTCAATCGCGATAATGCCGGAACCTTCGACGAGATTAGTTATCGTATGGATCAGCTTTATTCTGTTAGTCACGAGTCCTTGATGCTGCCCCTTTTCCGCCGTTTCACACTTGCTAGTTTCTTCGTTTTCCATCCTAATTTTTCCCCCCTGGACAATGCCCCATAATCTATGTTATGTATACTCATCATTTGTTAATAATCGCCATGCAAGTCTAGCCACTCCCGGAACTTGAGCGTTTCCAAGCGCTCTAAGCTGGCCCACCCTATCGGGAACCCCATGAGCCACTCTGCCCACCTGGGATTCAGTTGCATCTTCGGCGGGGTCATTGTCCCACCAACTAGGGAGTTCAGTGGCGGCGTATTCCGGCGATGAGTTGATGGAGATCCGTTCTGTTCCCCATCCTGCGTCGTGAGGGTCGGCCATTGGTGTTTGTTGATTTCCTGGACATGATCCCGAAGTTTGTAATGCCCCGTCCTGCCCTCTCGCATCTCCATGATCCCGCCTTCTCCGTCCGAACTCGTGGGAGTCCGCCAATGTCGCGTCGGCGCCTGATCCGTCAAGCGCGGCTTCCATCCCTTCGCCAGAGCCTTCTCGCTCTGGTAACACCCAACCGCATCGCTCTTTATTGGCGCTGACCATTGATGCGAGTATCCAGAGTCTTTTTCTGAGATGGGGCGCTCCCACGTCAGCCGCCGATACAATTCGCCATCGCGCATCATACCCGCTTTCGGAAAGGTCGTTAAGTATTCGTCCGAAGTACCCATGATCCCCGCCAATAAGACCTGGCACGTTTTCACAGAACGCGTAACGGGGTCGCACTTCCCGAATAACCCGGAGCGTTTCAGGCCATAAGTTTCTGTCGTCGTCCGCTCCTTTTCGTTTCCCTGCGACTGAGAACGGCTGGCAAGGGAAGCCGGCTGTGATAATATCAACGCATCCAGACCAGGGACGCCCGTCGAACGTCTTAATATCACCCCATATCGGCGCATCGCACAGATAGCCCTCTGCAATCCTTGCTCTAAGTATTTTAACGCAATAGGCGTCTTTCTCAACGTAACAGACTGATCGCCATCCAAGCAATCGTCCGCCGAGGACTCCGCCACCGACGCCGGCAAATAGAGCCAACTCATTCATCTTACCTCCAATGCCCCACAATGCTTGTTATGTAGACAGACCAGCCCAAAACACTATAGCCGCAAATGAGGAAGCTGCTCCACAGGGAATGAATAGGATAAACCAAAGCCAGTTGACTATTCCCCGCCTGGAAAAACGCCACATGGAACGACGCTGGACGACTCCCCAGAAATTAAGGCCAACAAAAAACCAGGATACCAGCGCAAAAATCGAAAAACAGATCGCATGGAATAAGCCGCCGAATAGAGGTAAAGTATTCATTTTTGCTCAATGCCTCATAATAAGTGATATGGATACCAGAATGGTGCGGT
>SDBS01007690.1_pt1 | contig 10455 bp, 8 predicted proteins | sample 2277091 | NCBI WGS metagenome assembly SDBS01 (sample SAMN10404972, study PRJNA504765) | marine sediment metagenome | isolation source: marine sediment core GS10_PC15, 163 cmbsf | place: Arctic Ocean: Southern Knipovich Ridge | collected 2010 | reverse complement strand
GGACCAGTTGATTACCTAAAAGAAAGATTTGAACTTACTGCAAATGATATTGCAAAAAAAGTAGAAAAGGTTTTAAAGAGGAAATAGAAAATATAAAAAAATATAGTAAGGTGTTTAACAAAGAGATTGAAATATTTTATATATAATAATATTACAAGGGAATTGATACTAGATGTGGGCTTTTTGGGTTACTAGATGGCTTGGATTCTAAACTAGAAATCATTTTGTAAAATATTTTATTTATTGGAATTGTTCAACTAATTGATAATATAAAAATAGTAATTTACAAAGGAGAAACTGTAAAATGACAAAACCAAAAGTTGCAGTGGTAGGTTATGGTACCATCGGTCAGCGCTTAGCTGATGGCGTAGTAAGACAAAAAGATATGGAGTTAGTAGGAATTGCCGATGTGGCCCCTACCTTGGCTTTAAGAGCCTTAAAAGAAAAAGGAATGCCTTACGATTTGTATTGTGCTATCCCTGACAATATTTCTCTTCTTGAGGATATTGGTATTCCGGTTACCGGAACCCTGGATGAACTGCTCAAGAAAGTAGATATTGTCTTGGATGCGACCAGTGCAGGAATTGGCCAAAAGAACAAAGAGCTCTACAAAAAATATGGTCTCAAAGCCATATTCCAGGGTGGAGAAAAGAACGAAGTGGCCGATGTCTTCTTTCATGGCTACGCCAATTACGAAAGGGGCCTAGGCAAACAATTTCTTAAGTTGACTTCCTGCAATACCACCGGATTAATCAGGGCAGTCGATTGTCTGGACCGGGCAGTTGGTATGGAAAAAGTGGCCATTACCATTATCAGAAGAGTGGCAGATCCCGGAGATTACCATAGAGGATTAACCAATGCTTTACAGGTAGATAAAGCCCCCAGTCACCAGGCCTTAGATTTAATGACTATTATGCCCCATGTGAATGCTACTGGCATCTTAGTCCATACCCCGGTAACCCATGGACATATTATTACCATCGTGGCCACCCCCAAGAAGAAAATAACCAAGGAAGAAATCCTGGCACAATTTAATAAACATCCCAGGATTAGAGTGGTAAGACTGGCAGATGGTTTCCTGGGGAATGCCTCTTTATTTAAATATGCCAGAGATTTGGGTAACGCCAGAGGAGATATGTATGAAATTGCCGTTTGGGAAGAAACCATTGTCCCTTCCGGAGATGATATTATGTTTGCCATTAATATCCCGCAAGAAGCAGTGGTTATTCCGGAAACCATGGATGCCATTAGGGCCAGTTTAGAAATGCAGGAAGGCAGACTAGAAGCAGTTGGTCTTACCAATCAATATCTGGGCATGCAATAAGGAGAGTGATAAGACGTGATAAATGGAATACATACGCTTGATAATTTTGACCTAGAAGGCAAAACAATTCTTGCTCGTTTTGATATGAATTTTCCACTTGATCCTAAAACCAGAGAACCCTTAGATATAACCAGGATTAAGGAGAGTATACCTACCCTGAAAGAGCTGGCTGAGAAAGAAGCAAAAACGGTGATCCTCATTCATCAAGGCAGTGATATAGAATATCATAATTATGCTTCTACAAAACCCCACTCAAGAATAATTTCCCAATTATTGGGAAAACCAGTCGAGTATATTGATGATGTATGTGGTCCAGCAGCTCGAGATAAAATCAAAGCTTTAAAAAATGGTCAAATCCTAATGCTGGAGAATGTGCGTTTTATGGCCGAAGAAATGACCCTTTTTGAGACTAAATTAAATTTAACCCCTGAAGAGCAAGCAAAAACCATAGTAGTCCGTAAATTAGCTCCTTTAGCAGATTTATATATTTGTGATGCTTTTGCTGCAACTCATCGCTCCCAACCGACTTTAGTAGGCATGGAAGAAGTATTGCCCTCCGCTATGGGCAGATTATTGGAAAAAGAAATTACCGCTTTAAACCAATTGTTACAAAACCCTGAAAAGCCCTGTATATTTATTTTAGGCGGAGCAAAGATTCAGGATGCTTTTTTAATGATGGATTCCATATTAAAAAATAATATCGCTGATTTAGTATTGGCAACTGGTTTAGTGGCCCAAGTCATGTTATTGGCTAAGGGGATTTCATTGGGAAAACCCTCTGAAGATTTAATTAAAAAGAAAAATTTGGAAGAATATATAGATCAAGCAAAAGGCATTTTGAATAAATTTAAAGATAGGATTGAATTACCTACTGATTTAGCCTATTCCCTATCTGGGGAAAGAAAAGAAGTTGCAGTAAGTAATCTACCCATAAATGATATCTTAATGGATTTGGGCCAGGATACGATATCGGAATATGAATCCATCATCAAAAATGCCAAGACCATCTTCTTTAATGGGCCTGCCGGAGTTTTTGAAAAAGCAGAGACTGAATTGGGAACAAAATCTATACTGTCCGCAATTGCCAAAAGTAATGCCTTTTCCGTAATCGGTGGTGGGGATAGTATCGCAGCGGTTAATAAATATAATCTAGCTAACCATATTTCCTATATCAGTACCGGCGGGGGAGCTTTGGTCAGGTTTTTAAGCGGTGAGGAATTGCCGGTGGTGAAAGCTTTGAGGAAATCAGCAAAGAGATTTCCCGCTGAAAGATGAAGAACAAAAAGACGGCTCTTTAAAAGAAATATATTTAATATAAACCCTATTAGAATATAATAAATTTATTTGAGATTATAAGTTTATACTCTTTTTATGTTTAGGTTAATGTAGATTAATAGAGGGAAGGAACACAGAGTTTAAGGATAGGATTGCTCTTGGCAGATATCTTTTTTGTAAAGAAGAAACAGTAAGGAAATTCTTTGAAGGTATAAACTTTAGCTTGTCCTATCTTTTCTTCTTCTTTTAATTCCAATCATTTGCCAGATGAGATTAATCTTAATTTTTTCTCTAAATAACTTTTTAAAGATGATTTGATCTAACTATCGGTATGGTTTTGTATCATTGTTTTAATATAATTTAAAACTTATTTCTCTTTAAGATTTAGCTCTATATTACATCTTTTTTGTTAGCCAATAGTGTTTTTTGAATTTTGAATCATTAAAAAACAGCCGGTTTTAACTTACAAATGACGTTATATAAATTTAATTTTACTTTTAAGAAAAGGTGTGATACATTTTATAAAATCACATAGTAAGTTGATAGTTCACATTGTGATTTTTACTAAATACCGAGCATAATTAATCACTATAGCTAAATAGATATTTATTATTAGTTAAAAGTTAGTTTAATGGCGAAGGAAATAATGCGCAAAATCACGGTTAGTCAGATCAAAGACAAAGTAAAAGAACTGTTCTTAAAAACCAACTATCACATCGATTCAGATCTTTTACAACGACTGGAAAAGGTCTTAAAAGATGAAACCTCTCCTATAGGAAAATCTTTCTTGCAGATGATTATCGAGAACAACAAAATTGCTTCATCCGAAGAAATAGCTATCTGTCAGGACACCGGACTGGCCGTCCTCTTTATCGAATTAGGCCAGGAGTTCCAGATAATAGAGGGTGACTTTGCCGACGCCATAAACCAGGGGGTTAAAGAAGCCTACCAAGAAGGATATCTCAGAAAATCAGTGGTAGATGATCCCGTCTTTGAAAGAAGGAATACCAAGACCAATAAGCCAGCAGTCATCTATACCGATATAGTCCCCTGGGATAAGATAAAATTTTTAGTAATGCCTAAAGGATTCGGCAGCGAAAACATGAGTGCCCTATCTATGTTAAAACCAGCCAATGGACCGGAAGGAATCATTCATTTCATAGTAAAAACCGTAAAAAAAGCCGGCCCCAACCCTTGTCCTCCTACCATTATCGGAGTGGGTATCGGAGGAACCGCTGATAAAGCCATGGTCATCGCCAAAAAAGCCATTGCCCGCAAAATAGGCGAACACCATCAAAACGAGAAATATGCCGCTATGGAAAAGGAAGCCTTGGAGAAGATAAATAACTTAGGCATTGGACCAGCAGGGCTAGGGGGTAGAACCACTGCCTTAGCTGTAAATATAGATTACCCGCCTACCCATATAGCCGGTATGCCGGTTGCCATAAACGTTTGTTGTCATGCTGCCCGACACGCAGAGGGTATGTTATAGAAAATAAATATTTTAAACTAGGAAGTAATATGTATTAGGAGATTCGAATAAAAATGAAAATAACACAAAGGATAATAAAAATCAAACTGCGACAAAAGATAATGACAGCTGATCAGGCAGCAGAGCTAATAAAAGATGGTATGACAGTAGCCACTAGTGGTTTTACTCCAGCAGGGTATCCAAAAGCTGTTCCCTTAGCATTAGCTAAAAGGGTTAAAAAGAGTAAAGAAAAACTTCAAATTAGCTTATTAACCGGCGCCTCAGTAGGTGAGGAAATAGACGGAGCCTTAACAGAAGCAGGCATAATTACTCGGCGTTATCCCTATCAGACCAATAAATTACTTAGAGATAGTATCAACAATGGGGGAATTGCTTATGCTGATATACATCTAAGCCATTTTGCTCAGCAGGTTCGCTACGGTTTTTTTGGTGAAATAGATTTAGCAATAATTGAAGCAATCGCGATAGACGAAGAGGGAAATATTATTCCCAGTACTTCTGTGGGTGTCTCCCCTACCTTCATTGATCGAGCAAAATCCATAATAGTAGAAATAAATAATAGTCAGCCCTTAGAACTCGAGGGGATTCACGATATTTATCAACCCCAAGATCCTCCAAACCGTTATCCAATCCCTCTTATAAAACCCGGAGATAGAATCGGAACACCCTATATCCCTACTGATCTAAAAAAAATTCAGGCCATTGTAATAACCGATAGTAATGACCAGGCATTTCCGTTAGCTCCTATAGATAAAAATAGTGAAAAAATTGCTAGTTATATAGTCGATTTTTTAAAAAACGAAGTTAAGCATAATAGATTACCTCAAAATCTTCTCCCCCTGCAGTCAGGAGTGGGGAGTGTAGCCAATGCAGTCTTGGCAGGATTATTAAATTCACCTTTTGAAAATCTTGACTTTTATTCTGAAGTTATTCAGGATTCAGTTCTTGATTTAATTGATAGTGGTAAAATAAGAATAGCATCTGGAACTTCTTTGACTTTTTCTAAAGAAGGGCAGCAAAGATTTTATAGTAATCTCAAAAGATATAAGGAGAAGATGATCTTACGCCCTCAGGAAATTAGCAATAACCCGGAGATTGTTAGAAGGCTAGGTTCCATTGCCATGAATACAGCCATAGAAGTGGATATTTACGGTAATGTAAACTCTACTAACATTATGGGGACCAAAATGATGAATGGTATCGGAGGTTCGGGAGATTTTACCAGGAACGCCTACCTCTCTATATTTGTTACCCCTTCTATTACCAAGAAAGGAGATATTTCTTGTGTGGTTCCCATGGTCTCTCATACCGATCATACCGAACATGATGTACAGGTAATAGTAACTGAACAGGGATTAGCAGATTTGAGGGGATTATCTCCTCGGGAAAGGGCTGAAACAATAATTAAAAATTGCGTCCATCCAGAATATAAACCTAAATTAAAAGATTACTACCAAAGGGCTTTAGAAAGGGGAGGACATACACCTCACTTAACCGAAGAAGCTTTATCCTGGCATAAGAAATTTTTAGAAACAGGCTCGATGAAATAAACTTTAAAATATCCGAAAAGGGAGAAAACTAACTATGTCTTGCGGTTATACCGGAAACATACTTCATATAGATCTAAGTTCAAAAAAATACTGGATAGAAAATCCTGCCGAGAACTTTTACCGTACTTACTGGGGAGGTCGGGCTTTAGCTCTGTATTATATGTTAAAAGAAATGAAACCTCATACTGACCCTTTATCCCCCGATAACTTACTCATCTTTGCCCCTAGCGTAATCACCGGTGCCCCTGCCCCGGCCATACCCCGTTTCACTGTCTGTGCCAAATCTCCTTTAACCGGAGCTCAGGGAGAGGCGGAAGCCGGAGGTTGGTGGGGACCGGAACTAAAGAAAGCCGGTTTTGATGCTATTATCATTAAAGGCAGTTCCCCCGTTCCCGTATATCTTTATATTAAAGATGGTAAGGTAGAGATAAAAGATGCTGTCCACCTTTGGGGGAAAGACACCGGAGAAACTCAGAGGATAATCAAAGAAGAATTAGCTGATGATAAGATCAGAATTGCCCAGATTGGTCCTGCCGGAGAAAACCTGGTGCGCTTTGCCAATATTGTAAATGAATTAAAACACTTTAACGGTAGAAACGGTCTGGGAGCAGTGATGGGTTCTAAAAAACTGAAAGCCATTGCCGTAAGAGGGACTAAATCCATAGACCTTTACGACAAAGAGAAGATAAATCAAGTAACCAAAAGTATTACCAAAAGAATTATGGATAATCCCTTAAGCCGGGATCTTCGGGAATTAGGTACTCCAGGAACAGTCCGTCCTACTTATGAAGCAGGATGCCTTCCCTCCTACAACTGGACTACCGGCTATTTCAAAGAAGGAGAAAATCTGACTGCTGAAACCTTAAATACAACTATATTAAAAAATACTGAAGGCTGTTATGCCTGTCCTATCCGCTGTAAACGGGCAGTAGAGATTAATGAAGCAGACCTTAAAGTTGACCCCGCCTATGGAGGTCCGGAATATGAGACCATTGCCTCTTTAGGTTCTATCTGTGGTATATCTGACCTGAAGTACATAGCCAAAGCCAATGAGCTTTGCAATAAATATACTATGGATACCATATCTACCGGTATGGTCATTGCCTTTGCCATGCAGTGTTATGAAGAAGGGCTCCTCACCAAAGAAGATACTGAAGGAATAAAACTTACCTTTGGCAATAAAGAAGCCCTCCTTATTCTCATAGAAAAGATTGCCCACCGGGAAGGACTGGGAGACCTCTTGTCTCAGGGTTCCTACCTGGCTGCTCAAAAAATAGGCAAAGGTGCAGAAAGATTTATCCACCAGGTAAAAGGCCAAGAGATTCCCATGCATGACCCCCGCCTTAAAACCGGAGTAGGTCTCCAGTATGCCCTCTCTGACTACGGAGCAGATCATATGAAGGCTGCTCATGATCCCTTTTTTAAAGATAAAGACTCGGTAGGGGTAAAGGAGATGAAAGGACTGGGTATCTTAGATCCCGTATCTCCCATCGATATAGGAGAGAAGAAAGTCTCTCTCTTTAAACTTTTAGATATCTACTTGACAGTCTTTGATATCTTAGGGGTCTGTAATTTTGGTTATGTCCCTCGCAGTGTAGGGACAATGGAGGAATTATTAGAAATTATTAAATCTACAACAGGCTGGAAAACTACCTGGTTTGAATTGATGAAATTAGGAGAGCGCTCCATCAATATGGCTCGCATCTTTAACCACCGGGAAGGATTTACTTCTAAAGATGATACCTTACCCGAAGTCTTCTATCAAAACTTTAGAGGTGGCCCGTTAGATGGTCAGGGAGCTATCAATAAAGAAGACTTTCAAAAAGCCATAAGATTACGCTATGAACTTATGGGTTGGAATCCCGATACCGGCATCCCTACCCCTGCCAAATTAATCGAATTAGGTTTAGATTGGCTCGTCGGTGAGGTTAAACGATGAAGATAAGTATTAAGCTGGAGGGGTACTTAAAGTACAAATATCCCTCTGATAACTTAGAACTAAATTATTCTAAACCAATAACTATCCGTCAAGTTTTGGAAGATGCTAAGATTTCTTCGGCTGATGTATTTTTTATTAAAACGGAAGACAAAATTGTAAAAGAAGATTATCTTCTAACTAAATCTAATGAGGTTAAGTTATTTCCGGTTATCGGTGGAGGATAGAGAAAATTAGAAATTTAATAAGTTACGGAGTGTTTTTGCTGAAAAGAAGCAGTAGGGGAATTCTCTAAAAGTATAAACTTTAGATTGTTTCATCTTTTCTTCCCCATCTTCTAACTTTTTACCCAGCTCATATTTCAAAGGCCTTACTTTTTCTACCATAAAATTATTTATTGCCTTGATCTCTTCAGAAATATTTCGTTTTTCTGCTGACGTGAGAACCCCTTTAATTTTTTTAATTAATTCAGTTTTTTTCTCAGCCAGTTTTCTCATTTGAATTTCATCTTTTTTGGTTAAAGATAATTCGCTAACATATCTTTCCGGATTAAACCCTAAATCTCTTATCTTCTTCTTTAGGGCAGATATTTTAGAATCAGACGTGCCGGAGGATGATTTAAAATTGAGATATAAAGTGCAGGAGACAACTAAAAAGTGAGGAGGCTCAACTTTAAAAAATTCTCTGATGATTTCATCAGTTACCAGGTCATATTTTGCTCCTCCTAATCCGTGAATAAAAAGGTCAGAGATAAATAAGCGATTGTATAAAGTTAATAGAAGTGCTTTTGGTCTTATTTTTAATCCTCGTTCTTTGAGAATAGTTTTTAAGGAAAACAAAGATTTTAAACCATCTTTTTCTATAAGAAATATTTTGCCATAGGAATCGTTATAAAGATAATTTCTCTCTTCCTCTTTTAGAATAAAAATTTTTCTCCTCTCACCCCCCTCTTTCCAAATCCAGAAAGGAATCTCGGTAAGATTTTCCTTAATCATTAAATTTGGCGAGGGCTGTGCCCGATTTCTGATTTTAAATAATTTTCTGTATTCATCCAATTTTTTATTATAAATATCAGAAAAGGATTTTATGTTTTTAGTAATTTCTAAAAAGAAGGAGAGAAATTCATCGCTATCGCAGATTTGAGAAAAAGGAACTTCCAGATAAGCAGGCTCAATCTCTTTCTCGTAAAGTCGGCGGGCTAAACCGAGAAATTCTCCCAGATTTCCTCTTTTATGATTTTGACTGCAAAGGCGGGAAGAATCTTCTAAACATTGAGCAAAAATTTTATAATTATTTAAAATATCCTTATTTTCTGATTCTAATAGTTTGAGTCTGTGGATGATATCCCGATTAAATTTAAAAATCAATTCCAAAGAAGGGCAGGGATATTCTTCAAAGGGAAGATTCGGACCGAAAGTCGGAGATAAGAAACTAACTATTTCTAATTTTAAATTACCGGTTGGAGAGAGAGCAGGCAAAGAAAGATTAAGGCCTTTACAGATATCGTTATCCAGGATAATGCTTAATCCCAAAGATTTATCCGGAAGAGGAGATTTTAAGAGTTCGTTTAAAAAGATGTTTTTAATCCATATCCCGGGATGAAAAAATACCGGTTGGTGTCCGGTCTGAATAATGTATTGGGGAGCGAAACAAATTTTTTCTGCAATATCAGGGTCAAATTTAGAACTAAATTTTAATGCCCCCCGAATAACTTCTTTTCGACTATTTTTCCTTATTTCCTTAAAGGGTTGGTTAAGAATTGTAAAGGAATACTGGCTAAAAATATTTTTATTCTCTTCTAAGAGAGAACTAATCTTGTCCGCCGAGGGAGAGAGAAAGATTTGTTTATCTTTTTGAGGAACATTAAGAACCCGCCTTTCCATCTACAGAAGTGCCTCGAAATTTTTAATACCGATTTCTTCTCGACAGACAAAAGGTTCGGCAAACCCTGTGCCAATAAGGTTCCCCCAGTAACGGTTAGAATTTAAAACCCATTCAAATAGCTGATGCCCTTCAGGAGATGGCCCAAACTGGGATTCATAACACCTGATAGTTTCTATCTTCATCTCCATCACTTTACTTATATCCACAACAAAGGAAGGTTTGAAATTGAGTTTTAGATGAGAAGCAATATAATAATATATTTTCTTAACATAAAAGGGCCTGCCCTGCATCTCTGTTTTGGTGAATTTTCCGTAGAAGCGGGCAGCGTCACAGATCTTTGAGGCCGCAACATGGTCAGGATGGGCATCTATCCAGTAAGGGGCAAAAAGGATATCCGGCTGAATTTTTCTGATGACTTCAGCTAATTCCTGGCGGACCTCTATTTCATCCTGAAGATATCGATTGGGAAAATCAAGAGTGATTCTCTCTTCAATCCCTAATATCCTGCTTGATTTTACACTCTCTTTTTTTCTGGTTTCCGGATCTCCGTGAGGAGTAGGCTCTCCATCAGTTAAATCCACGATAGTAACTTTATGCCCTGCCTCAGTAAATTTTAATATAGAACCACTCATCCCCAGTTCCACATCATCGGGATGTGGACCAACAGCTAATATATTAAGCATTTTTTCACCTCACTATCTATGATTTTTTGGTAATAAGCTAACCTCTTTTTCGGGTCGTCCAGGTAATTACCAAAAGTACGATTTTTATCTTTATAAATCATACTAATCGGTAGCTCTTTTATAGTTAGATTATTTTTATAAGCCTGAATCCAGAGTTGAAGAGGAAGACCGTATCCCTTTTCAGTTAATTCTAATTTTTTCAAGCCTTCTACCCGATAGACCTTAAACCCACAAAAGGAATCGGTTAATCTGTAGCCGGTTATCTCATTAATTAGACCGGTGATTTTACGATTAATTCTATATCGATCTTC
>SDBS01007689.1_pt1 | contig 10455 bp, 16 predicted proteins | sample 2277091 | NCBI WGS metagenome assembly SDBS01 (sample SAMN10404972, study PRJNA504765) | marine sediment metagenome | isolation source: marine sediment core GS10_PC15, 163 cmbsf | place: Arctic Ocean: Southern Knipovich Ridge | collected 2010 | reverse complement strand
CCCATGGTGGGAAAGAGAGGATACGCGAGGACAGTATCCCTACCGAGTAACGCCCCTATGTGCGTAGCATCAGATAGCAATTAAGTTTGCACTGGACAGCTTATCACATCTCATGACCGAGAATGACTTGAATATTACCGTCCGCACAGCAATACCGCCACATGTCGGGTTAGGATCCAAAACATCATTGTTGATGGCGATTGGTAAGGCTGTTAGTGTACTTGCGGGAATTCCCTTGACGCCTTCACAGCTTGCCCAGATTTTACAGCGCGGTGGGACTTCCGGAATTGGTGTACATTCCTTCTCGGGTGGGGGATTCATTTGGGACGCTGGGCATAGGTTCCCCGAGGCAAAGAAGGAATTTGGTCCCTCTTCGTTATCTCTTGCGAACCCACCATCAGCTATCTTAAACCTCCCCGTTGACTGGATTAACGTTGTACATTTTCGTTTTCATGAAGTAGGAATACATGGGGCAGAAGAGACGTCAATCTTCAAAAGTGTATGTCCGATTCCTTACGAGGAGACAGCTGAAACTCTCATCTGTGTCGTTTCGCAAGTCGTTCCTGCCTTTTTAGAGAAGGACGAGTCTTCACTTCAGGCTGGGATTAGACGATTGCAGACAGTCGGTTTCAAAAAGACTGAATGGGAGCATCAGGACGATCTAACAAAGGAGTTCAGGCAATATTGGGAGAAGTTGGGAGCATTTGAAGCACTCGGTTTGTCCGCATTTGGCCCCACCCTATACATCTTTACAAGGAGACCTTCCGAGGTTCGGTTGTTGCTCGATGACTTTGGCACGACCCCCGTACACTTATGCGAAACTATCATCAATGGTAAGGGTGCCATAATCGAGGAGGTTGTGTGATGATTGTGACCCGAAAGACCTTAGTCTATTGCGTAGGCGTAGACGAGTACAAGGAATATCAGACTTTGTCTTGTTGCGCAAACGACGCTATTGCGGTAGCCAGGCAATTAAAACATAAACTTCCAGGAGGTCGAGTTAGTCTCTTACACTCAGGGGCTGATTCGCCGGAACTTCCAACCAAAGCAAACGTGGATGCTTTTATGCAGGAAATCTCTGAATTACAATTAGACGCACAGGACCTTGTAGTGTTTTATTTTGCGGGGCATGGTTTCTCATCAGCTGGGCGTGATTACCTAGTTTGCATGGATACACAACGGGATAACCCTGGAACCGCAGTCATGACAGATCAAGTCATTGCTGCCTTGAATGGTTCCGGAGCAGGCACATGCGTACTTATTATCGACGCATGTAGAGTAAAACTTGAGAGAGACGCAGGGTTGTTCGGGGAGCAGACAGCAGAACTTGCCAGAAGGCAAGGCGTAATCGTTTTCTTTGGATGCAGTCCAGGTCAAGTGTGTCAAGAGCTACCAAAGCTTGGAAACGGAATCTTCACTTACTCTCTACTGTCAGCCATCGAGGATGTAAGCGTCGCTACGCCCTTAGAAATTGACCGTTACGTCCTAAAGAAGGTTGAAGATCTTTATCAGGAACATAAACTTGGACGCCAACAACCGTACACTTCTGTAGCCCCAATCCAAAAGGCTGTGGTCGACATCTTTACTGGACAGCCAGTGGTCGCAGATCCAAGCCGGGCTCGTAGGTGCATCCTGATAGTCGGCCCTGCAAACGCCGGAAAGACGACACTTGGTCAGCACCTGAGTAGTAGGCTGGGTTTCCTACATATGGAGATGAGTTCTTTTGCATGGCGCCGTCTGCATGACCGTCCAGACTTTACTGGCTCAATTCAAGATTTCATGGAACAGGTTGTCTGGGCAGAACAAGATAGGGACATAATAGCTCACGACCTACTTTCTTCCTTACCAAGCAATTTGGACAAGATTGTAATCTGCGGTCCTCGAACGGTCGAGGAAATCGAGGCCATAAGAAAGCAGAACTGGGACATTACGACTGTATTTCTTTTCGCAAACGCAAATGTACGCTATGGCCGCTATGCTACCTCAGGACAAATGAACAGATACAGGCTAGGATACAGGGAACTTGTGGAAAGAGATCTCAGGGAATTCAGTTGGGGAATGGCGAAAGCAGCAACAATGCCCAAAGTCGAAATCATTATCAATGAGTCAACACTGCCTACTCTTTTCGAGAGAGTTGGGTCAGGACTGATTCAAGGATGATTTACTGTCAGCCATAGCCAAGATGACCTGCCTCCAGTAATAGGTTAGTCATTTCAATGAGAGAAGGCTTTACCGCACTTGTTGGTGTGAACAACTCCGGTAAGTCATCACTACTGAAGTTATTCTACGAGCTGAGAAATCTCTTTACCAGCATATCCAGGTCCGACAATCAGTTCATACAGGCGATGCAAACGGACGGACGTGCAGTCGCCTTTAACCCGGCAGATTCGATCCGTGATAATGCGGAGCTTGCATATCGAAGGTGAATCATATTTCAGCTGCTATGGGGGACTAATTCCTGCACATTTTGACGAAAAGTTGGATACTGGGTGCTACTGGATCGCCAGGAGGGCATCCACACCTCTCTAATTCCTCATGGCGAGATCCTTGCTCCTATTAACTTACGGTCGCCATCACAAAGTTTCATCAATCTCAAACATGGTAATCATGGTCTGGAATACAACACGGCGTGCATCTTCCCACACTAACTGCTCACCATCTTTGTAAGCCCCATGTTCTTGACGCTGAATTAGGTCGTTAACTGTACCCCAGTAAGCCAGAAGTGCCTCAAGAAAGGCCTTCTTGGTTGTACCTAACTGTGTGGCACCAAGCACTGCCTTGAGCCGAGCGACTGTCTTGGTTTTGTCAGTGTTAACATCGGGAGGCTGGTAGCGTTCTACTAAAATAGTTGTAAATCCTTGTAATGCTTCACGGCAAAGGTGACCAATGGTTGTTAATTGCTGTTGCGTATCTGTCTGCCACAACAAATCCTCGGCTGATGACCATTTCGCAAAGGCTTCAGGATACTTGTCTCGAAACTCTGGGGAATTGAGGTATTTTCTTATGGTAGTCTCAACACGCTGTACAGCCTCTCCCTTTTTCCTCTTGAGGTGTTCGTAATATCGAAAACCCAAGGAGGTGACATCGAAATTCGAAATTCCTCTTGAGCCAAATCCAATAGCGAGCAATTCTTGCCGCCCAAGTTCTTCTACATCACCATAATATATTCTGTTTTCACCCTTTTTCATACCAGGGTGGTGTAGGAAATCCCCTCCACCTTCCGTCTGTATAACCAAGAATTTCTGCCGTTCTTCACGTGGCGTATTGCGCACAGCCTCTACTATTGAAGAAAGAAGCTCCTCTTGTTCAGGTTCAAGCAGTATGTGATTGAAGTAGTTTTCCATTTGCTCAAGCCGTTTATTATGCGGGACTACTGTATACAAAAACTGTGAGGGCACAGTCAGCTTTTGCATCAATTATTCAGTACCCCACTAAGGAACAATCAAATCACATAAAATGTGTAATATATTCAGATAATACTCGAGATATGTTACTTTCTTTCTACCTGTAATAGACTTCTTCATCATCAAAAATCTTCCAGGAGTCATACCTCTCGGATTATATCCAATTTCGCTCCTTACCATATCTCGAAAGTTTAGCTGAACGTATTGAGAACGGTGGGCGATTCGATTTCGAATAGTATATAGATTCTTCAATTCGTGCCTAGCCGTTGAAATGGCACTTGAATATGGCTCACCCATATTTAAGAATCTTTGGGACCGGCTAATCGTTTCACCAGGAGACCAACTAATGTAGTTACTTCCAGATAATATAGTGGATAAAGCGTCAGCAATACAATTTTGTCGGCTCATCAAAAGCGTTGGTGATACTCCAGATGGGCTTGAATGACCGCACATATATCTAACCAAAGTTGATTCAAGGAATTCTTCCCAAGAAAGATGAATTCGTAAAAAATATAGGCATAGAAGCAATTCGATTTTTCGGTTATCAAGATAAATATATCTTCCTGACCGAATCTCTATCCTGTATTTCTGCAATTCCTTGGGAATATCAGAGATATAGTTGATATCATTCTTAAATTGAGATGCGCAATGTAGCAATGGGGAATTACGCCTTCTAACAGTAGGAACAGTAACCATAAATTATCTAACAGCCTTTACCGCGTTCCAGAGATATTTATGCCTAATCCTTCGTCTATCAGGGTTAGCGGTACCTCTTCTGGACGCTTCGTTCAATGCAATATATTTTCGGGGAGGGTCGTTTGATTGAATATGTTTACTTAATTGAATGAGCGCCTTATAAACAGAATCACGTTCTCCCTTTGTAAATCGTAAACGAGAATAGTTTTGTTCAGGAATACCGTATAATGCATCGTAAGTAAAAATAAAAAGACTGAAAAATAGGGGAACTCTCCTATATGATGTGTTCTGTAATTGGCTCCCAAATATTTCACCGATGATATCTATAGTCTTACCAAATCTCTCGGTTAATTTGTCTGATTCGGGAAAATCTACATCGTGCAACTTGTATAATTTTTTTAATTGAGTATCATTAGTGGGTTTTATTCCCTGTAACATTGTAAGTAACAATTCAGAAGTTAATTGTGCGTCATTCATTCTGGATATCTCGTTATCCGTTAAAATCCGGTTATTAGACCAAAATGAATAATGTATATATGCTAACTCATAAGCTGTTTGTTTGAACGTCCCAAAAAATTCAGCGTTTCGAAGTTCTTGCTTATTCAAAGGTACAGTATATGTATTCAATCGAGCGAAAACCCTTAAAACATCTGAATCACTTACTCCTTCAAGCATACTTACATTTAACTTGTATGTAAGTATTTGAGTCTGAACAGCAGGTGGAAGTTCAGCATATGTTTTACCATAGTATTCTTTATTATGGGCCTTCAATATTGTGAATTTTCCTTTAATGAAGTCAAAGATAGTGCCAATTCGTTGCTGACCATCTACAACTTCTCGGATTGTTCGACCCTTTCTGGGCTCAATGATGTACCTAATAAAAACCGGTGGGATTGGCATCTTTTTAATAATAGAGTCGATGAGATATGATTGGGCTTGCGATCTCCAAACACGCCGCCTTTGGAATTTAGGAGATATAACAAGTTGTTGGCTAGCGTCCCAATTTAGGAATTCACTTATTGGATACGATGTTATTACCGGTTGATTCTCCATATTAGCCACCTCATATTTAAATTATTACCTGCAAATAATAAACTCGATTCTTGGGACAATTATAATGTCTATTGTCGAGTAAAACAATAGGTCCAACAAAATTGTGCAGGTCTCGAACCTGTGACACCCTGATTAAAAGTAAACGTCATGTGCCTAGAACTAACAACTACAAAGAGCGTTAATTATCACACAAATGCTTATTTTGTTACCTCCGGGATAAAAAGGTTCCTTTTTTGGTATTGACAAACTCTCCAGAGAGGAATAAACTCAAGTCCCAACATATGACATTTATAAAAACTGGGATGTGTTTATTTAAATAGACTAGTGACTAGCTATGAAAAAAGCCTTTGTCAGTTTCGATTTTGATAATGACCACGACATAAAGGGCTCCCTTATTCAACAGGCCAAGGATGCATCGTCACCTTTTACATTTTCTGATTTCTCTTTAAAAGAAACGCAACCCGAACATCAATGGTTAAGTCATGCGCAGAGTGCAATCAGTCGTTGTGATATATTCATTGTTCTTTTAGGAAAGAACACCCACAAAGCCCAGGGGGTTCTTAAAGAAGTTCAGATTGCAAAGGGGTTGAACAAACCTAGATTTCAACTTAAGACTCAAGGATCAAATCCGACGAGAGTAAAAAATGCTGGCCCGATGGTTAACTGGACATGGAATAAATTAAAAACAATGCTAACTGATTAACAAAATAATAACATCTATTTTAAAGGAGGTAAATTGACTATGGCTACGAAAAGGGTGTTTATAAGTTTTGATTTCGACAATGATGAGGCATTAAAGAATTTAATTGTAGGCCAATCACGATTACCAGATTCGCCATTTGAGATATTTGATTGATCAATGAAGGAGGCTGCACCTCAACGTAATTGGGAGGATGAGGCTAGAGCGAGGATTAAGCGTTCTAACATTGTCCTAGTTATGGTGGGACAAAAAACCTACCAAGCTTCTGGCGTGCTGAAAGAAGTCAAAATGGCACGCGAAGAAGGTGTTCCTATTGTTCAAATGATAGGAGGTTCGGCTATAGACTACACTCCGGTGACTGGCGCAGGGCAATTATACCGTTGGAATTGGGAAAATCTAAAGAAGTTGTTATCCTGATATGTCTGATAACGTAAAGGATAATATAAAGCATTTGGAATTAATCCAAAACATCATTAATCGTATGTCCCAAACATCATTTTTGATTAAGGGTTGGACTATTACACTCGTTGTAGCTCTATTGGCCCTTTTTGCAAATAATACTGACTGGCGATATGGATTGCTTGGCTTGATTCCAATCATCAGTTTTTGGGGGCTTGACGCTTACTATTTGAGACAAGAACGGCTTTTTCGTTCCCTTTATGACAGAGTCCGGCTCGGCGATTCCCAGTCAGGCATTCCACCCTTCTCAATGGACACATCTGTTGTAAAGACAAATGTTTCTAGCTGGGGAAAGGTATTACTTTCAAAAGCACTTGTTGGACTTTATGGAGTCTTGGGCATCACAATCATCACTGCAATAATACTACTTCAAAATGTCGGCTAATACTGTTGAAGGTAGATTAGTTGGTATCATAAGTGAAGGTTTCCAACACGTAGGACAGGCCGCCTATGTACGTGGTTTGATAAAAGGTAAAGGCTGGCGTGACCTGCCCCCCAAAAAGGAGTCCAGTTATAATGTTAGTCTAGAAGGACAAAAAGGGGGAGCAAATGGTCAGAAAGAGCTTCACACCGGAACAGATCATCAACAAGCTGAGGGAAGCCGAGGTCCACATCAACCAGGGTATTCCTATTGCTGAAGCCAGCAGAAAGATTGGCGTCACCCAGCAGACCTACTATCGTTGGCGTAAAGAGTACGGCGGTCTGCGAATTGAGCAGGCCAAGAAACTCAAGAGCCTGGAGAAAGAGAACGCTCGTCTGAAGAAGCTGGTGGCTGACCTGTCACTGGATAAGGCAATCCTGAAGGAGGCAGCGGAGGGAAACTTCTAAGCCCGTCCAGGAGACGTAAGGTCATCATACAGGTTCAGGAGAAACTTGGTGTTTCACAGAGACGGGCATGCACAGTACTCAGGCAAGCCAGGAAGACACAACGGCGTATACCACGTATCACGGATGAAGAGGCGAGGTTGGTGGAACGTATTATCGAACTGGCGACTCAGTATGGCAGGTACGGATACCGGAGGATCACAGCCATGTTAAGGCAGGAAGAATGGCAAGTGAATCATAAGAGGGTAGAAAGAATCTGGAGGGGCGAAGGACTGAAAGTACCGAAGAAGCAGCCGAAGAGAAGAAGACTCTGGCTTAACGATGGCTCTTGTATTAGGTTAAGACCTGAGCATAAAGACCATGTTTGGAGCTACGATTTCGTGACAGACAGGACAGCTGACGGAAGAGCATTTCGCATACTCAATATCATCGATGAATACACCAGGGAATGCCTGGCGATATTGGTAAAGAGACGTATTACTTCACAGGACGTTATTGATCAGCTGTTCCAACTAATCATCTTCAGGGGTATACCGGAGCATATCAGATCAGACAATGGGCCTGAATTTACTGCTAAGGCAGTAAGAGGCTGGTTGAGCCGGCTAGGTGTAAAAACGCTGTTTATAGAGCCTGGGAGCCCCTGGGAGAACGGGTACATAGAGTCGTTCAATGGAAAGATGAGAGATGAACTACTCAACCGGGAGGTATTCTATACTTTGACAGAAGCGACGGTATTGATTGAGCAGTGGCGGAAGGAGTACAATCAGGTACGTCCTCATAGCTCGTTAGGTTACCGGCCACCTGCTCCTGAGGCTAGAATACCGGTAACTGTAACTTAAGAAGTGGTATCCCTTTTGGGGGCAGGTCAGCACAAACTTGTTGCTATTCCCATCCTGAAGACGAATGCCAATTACGGTGATTTCACAATACGATGACGAGAGTCCTGTTGTCTCCATATCCAGGTATGCTTCGATACAAGACGGCAATGAATCAACTCCCACACACGTCTTAGATTAGATTACCTGATTATACAACACCAGTAGCACCTAGATCCCAAAAAGAGGAAACGAGAAAGCTACACTCCAGATATTGTGAAGTTACTTGGTGACAACGGAGTCCTTATGATTACTACCTTGCAGCTTTATGAACTATGGAAGGGAGTCCATGAGGGACGTAGACCAGCGGATGACGTCGTTCAGGAGTTGCATGGTAACTATGGGCTGTTCGGAAGTCCCTCTTAAAAGTGGGGGTCAGCGCTAGAACCATTTCCCAAATTCAACGATCAGCCAAAATGTTTGTCGTTACACAATCCATCGGATTGTTAACTATGGTCCACCACAGATTCTCTTCTGTGCTTTCGGTAGTAGTAGTTTTCCCTGTGCCGCCCTTCAGGGACAACACTATCACTTCCCTTGACATTGAAAACATTTACTGCTAATGGGAAACTCTGTCAACAGTACAACCCTTATGCCTATTGTGATTACGTATGCAGGCATGACTTGACTTCTAATACTCACTATGAAGCAATTTGAAGCAATAAGATTGCCGAATGCAAGAACTACGAGCGCGTTATTGCGAGAGAAACTTCCTCAGCAAACTGAACAAAAGCTAGGCGTGAATTGTATAGATAGGCTCAAAAAGTTTCCAGCTACGAAAAAGAGGGGTTAAGAGGGGCTTAGCCCCTCTCCCAGTCTCAGAACTTAACAAAACTGCCAACAATCTTTTATGTTATACTCAGCCGAAAGGTGTGAGAGAAGCCCGGGTTGTGAACAGCTCGGGCTCTTCGCATTTGGTGGCATTTCTCAACCTGAAATTGACTTATGGATTACGGTTTTCATACTCAAGACGGCCTATACTTCCAGCGAGACGAAGATGGTAACGTCATCGGCCGGTTCAAGAAGGGACTTCATGCCTGGAATGTCGCGCTACGTCAAGACGGTGTCCTCCAGGTGGAGCCTCAGACTGCTAAATTGGTTGAGACTAAAAAAGGCTATCGGCCGCTTATCGTAATAATCTAAGGAGGTGCTTAGTGGCAGAAGAGGACGAAAAGCCAGACAATCAGGAAGACCAGGGCGTACTGTTATTCACACTCGCATATAACCCTGCGACGGCTCAGCTCTCATACCAGACCGGTCTGCCGATTCAGCAAGTCTTGGACCTCATACGAGTGATTCAGAACAAACTGCAGCGACAGCGGGTCAGAGAAGAAGTGCTTGCGGAACTTGCCAAGCAAGAAGAGGAGAAGAAGGAATGAAAAAGAGATGGTTTCACTCACGGATATTATGGGTTGATTTTCTAGCGGTCATGGGTAGCATCATTGCCGGCATTTTCTCAAAGAACTGGCTGGATGGTGAAACCCAGGTTATGGTCCTGGCCATTATAGACTTCATTTTGAGGCTCAGGACCAACCAGGGGTTAGAGAAATGAACAATGATTTTTTTATGCGGATGTGCAAGGATGCGATGGAGGAACTGGCATCAGGTGGAGCAGGAACCAACTGGAGAGATATTGATACGAACACGCTCCTGATGGCTGCTTTCGGGATGCTCTATAATCGTCTAGTCAGCAGGTTGGCCAAGCCGCTCTGGTTATTTGCCGGCAGTATCTTCGCCGGAGTCGTTGCCTATGTCCTGATTAGCCTTTTGACGCACTGACCAGACTTGACAATCATTTAGGTCCTCATATTTTACCTCCTTGCCCTGGACACTTAGGTCTAGTGATACCCCTCCCGCTTACCCAGGCGGGAGGGGCTTTTCTTTGTTTCTGCTTCTTGCTTGCTGGTTGCTTATTGTTGCCGTTGCCGTTAAGCGCTACGTTGTTTGGGGCTCCCCTGCTATCAATGGTCTTGAAGGAAGACTGGGCTGTCTTGCCGTGCTTGCAATACAGTAAATTTAGATACGAATTCCAAGCAAGAAGCAAGAAGCAAGCAAGAAGCATAATTTCAAGGAATTCAGTGCCACCGGACTTAGCCACGTGGATCGTCCCCTTCTGCGTCCTCTAGCGTTAGAGAATCCTTCCTCGACATAGCCCTCTAGTTCAAGATTTAGCTTGGGGCTTCTAAAGCTTTTGAGCGGTACTCCATTTTGGTGATAATTGATATAGTTTCTTTTATATATCATAAGGTCATTTTGTGTCATTCTACTATTGTAGGCTCATATTTTGAGACTGAACTTTAACAAACACCGCTACCTGATGACTGGTCAGTGGTTCAACTCCACTTAGGCCCACCAGACTCTATTTCGGATTCCAAAATCCGAAATTCGTATTTGGGGGTGTAGCTCAGCTGGGAGAGCGCCTGCCTTGCACGCAGGAGGTCAT
>SDBS01007688.1_pt1 | contig 10456 bp, 3 predicted proteins | sample 2277091 | NCBI WGS metagenome assembly SDBS01 (sample SAMN10404972, study PRJNA504765) | marine sediment metagenome | isolation source: marine sediment core GS10_PC15, 163 cmbsf | place: Arctic Ocean: Southern Knipovich Ridge | collected 2010 | reverse complement strand
AATAATAATAATAATAATAATAATAATAATGGGATACGAATGCAGTGAATGTCATGAAGAATTTAATGACTCATTGTTCTGGATATGCGAGTCTTGTGAGGATGTTATGTATTGTTCGAAATGCGTACCAAAACAACAGCGACGACCATGCCTATGTGATGGGTGTGGAATGTCCGTTTGTGAATCATGCAGAGACGATTTCCATGAATGTAGTGGAGGAAGTAGCATGGTCTTCAATGGATGGTCACAATATTATTGTTCAGGTTGCAAGGAAGATGTATTTGAAATCTGCATGTCGTGCGAAAAGAGAAAGTGTCCGCTTTGTTTTGACATGGGATTGGGAGCATATTTGCCCAATTCATGTACTCGATGCGATCGAAAAGTGTGTCAAAGATGTTATGATGACTTGGATGTGGATGAACTTATGAAGAATGATGAATTCAAGCATCTCAAAACGGTGGATTGTTATTGCCATGATATATGTGATCAGTGTTTTGATGAACATGCAAAAAGCTGCCCGAAATATTTACAAAATAAAAAACGAAAAGAGGATGAGGAGAAGAAGATGGAGTATCGAATGAAACTACGCAGTGGAGCTAAACGCGTTAAAATAAATTCTTCTCCTATTACTACTTGATTATTCACACACACATACACACGCTTAAGTAAATTCTACATTAAAATATTATATATACAAGTATATATACATTTAAATAAAAAGAATATATACATTTACCCCTTTTTTTATTTTTTTTTTATCTAATTAATTGATTTATGATATATGTATGTATGTATTATTATTATTATTCAACAACAATAATGCGGATTCCGATCACTAATATCATTATTGTTTTGATTGCAAGCTGCTGCTGCTGCTGCTGTAGCGCATTGATCATAGTAGATAATGAGAATCCAGATTTTGAGCAAGAATTTCTATTCCCATCTAATTCAACTTGTGATTTTGATGGCTGTGGAACTCCACCACCAAATACCGTAGCAAATGACAGAGTTTGCCAAGTGGTCGGTCCATTTGTGCCGGTGGACTGTAGTTGTAAAGGAAATGATACAGTAGCACCATTTCGAAGCGGCTGTTTTGAATGTGATGTGGAGGGACTTACTGCTCGTAAGAATTTTACCACACTTCAGCAAGCGATAGACCTGTGTCCTTACAATCCGAGTGTGATAGAGGTGGTTGGAACTCACTTTGGTAATAAACTTATCTTTCCAAAGGATCGAGATGTGATAATGCGAGGTTATCTTACCAGAATTGGTATCACAGAATGTGCCGTAGCTGGAGATACAAAGGTGGAAAAGTTCAAAAAGGAGAATCCTGGAGTGTTTTTTGACTTCCTTCTCAATATCACAGTCTCACGCGTCCCGATAGTTCCAGATAAACCTACCACTATTGTCGGCGCCAATCTGGAAATGGGAGCTCTAGGAACCTCCTTTACGTCTGTTAATATCACTTGGAATGGTTGTAACACTGATAATCCCTGGTTCCGGCTTTGCGGCTGGGAACATAATAATACGAAAACTGGAGTGTGTGATCTGTCCATTCCAGATCCGCTGGACGATCCTGAAGATTTGATTGTGTGTGAGAAGAATGCTACACACGTGAGAAACTGTGATTCAGATCTTGGTTTCAAACTAAATTGTACTCAGTTTATTCGACCAGAGGGACCTTGTTTTGATGAGGATGGAAGCTTTGATGATGAGTGCGATGCTGTAGTGACACTATTCTGGAATTGTACTAATCATGAAATGTTTTCAAATACTACCCGATTTAAGTGCCGTTTCGATAAGTTTGTCAATGGTTTGGTACGTTGTCAGCGCTTAGGTCCAATTGTGTTTCCTAGTGCGCCGCCACGTCCGAGCCCTACCACTGGCTGTGAGTTGTGTCCAAACAAAGAAGAGGAGGAAACTTTCGTAGATTGTGAAGCGCCACCTCCTCTGAATCACACTCGACTCTTCGCTTGTGATGGTTGTCTCAGTAATAATAATCTCACCATAATAAATTCGACACTGCAGAATTATCGAGGTCAATGGGTGATAAAGCTGTATGCATATGAGGAAGATGTGCATGTTCGAATCGAAGACTCTAACTTCGTGGATTTACCAGGCACAGTTCTCGACATACAAGGTGTTCATACTTGGAGGGTGAACAGAAATCTGTTCGAAAGGACCGGAGGATTGAATCGGGAGCATGTATTTCTGAAAGCCAATTTTTTGGGCAGAGGAACTTATGAATTGATAAACAACGCTCATTTCCTGAATGTGAGTACGCAAGAACCAGACTGCTTTTACTATTTCAATGGTGAGACTCGCTGCAAGAATGGGAATTTAGAATGTCTAAATTTCCCTAATACAACCATTAATGATTGTACTCCCACGTTCAGACCGGCGTTGAATGGAGTTCTTTTCGATCAAGATTGTGCAGTCTTTGAGAAATGCCCTTGTAATACTCAAAATCTTACAGACAGTTTCAACTCTACTACATTTAATAATACAATAGATGTCCCACCAGGTTTTAACTTTGATGACACTGAAATTATAGCTGATGGAATTATAACTAAACTCTTATTTAGTTTGAGGGGTCTTGGTCTTTCTTTTTCTTTAAATCAATTGATATTTTTACCTTGTGCAGCATCTAATCTTACTACTCCGTTAAATTTCACAGTTCCAGATGATGCTGGGTCTAATAACACACTAACTAACTCATTTCGATGTCCGCAACCTATCAACGGCACACTTGCATTTAATGAGACTCAAGCTGGAAATAGCACCTTCGAATGTGAAGAAAGAGTTAGATGTCCGTGTCCAGTCTCACCACTTGAAAGGAAAGGAATGTTTTGTAATTTTCAAATCCAAGATGGTCTCGGTTGTCAAAATGGTTTTGCGGTATGTCAAGGGAATTTTAGTGTGGCGAATATTACCTTCAATATAGAAAATGGGACTTTTACTGCAGATGCTGGCTTCAATACTACTTTCGTGAACGGTACTGATGCCGGAGCTAGCAATAGCACTACGGGAGGACTTCGATGTTTATCTGATGAATTGACGTTTTGTACCTGTCCTGTAGTGAATATAACACGCAACGATATGGGAAATATCACAGACAGCTCGAATATCCCAGCTGATGAGCTATCTGAGAACGCTGATACAATGGGTGGGAATGGGACGCACACTTGGGAATTGCTTACTTCATACAATTTTACGGCAGGAAATAGTTCTCTATCATGCAATGACGGTGAACTTCGCTGTGATTGTACGAATAGTACCATATCTGAATCTAACATATGTTATGACATTCATGATTGTGCTGTTTCATTTCATCTTGATAATATACCTGAAAATGCGAAAGTGGTTCGTATCTGGGACAATCTTGCTGAAGGACTTGAGATTGGTTTGCAGTTGGAGAGAGTCGGTTATGATGTCATAGCGGATAACAGTTTTCTAGTTCCGCGCTGGTTCGAAGAGACTGGAAAAATGCATGAGATTTTTAGACAGAATAATAATTTCACAGGTAAATTCCACGACATGGCAGATGGATGGACTGATTGTGATCGAAATGAAATGAATGCAGAAAATGTTGAGGAGTGCATAGCTGATGCTAGTAATGTTATCTCAGGTGCAGAAGAACAAGAAGAAATCTATGCTGAATGTGGTTTGACCCGTAGAATACCTTGCAAATTATTTTTCTGTGACGATGGATGCCCTATTTTTGTTCCTCGAGAAATTGATGAGGCTTGTTCTGTGGATCTTAGATTTCATCCAGGAACTCCAGAGTTTGGAACTTTTCGATTCAGGACCATTGAAGATGCTATTGAGGATTGTGGACATGATCAGCCTGAATCGATAGTGGTTCACGCAAGTGGGGGGGTGTATGATTCAGTGATAGTATTTGATAGGGATGATATTTTCTTGTTCTCGTTAAACAATGCAATCATAATCAGGGTGAATCACGCCCTTGATACAGATGAGATGACTATTCGTGGAATACATTTTATTAATGATCAGTTAGAACCATTCCCTGTTTTCAGAGTAGGTAAACCAAATACTGATCTATGGCCGAATTATCCAGATCATTTTCTTAATCCTAATGACCAGGAACCTACAAATGTAACTATCAAGAATTGTTTGATTGATGGAGGTTTTGCCATCGGAACTGGGATTATACTTGGTGATTTTCATGGTGTAACAATTCTATACAACACAATCATCAATATTATAGAACGCGCGATCGATGTTTCATCTGGTGAAGAAGATTATGAACTTGAACGCATTACTGTAAAATGGAACGTATTTATTAATGTGGAAGGCCAGTGTTTTAGAGGAAGGCAGTTGTCGAATTATGATATCAGTTGTAATAAATTCATTTCAACCAGAGGTTTTGCTGATGCAGTGCTTATGGATATATGGCAAATAGAAATTCGTAATAGTATAGCTGATGTGGATATGACATTCCCCGGGTTTGAAATTTCTGACGGAGAGTCAGAAGGAGAGAGTATTTTGGAGGATCTGTTTTCAAATCTGGGCGAAGTACCCTTTATTCCAAGTTGTCAACCCGATGATGAAGATGGGACTGGCGAAGATGCAGATGATGAGTTTGAGTTCATTGGGAATCTTGACATAGAAGATGGATTCTTACAAGAAGGATGTGCATTGGGTAAATTCCCAGAGTGTTGGTTCGTTGGAAATATACAGGTAGTAAGTACAAAATCTATTGATATTAAAGATATTTGTTTTCATCTGGTTAGAGGAGATATGCTTCCAATCCATATTCGGGATAATGTTTGCACAAAAGCAATGTTTGGATTGTATACAGAACACTTGACATATGTTGATTTCGATACACGACATCAAGTTGCTCAGTTGAACCCGCTTGTAATTGTTCGCATTCATCAAAACGAAAATTTTGGTTCTGATTTCTTATTCAGACGTTTATTTTCATTGGTGGATAGACCATGCAGTTTCCCTTGTTGTCGTGATTACGAGGATTTCCCATTAGGAGAACTTGAAGTGAATAAAAATTTCGATATTTACAACAATCATCCACTTTTCATTGATTTAGCATATGGATTTAACAAATTTAACAATATCACCTATGCAGTTAAGAATGCCCCTTTTGCTTATCAAGGTTTTCTACGCACCAATTCTACTCTAAGAGTCACTGCCTACAATGCTTCACGGCTCAGCGAGGAGCGGTTCTTTTTCGATAGAACTGCTACTATCAGAGGGCAGCTGGCGCCGTGTGGTGTGTTTCCTGCAATTCATGGTTGTCTTCATGTTCTTGATACTTGGTATTTGAATGTTTCACGGCTAGAACTTGTATATGATAATTGTGATAAGGCAGGCGATCCGCTATTTCTGACTTCTTCGGGTCCCGTAAATAACCCGGCTGATATAAATTTCTCTATCACTTTCAATTTGATGTTTAATGATACCTTTTTCAATGGAAATAACCTTACAAATGGCCGAGTCGTTGTGATGGATCTTCGTATCGCGGAACCTAATGGGACCCTGGATTTCAATCGCTGTAAATTCTTCAACTGGGCCATTTTTCCTCCAGGTAGTAAACGCTTGAACCAGAAACTGTACTTGAATGGACAGGAACCCGATGCTCCATACCTACGCTGCGCAAGTCTGCGCGCTCAGATTGAAGATGATGACGGTCGAGAATTACTGGATAAACGAAACAATGGTTTCAGTAGGGTAGAGGTGCTCACGGAAAAATTCAAAAAGGAGTGTCAGTTCCAAGACAGTGAAGCTGATTGTGCCACTGCGCCTGAGAATACGGGACACGAACGAAAGGTGCCACGTTTAGAGAGAAAATGTCCTGGTGGTAATTGTCAGGATTATTATATGGGGGATCAAAATAATCGAGCACAGGGTAGAGCTGTAGAAACGATACGTAGTGGAAAGAATGGGCGGTTAATTAGAGCAGATATGGCACCGAGTGTATCAACAATCTTTGCACAATTTGGTTCTAATCTCGTTAAGGCCTTTGAGACGATAATGCAACGATCACAGACGGATGAGCAAGCTGATCTGTTGGAAATATTGAGTGATGAATTTGGGAGCCCGACTGAATTTGAGATTCGCAGAAATCTGGTATCATTAGGAATGTTTGAACCATTTGTGGATGATGATGATGCTGATGAGTTGGTCGATCATTATTTTGATGACTTGACCTCCTTCCGAACGACACAGCGAAATTTTAGAGACATTAACATTGATGATCCGGTGACTGGAACAGCGCTAGCTAGAGAAAGAGTGGCAACTCGGGCTGCCATAGTTAACTGTACCTTTTTGGATATTGCTGGTAGCATGGTCACGATTGTCAATGCACACAGTATCAAGATCAAAGGGAACCAGGCTCTTGATTGTGGAATGTATGATGCTTATGCTTCTCATGGATTTGCGATGATTGGAAGAAGAGATAGTACAGGAAATTATATATTCACAGACAATTTCTTTAACCAACGTCGTAGTCCATTATTTCCTCAGACAAATGCCGGTTCCTCAGCGACCGTTATATCAAATGCACCAGTTCATTATGCAGCGTATCGAGTATCTTCTATCTGCGATGCGAACGAGTTTGAATTTCGAAACAATACTAGTGTAGTGAACCGTTTTATCAATGATCCTGATGGCACGATCAGTTTCACTACGGCTGGTAGATTAGATGGTCGAAATATAACAGGAGCGATGTATGGCTTGAGAATATCAGGAGTCTGCACTTTACTTTTTGATAATACAATAGATCAAAGCAATAATTTCTTCCCTACATTTAGACCTGACCAAGTTCCACTGCGTGATTTAGTTAGCAAAGAAAATGAGGATCTGAAAGGAATTGTTTGTGATATTGTAATTTGCGAACCGACACAAGATCTAACTTCTTCCACAGTTTCTTTTAAAAATGACTGCATTTGTTGTGTTGACGGCTGTAAAGTGCTGGCTCCTGTCAAATGCTTTGTGGACAGGGATAATGATACCTTTGTGCCAGAGAACCCTTTCTTCGGAAAGTTGCTCTTTGTGGATATCGGAACTGCTCTGAACAAATGCGAGGCTCCAACTAGAACTATTGTTGTGGTGCCACAGGATTCTCCATATACTGATCCAATTATTGTGCAAGGCCCCGGGAACTTTCTTCTAGAAAGTCCGGACGGCGCTACAATACAAACTTCTCGTATCACAATCAATGCACCAAACCTAGTATTCAAGGATTTGACTTTCGAACATGAAGGCAATCAACCCACAATCATCACGGAGATTCAGCTTAGTAATTTCACAATATTAAACTCCACCTTTGATGGAGGAGATACTTTTCAGAGCGCAATCTTTGGTACCTTTGGAAATCTCACTATTCAGGAGGTACGTTTCTTTGATTATGATAGTGAATTTTTGATCAACATGACTTCCAATTGTGGCCATCTGAATTTCATTAATAATACCGTTGAAGGGGTGCCAGGAGCTGCCCTTTATGCGACTGGATTGAATTCTTATGTGGTGACAGATAATCTGTTCCTGGACAGCGGGTCTAGAGAATCAGGAATTAACCCAATGCTATATCTTGAAGGTTGTTTATTCACTAACGGTACCCATTGGTTCGTGAATTCAACCGGGCCGATGCTATTTGACGGTAATAAGAGTTTCCAATTAGATACTGATGGAATAGAGGACATGCCGGATTGTGGTTATGGTACCACTTACTATTTCAACGGCTTGCCACCTTCTAATTTCGAGATTAGTAATAATGTGGCCAGTGGACTTCAGGTAGGAATGCGGCTGCTCAATTTTACTGACACTCCAATCAGCGGAAAAACTATCGGAACTACTCATTTACCAGGCTGGTTTCTTCAAAAGTTAATATATTTCAATGGAAATGCTAGAGTCACCGGTGAAACTTTTGATCTGGTAGCAGTGCATCAATGTTTCGATGAGGAACTTTTGGAGACTGATCCTGATAATCTTTTAGGACTCTTCTGTAATGATGGCTGCCGCACCAAAGGAGGAAATTCGTCTGTTTTTGTTTTTTTCTTTCTGGTATTATTCCTGTTATTCCTCGGCTGTGTATTAAGTTGTTACATCAGTGATCTTCCTCCTGCAAAGACTACCTTCAGTAAGATCCTCAACACTGAGGTATATGTAAATCCAAGCGATCAAGCCTACTTCAATGAACTTCGGGGGAATTATCGAGGAGGTGCTGGTAGAGATCATTTCTACACAGATGGGGAGCTGACTTTGATAAATGAGGAGAAGGCAAGGAGGCGCGAGGTATTAGAACAAAATGCACAGGAGCAGCAAGAGTATGTGGAGCAGTTCGAGATGGATTCTATTCTCAATGCTAAACCTGATGTGTTTCCACGGGATGATGATGAGGACTGACTGACTGAGACGCATTCTTGTAATGATATATATATATAGAGATAGATGATGGAGAAAGAGAGAGAGAGAGAGAGAGAGGTAAGCTGAGGTGAGGTGAGGTGAGTGAATCAATGGAGATTTTAATCGTAATATATATATCAATAAAAAAAAATATTTTTATTTATTGATATATATATTACGATTAAAATTAAAATTGAGGATGTGTGTTTGTAATTGCGATTTATTAGTTGATAAAGAACTTAGATAAGTTGGATAATCAAATCTACAATTAGAGTGCGTATATATATCTATATATATATAATCAAAAATCTGTATTGTTGTCCATACATCCATATATACCTATATATATACATAATAATATTAATAGTTATACGCCAAGGTAAAATATGAAATGCTTGGAGGTAGTGGAAGATCGCTGTATGGAAGAATAGCGAGATGGTATACCATCACAATCATTATTAACTTTGTATATGTGGCAGCAATTACAGGATTCGCCTTTAATTTGCTAGCTATCAGATTGGATGATCCAGAGGGAGATCGTTGGAAGAGCTTTAATTTTTGGAAATTTGGAGCACCAACAATAATAATGATTTTCCCATTGTTCTTCTTCTTCATGATGCTACTATATAATTATAGATCCATATTTTTCACATTGCATTTTTGGATAACAGCCATATCAGCGGGTTTCTTTGGGGTTCTAATTGGATTTATGATTGTTGACTGGACAAACTGTTCAAATGTGGTGTACTGTGTTCATCCTACTGATTCTGACAGATTGGATTTTAGTTTTGTGTGGGCTTTTGTGATCGCGATTACTATCTTTGGAATCAATGTGGCAATGTTATTTTTTAATGGCTGGCTTAAAAAAACCGTAGACGATGCGCAATTCTTTGCAAGAAACAACGACGAGTTCAATGGTAGTAGTATAGGGGTAGGGATAGATTTAAGCGGCGATCATATCAATGCGGACACTGGACAAAAAATGGATTATTATTCCAACAACACCAAAGATAGTGGTGCATCTCCTCAAACATGTAATTCGCGTTCTTCAACTATATTCAAGTCTAAAGGAGCGAATGCAACGCTAGGTGAATTTGCAAAGAGAATGAATGAAATTGTATCATAGTAATAATTATTATAATAATAAAATAAAAATAAAGCAAAATTTTATGTACATATTGTCTTTTATATATATATATTTTTTTTTCTAATAATGCACACACACACAAATACACATATGCGTCGGAGATCATGGATTTATGTTAATATCGCTTCTGAGTGTCATTACTCCATTAATGTAAATCCAGTTTCTAAGATGTCGATTATTTGTTCTCGTTGGTTGAACAATAGTAGTAGCGGTGGTGGTGTGTCTACGAGCTCTATCAAATCTTTGACGAACACTACGACGAAGCGATTCACGAACATGAGGTCTGCGTACCCGAGAGGAAGAAGAAGAAGAAGTACGCCATTCTTCTTCTTCTTCTTCTTCTTCTTCTTCTTCTGAATTGTTAACAAAATGATCGTATTCATCGTCATATGGATTGATGTATTGTTCTTCTTCTTGTGAAAAATGATAAGAATTTTCATCTGATTCATTATCATAATCATAATCATCATCATCATAGTCGTCAGGATCTGGGCGATAAATCGGAATAGGTTTGTCCGCACGCAACCTTGTTCGACATATTGGACAAGCATTATTTAATTTTATAATTCGTTCATAACAGTTCATACACATCACGTGGTTTTCGGAACAACTAGGAAATACTATAGTTTTACGAATTCCCTTTTCATTGTTTATTTCATGACACACAACACAATCGAACACCTTTTGTGTGGTTGTTGTTTTTTCATCCGTTGATTTTTTATTCTTTATCTGATAATTTTCCAAATGTTCACGATGAATCCTTTCTTCATATAGCTTCACCTTTTCATTATAATGCTTTAAACATTTTTTGAGTTTTGCGGTTTCACGTTCAAACCAACCATTTTCTATTTCAAATTTCTCCTTCGGGCAAGATGTTGATGTGCCTGTTTGTGAACTTCTTAATCGTGTGATTTTTTTTCT
>SDBS01007687.1_pt1 | contig 10457 bp, 8 predicted proteins | sample 2277091 | NCBI WGS metagenome assembly SDBS01 (sample SAMN10404972, study PRJNA504765) | marine sediment metagenome | isolation source: marine sediment core GS10_PC15, 163 cmbsf | place: Arctic Ocean: Southern Knipovich Ridge | collected 2010 | reverse complement strand
TATCTGCATCTTAGTTGTGTCACTGCCGTTGCAACTTCATGCCATCGAGCCGGCCCGCGAGCAGACAGGTCGGCTGGCTGAATTCGAGATCGTGGATGGCGCAATCCCGGAACCCTCGAGCTTACTTGTCTGGTGCCTTCTGGCGACCGCAGGTATCTCCGTCGGCTGGTGGCGTCGTAGACGGGATTCATAGACGGGTTAGGGAATACGACCAAAATGTTTGGGCCGTCCGAAAGGGCGGCCCTATTCTTTTTGTGCCTCGCCGGTCATCGGCACGAACGCCACGGCCGCGATCGTGTGGCGACGAATCCGCCCGTCCTCGCTTCGCTCGATCAGTACGAGTTCCTGATAGAAGTGACCCACGGGAATTACCAGCCGTCCGCCGGGGGCCAACTGATCGATCAACGGTTGCGGCGCCTCGGGCGGGGAGGCCGCCACGATGATCACGTCGAACGGGGCGTGCTCCGGCCAACCGTTGTACCCGTCGCCATGGCGAACCGTCACGTTCTTGTACCCCAACTCGACCAGACGCTCGCGTGCCTCGTCGGCCAACGGCTTGACGATCTCGATGCTGTAGACCTCCTTGCAAAGCTCCCCCAGCACGGCCGCCTGATAGCCCGAGCCGGTGCCGATGTCCAAGGCTTTCGACTCGGGCGTCGGCCGAACCAGTTGCGTCATCAAGGCCACGATGTAAGGCTGCGAGATAGTTTGCCCATGTCCGATCGGCAGCGGCGTGTCGTCATAGGCGCTGCCTTGGAAACCGCGGGGTACGAAAACCTGCCGGGGTACTCGGCCCATGGCGTCAAGCACGCGAGGGTCGCGGATGTCGCGCCCTTGCAGGTCATAGCGGACCATCCGACGGCGCGCTTCGAGGAAACGGCCACTCTCGGCCGGCGCGTCAGTCGAAGGTTCAGCCGGCGTGGTTTTGGGAGCAGGTGCTTTTGGGGTAGGTAGGTCCGGCGATAAGTCCGACCGCATACACATCGTACCGCCAATCGCTACCGCGGCCACGACCGCCGCGATGAGCGTCCCCCAACGAATCCATACTCGACCGCCCGACATCGACGATCCCATGTTCGGTATCCGTTCTCTTGGTTCCGTTCTCTTGGAATTGATGAACTACAACCGAGCACGGGCCACATGTCACGGAACATTCGATGGCCCGCTGCTGTTGTTATTCTACGCGGCACCCCCCCATGCCGGGCAAGTCCAATGCGAGAAGTCGACCAAAAATGCCGAATCTATTCGTCTCGAATCCGCTCCAAAGCTCTGGCGGCGGCACGGCGGACAGCCGGACTCTTATACTGCAACAACTCGATCAGCAACGGCTCGATCTCAGGACCGAGCCAGCCTAGCGCCTCGACCGTGCCAAGGACCGTTCGGGAATCCCCGTCGGCAAGTACACTCTGCAATTTGGGAACGACCGACGGACCAAGTCGGCCCAAGGCTCGGGCCGCCGCGCGAGGCACATCGGCCTCCGCATAGCCCAGTGCCGCGGTCAGTGCGTCCAGCGAAGCTTCGGATCGCAGCCCAAGGCGCCCCAGTGCCGCGACGGCCTGGTAAGCGGCCGAGGTGTCTTCGTGGCCTGTCATGGCGATCAGCTTTGCGGCGGCCGGTTCATGTCGGGCAACTTGCCAAAGTGCCGCGGCCGCGTAAACGGCTACCACGGGATCCGGATCTTCCATGGACCGTGCCAGCCGCCGCAGCGCGGGCCGGCCGAGTTGGCTCAGTCGGCCGAGTGCTTGGGCGGCCTGCCGGCGGACAGACGGGAGTCGCGAATCGAGTGACGCGACCAGCACCGCAACGACCGGTTCAGCCCGGGATTGGAGGCGTCCCAAAGCCCAGGCGGCCCCGCAGCGAACGTATTCGTGGCCCGTGAGGTTGCCGAGCACTTCGGCCAACGGCTCGGCGGCGTCGGCAGCTTTCGGCCCCAATTGGCCCAGGGCATACGTGGCATACCAACGAACGCGAGCGTCCGGGGCGGCCAGTTGTTCGGTCCACGCGGAGACGTTTTTGCCATGAAAGACGGCCTCCTGTTGACTCACTGCCGCGCAAGGACACATCAACCGGCAACCCAGGATACATGCGATGGCAAAAAACGTCTTCATGGCGTAGTCCTGACGGATAATCACTCTCGCCAACTCTTATAACCAATGGGCCCAAACGAAAAAAGAAGAAAAAAGCTGCCATCTGGGAATTGATGAATTGTACATTGGCCGTACCGGTAGCTCAACCGGATTGAGTGAGCGACAAAGCGTGTGCCAATGCTTGCGAATCTCCCAGGCCGAAGTGGTTTCCGACAAGCAGTGCCAATCCGCTGGTTCAGGCTGTGGCGGCAATCCCGCGGGCTCTGTCTTCGTGTTGTGGGTTTTCGTGTTGTGGCCGCGATGCCATCCCACCAATTGCGGGGGTTGCCAATCGCCTTCCGCCGTGTATCCTCAGGGGTTGCGAAATCGTGGTCGGCGAAGATGTGCCGGCCGCCAATCGGATTGTGGCGCCGGGTGAACCGAGATCCATGCAGGACATTCTCTTCGAATACGAGATGCACCCGACGACATGGGTCTATCTGTCGTCGTTGCTGATCGTGGGTATCTACTTCCAGTTTCGCCGCTTCTGGAGCGTGCGAAACCTCGATCTGCTCGCGCTGATCGCTTTTTCACCCGGCCTGTTGCTTGTCGCCCGGGTGCAGCACATGCCCTGGGGATACGTGTGGTTGTTCAGCGTGGGAGGCTTCTTTCTGGTCCGCCTGCTGATGGACCCGTTGATGGTTCGTCGGCCGCTCTTGGAACCGAACCTTTCGGCCAGCGGCCTGACGTTTACCGGCGTGGCGCTGTTGGTGTTCTTGTCGGCCAACGTGCTGACCGGCAAGGTGATCGAGCAGGCCCCGGAGTCGATCGAACAGATCCCCCTCGCCGCTTCGCCAGATCAGCCGACCGAGCAAGAAGAACCGGCCCGCAGCGATCCCGGTTATCCGGTCTTCCTGTGGTTTGCCGATTTCGCAGACGCCGAGCCTGACGAGTCGTTGTTGCCGGAGCAGGCGCATAGCGTGTGGGTTCGAACCATGGCCACGCGGGCCGTGGCGATTCTCGCCCACCTGATCTTGATGCTCGGCCTGGTGCTGATCGGCTATCGTCATTTCGACAACGTGCAGACGGGAGTGGCTGTCGCATCGCTCTACTTGCTGCTGCCGTACACGGCCGAGATGCCGCATCGCATCGACCACGTAGTGCCGGCAGCCCTCTTGACCTGGGCCGTGGCTGCCTATCGACGACCGGGTATCGCCGGCGTTCTGTTGGGGCTGGCCGCTGGTTTGATCTACTACCCGCTGTTCCTGCTGCCGTTGTGGTGTGCGTTCTATTGGCAACGGGGATTGATTCGGTTCGTCGTCGGAGTAAGCCTTGCGCTCGGCGGTTTGACGGCCCTGTTGATGCTCTGCCCTGCCGAGTTGGGTTCCTTCGGCGATCAGGTGAAAGCCATGTACGGTTGGCTGAACCCGTTGGACGCAAAGTTGGTCGGTTTTTGGGAGTCCCACGAACCGGTCTTCCGGCTACCGGTGCTGGCAGCCTTTGTGGTGTTGGGGGCCGGGTTGGCATTGTGGCCTGCCCAGAAAAACTTGGGCACGCTGCTGAGTTGTTCGGCGGCCGTGATGCTGGGGACCCAGTTCTGGCACGCCGATCAGGGCGGCCTGCAAATGGCGTGGTATCTGCCGTTGCTGCTGCTGACCGTCTTCCGCCCCAACCTGGAAGATCGCGTGGCCGTCACGACCGTCCTGGAGAACTGGGCGCTGCGGCGAAGAAAACGAACGGCCACCGCCGCAAGGAACACCGCTGTCGGCGGCTAAACGTCTCATCGCCGTGCCGACGGCTAAATGACGGAACTCCGGAATCGGGAAGTAATTTCTTTACGAGTCCTAACTCGGATTATTTACGAACGGTCCATGAAATAATCCGCGGTATGGCTTGGTCAGTTCTTGGATCCTGCGGCGTCGTTCTCGGTGGACTCTGTCGTCGAACCCTGCCGATCACGACGGAACCTTTGGGCAACGGCGTGAAAGATGCTGATGACGATCAACGCTCCCATCGGGGCCGCGGCGGCCATGGCCACGTAGAAGCTGCGGGGATAGGCGGCCTCCAGCGGATTACGCAGCAGTCCACCCAGCGCGGCTGCCAGCACGCTCAACAGCACCATCATCAATAGCAACGTCGCCAGAGAGAATTGGAAAGGCCGTCGCGGCCGGGATGGTTCGGCGTCCGTCATAGCGGGAACCTCTACGTCAGTTTCTCGACCCGCTGGACGATCTCCTCATGCCCCAGCAGCCGATCGGTGGGCAGGATCACGTACGAGGCCTTTTCGCTGCAGCAATCGATAATCAACTGGATGTCGTTCGGGGCGTCAAACCCTTCCGGGCAGGGTTCGTGCCCGTTGATGAGAACCTTCGCGTCGACCAGCCGGGCGAAGGCCTCGGCGTTCTCTTGCCGATAGTCGCGACCCCAGACCAACTGAAAAATGCCAGACCTCTCATAGAACTCGCCGTCCTCGATCTGGCGAGAGAAGATGGTCTTATCGAACGGGCTCGTATCGACGTACTCGGGGATGCTGTGCGAGACGAACACGCCGCCGGGCAAACGGGCGGCCAGCGGACAGCTTCGCAGGAAAGGAAAAAACGCCTCGCGTACCTTGTCGGCGGCCGGGCCGTACATCTGTTGCAAGCCCAACCTGAAGAGCATGTTGAGCATCTGCTTATTCTTCTGGATCGGGTAGTCGGTCAGCTCGGACAATTCGTGGTTACCCAACAGGAAGTGGACCCGCTCGGGATACTCGTTCTTCAGCTTGGCCACGTCTTCGAGCAGGGTATGCGACATGCAGCCGCCGTTTTGCGGGTAGGTCGGGCCGCCATGGCAAACTTCCTGCAGGATCAGGTGGCGCCGAGGCCGCCGGTCCAGCTTGGCAATCTTCTTGATCAGATTGAAATTGCGGCGGTGCCCGTGAAGATCGCCCGTGATCATCACGTCGTCGGCCATCTCAGCCGACAGCACGACGACATTGCCCTCACGCCCGGGTGTATTGCGATTGGCCTCGGCCGCCTGGGCGAAAACGGCGATTGTCCGCTCAATGAATTCGATCGATGCAACCATGTTTCAACCGTACCAACTTCGCCGGGAAACGTCCAGGGTTGTAGGAGGCGACTCTTGTCGCCGAAATCGCCTCCTGTCGTCGAAATCACAGGGAATCGGCGACAGGAGTCGCCTCCTACAAAGGCCGAATCGGCGGGATTCGTTGTGCCTAGCCCGCCGAATGCCACCAACTGGGGGTTCTGGCCGCAAAGTCGGGCTTGTTTTCCCATCTTCTCGGCCGAACGACGGGAAGGCGAAGAGTCGGACCTTAGCGGATGTGCGGAAGGGGCCGGTTTTACCGATTTTCTGGATTGTGCCGTTTGCCGGGCCGATGTCACTTCAAGGGCGCTGTCATTTTCAGGGCACTGTCATTTTCAGGGCACTCGGCCCGCAATCCCGAGGACTGCCCCAATTCCCGCCCCCGTCCCGATAATTATTGACCCGGTAATAAGGAACCCGCCATGAAACGTTTCGCTCTCTTGCTCGCGGCCGTGTGCCTTTCGAGCCTCCTTGTCGGCTGCATGGGCGCCCACAGCCAGTATGTCGCCAGCGACTGCGGCGGTTGCGCCGAAGAAGCCGGGTGCGACAGTTGCAGCCAGCCCTCGTGCGATTCGTGCGTCAGTCCCAACGCCGGACTGTGCGGGCTAGTCAACGCTTGTGGCGGATGCGGAGGAATGGGCTGTGGATTGTGCCGTCGAGCTGCGCCCGGTCCGCAAATGGGCGCCGTGACCTATCCCTACTACACCACACGCGGACCACGCGATTTCCTGGACCGAAATCCGATGAGCATCGGACCGTAAGGGAAAGTCTAAAGCGGTTCCTAATCGGCAAACGGCTGCTTGGGACGCGGGACGTGCGGAAGATCCTCTGGGCGAACTTTCTGCCACCGCGCGTAGTGCTGATGCCAATTCGTCGGGCCAAGGCCGGCGAATCGCTCGGCAGCAGCGGTCAATTGCAGTAGGGCCCGAAGGTCGAGCACTTCCCGGTAGGTGATCTCTTTCGGCGGATCGGTCAACGCTAAGGTATCGAAATACCGTACGACCGAGTCGATTTGCTCGTCGGGTTCCAATCGCGCCTCGAAGCACCAGTAATGAGCCCAACGGGCGGACAGATCCGGGCGACGGTCCAATTCTCGCGAGAAACTCTCTCGCAATAGTTCGCTACCCGCCGCGTCGCGGACGTGGCGGGCCAGGTAGAGATCGAACTGCCGGTTGCCGGTCCCCCATTTCCCGACCAGTTCTGCCAAATGTTCCCGGCGGTCGGCGTGCTCCTCGAACCGAGCGATCCGCGTTTGAGCTTCGGCGAACGAATCGGCTGCTGCGACGCGATAGCAGGCCCATTGCCGGGCCAGTTGTCGACGATGCGTAAAGACCTGCGTGCCGAGCGCCACACAAGCGACCAACAGAATCAGAGACAAGATTTGCAGACAACGGCGCATGGCTCAGGCTGCAAGGGGAAGTCGACAACGGGCGAAAGATGCTTCGCTCCAGGATAAGCGACCGATGAGTCCGTGTAAATACGGTCTTCCACGACCCGTTGAGCCGCCGCCGGCACGGCGGTGAGGGACAGATTTCCAATTTCATCGCCGTGCCGGCGACGGCTAAACGTCTCATCGCCGTGCCGGCGGCGGCTAAACGATTGAACCGGGGCGATACTGAATCCGCCATCGATTGCAGTTCGAGTAATTCATAGTTCCACCAAACGGGCGCGTTTGCTGCCGCGGGAAAGGCGGGCGTGCCACTGCACGCTGGGGGAGCCGTCGGCACGAAGCGCGATCGGTCGTCTTTTATGCAACTACCCCGGGGCGACAACTGCGCCGTTGGTGAACATGAATAACACTGAAGACTGAAGAACTCCTGTCTACGGGTTACACGGAAAGAAGGTCCCACTTTACGATAAGAGTCACTCGCCTCCTGTTTGGAGAATTCCGGAAGAAAAGGTTTGGGTAACGTCGGGGGCCTTGGCCGGGGTTAATACGAAGGATAATCGGCCCGACCGGCCTAAAGCGGTGGCTGCCGCGCTGGCAAGCGACGGCGTCAATTCGGGACACTCGACTCGCGGCCGAGTGCCCCGGGCATCGTGCCCGATCGTGCCAGCCTCATACACCGGACCGAAAGCCGGTGGCAGTCCAAAACATCTGTCAAGTAGAACATTGACAACATCGACATGAGTAGTCCCGAGCGCCGGTAAGCGGTACGACTTCAATCCGCTGGGGTCTCAACGACCTTGCCGGAGAACACCCACGACCGAGAGCAGCCCGTCACGTGTTGCGCCGCACATCACGCGACAGTTGACTTCTCGATTACCGCCTCACGGCGCTCGGGAAATGAACGCTTCACAGAGAACAACGCAAGGAGGCGAGAAGGGTTGCCCGATTTGCGTTGCCGTCCTCCGGCACTGAACATATACCCGATGGGACGCCGATGTCAAAAAACTTTCTCCACAAAAACGCGTGTCGATGAAAGTGCAACGCGGTAAGTCCAACAGGGCCAAGCTGTTTCGACTTGAGAAAAAGTTTTTCGCCGCCACCGACCGCGTGCACGCAAGGTTTTGCCAACGCGCACGGAGTCTCTCTTGTACCATGGCAGAGGATCGAGAAGAGGTTACACAGCCGGCAAACCTTGCCAAAAACACAGCCGGCAAACTTCGCCAAGAACAACAGCCTCGACGCGAATTGCCCGCTCGGATCCACCGGTTGATTCAAGAACTTGTAAAGAAATGGCTTCGGGAATCCGTTTAGCCGCCGACGTCTAGACACCAGGGGGGGTGCAATGTTAAAATGGCCGGCGTTTGAGGCTTGGGAATGTTCCCAGTTGAACGCAAATGGAAAATGTGGGATAATCTATCATTATCGCCCACGCGGGATCGTGCGACCGGTTGGGTTGCGTGTGACCGCAGACACGACTCATAACCCAGGGAGCCCTGCCATGCGACACTCTGCCCGATCTTCTTCCCGTCAGACGACTGTTGGTTCCTCCTCGTCCAGAACAACTGTTGGCCGGCGCCGATTCCTTAAGGCGGTCGGGGTTGCCGGTGTTGGGCTGACGATTCTGCCCAGCGGCGTGCGGGGTGGGCCGGCTGCTCCGAGCAATAAGCTGAACATTGCCATGATCGGTTGTTGGGGGCGGGCGCTGGCGCACTTCGGGGCGGTTAAGCCGGAGAACGTCGTTGCACTGTGCGACATTAACGAGCAGCACATTGCCGGCGCGGTCAAGCAATTCCCCAACGCGAAGACCTACGTCGACTGGCGGGAATGTCTCGAGCAGAAGGATCTCGATGCGGTCGTTTGCAGCACGACCGATTTCACGCACGCCTTTGTAGCGAACTGGGCACTGAATCGCGGGCTGCACTGCTACTGCGAGAAGCCACTGGCCAATACGGTCAAGGAAGCCCGCGTGGTTCGTGCCAACTACCTTAAGAACAAGGGCAAGCTGGCCACGCAGGTCGGCACCCAGCGGCATTCCAACCCGAACTTCAATCGGGTGCGCGAGGCGATTCTCGACGGGGCCGTTGGCACGTTGCAGAATGTACATGTGTGGGGAAACCGGCAGCTCCGTCGCCCGAGCTACCCGGCGGCCCAGGGCGAGCCGCCGAAGCACCTGCACTACGACCTCTGGCTTGGCCCGGTGCCGTTCCATCCCTACAACCCCGAGTACTTTTCTCGTGGCCCCGGGGCCAACTGCCTGAGCTGGAACATGTTCTGGGACTTCGGCAGCGGCCAGATCGGCGACATGGGCAGCCACACGATGGACCTGGTTTGGCACGCCATCGACGCGGACCTGCCGACCTCGGCCACCGCACACGGTGAAGAGTTCAATCCCGACGTGACGCCCGTCGACCTGACCGCCACGTTTGAGCATCCGGCCAACGACTGGCGGCCGCCGATCAAATTGACGTGGTATCAGGGCGCCCACAAACCGAGTCGCGTGGGTGACGTAGACGTCCAAGGGATCGGCCACGGCGCCCTGTTCGAGGGCGACAAGGGCAACGTGACGGCCGATTTCGGCTCGAACAAGCTCCTGCCGCTCGACGGCGGCGACCTGTCGCACTACACGCCGCGGCCTGACGACCAACGGATTCCGGACCTGGGAGGCTTCCAGCAGGAGTGGATCAACGCCGCCAAGGGCGACCTGAAGACGACCTGCGACTTCGACTACAGCGGCACGGCCATCGAGCAGATGCTGCTCGGTCTGGTCGCCTACCGCGTCGGCAAGAAAATCGACTACGACGCCAAGGAAGGCCAGGTCACCAACAGCGACGAAGCCAACGCCCTGTTGGGAAAGGAATACCGCAAGGGTTGGGTCTTGGACGGGTGACCTTCCACATGGCTCGTGGACACCGAGTTGCCTTAGACAAATACCAAAGCTATCGAGACGTTGTTACTGTCCACTTTTTGTGGGGAAGACCACCCTCTGCCTGAGTGAGAGGTGACCAAGTTGCCAAAATCCCGTAATAACCCCAACGCCGGAACCTCCGCGTGAACGTTTGGTTGACCATCCCGTTTGACGTCCGCCTGGCGGTCCTGTTCGTCGTGGGTACGTGCCTTGGCGGCTTGGCCAACTTGGGGATCTACCGGCTGGCCTGGCATCCCCGGCGGATCGGCCCTTGGACCGCGCCGCCGGCCGACGCTTCACCGCGCCGGTGGTCGGATCGGCTGCCGATCTTCGGATGGCTCGGCCTGCGTCGGGAGGCATCGCTGCACGGGCGCGGCTTTTGGATTCGGCCCTTGTTGATCGAACTGCTCTGCGGGCTCGGCTTGGCCGCGCTCTACTGGTGGGAAATCGACCGCCAGGCCCTGCTTCCGCTCGGATCGCCGCGACCGTTGATCGCGGACTATCAGCCGATTCTTCACGCCCAGTTCTTCGCCCACGGGCTGCTGATCTTGTTGATGCTTGTCGCGTCCGCGATCGACGTAGACGAGAAGATCATTCCCGACGCGATCACCGTGCCGGGCGTAGTGGCGGGCCTGTTGCTGGCGACCTGTTACCCGGCCAGCCTGTTGCCGGAAAACTGGACTCTGCTCAAGTGTATTCCACACAACCTCTGGCCCGTGCCGGAAGCCTGGCCCTATTTGCAACTGGCCTCCCCCAATCGTTGGCCGGCGTGGTTGAGCGGTTTCCCACACGGTTGGCCGTTGGTCTTCGGTCTGGGCTGTTGGGGGCTTTGGTGTGTGGCCCTGCTGCCCAGGACATGGTACGCAAGTCACGGCCGACGCCGGGCACTCGCGCTGTGCATGGCACGCGTGATGCGAGAAAAGATCTCCTACCGGATCCTGGTCATGGCCGTGATCGGTTCGCTGGCGATTGCCGCCGTATGGTGGCATGGCAAAGGACCCTGGGCCGG
>SDBS01007686.1_pt1 | contig 10457 bp, 7 predicted proteins | sample 2277091 | NCBI WGS metagenome assembly SDBS01 (sample SAMN10404972, study PRJNA504765) | marine sediment metagenome | isolation source: marine sediment core GS10_PC15, 163 cmbsf | place: Arctic Ocean: Southern Knipovich Ridge | collected 2010 | reverse complement strand
CGTACACTATCAATGCGTCCAGTCGAGAAGTGGCCCTTAAGGGAGAGTGAGTATCGGATTGTGTATACAGGAGCCGTCTATCATGCCCACTATGACGCATTTCGAAATTTGTCATCGGCGCTTAAGGATTTAACTAATAAAAACATCGAACTCGATCTTTATACATCACAGCCTCAGGCTGTGCTTGAAAAGCAAGGGATTATTGGAGATGTCATTAACTTCCATCCTCATCTCCCTCCTGACGACACGTTGGATGTACAACGCAAGGCCGACATACTCTTCTTACCGCTAGCGTTTAAATCCACAATCAATGAAGTCCTCCGCACTTCAGCTCCAGGAAAGATGGGGGAGTATTTGGCAAGCGGCAGGCCCATCTTGGTGCATGCTCCTCCGGATACATTTCTTAGCCGCTATTTCCAGGCGCATCGTTGTGGCGTTGTGGTCTCTCGCAATTCTCACAGCGATCTCTTGCAAGCCATTCGAAATATCATAGAAGATAGTTCATTACGACAAGAGATTATTGATAACGCTATCGAAAGAGCGAAACAGGATTTCAACCCGCACTTGGCTGAGGAGAAATTCAAGGTATTATTTCAGGTATGAAACTCGGCACCATCTGACGGTATTGGTAATTCTTAGATGATTTTCCACAATGCTGTAGATTCGCCATAACGATTTGTACGAAGAGCAAACACTTCAATATTAATTGCCACTTGTGGCATCTTGTTAGGAGGATTTCGTGAGGAAAGTCTTGGTTCTAGGTGGAACTGGGATGTTGGGGCACCAGCTTTGTCGAAGGCTTCCGGATCAGTTGGAGGTGTGGGCAAGCCTTCGTGGAGACGCGACGGAGTATCGAGATCATGGTTTCTTCTCTTCCATCACACTTCTTGGCGACGTGACCGTTCAGGATCTAAGCAGCGTCGTACAAGCGATGGACAAAGCCCACCCAGATGTTGTTATCAACGCCATCGGAATTGTCAAGCAAAGAGAGGAAGCCAAGCAAGCCATTCCATCAATTCGGGTGAACTCACTGTTCCCACACCAACTAGCTGATATTTGTTCTGCGCGAAAAATCCGCCTTGTACAAGTGTCGACGGACTGTATCTTCTCCGGTTTGCGAGGACACTATACGGAGGCGGATATCCCCGACCCAGTCGATCTCTATGGGCGAACCAAATTGATTGGTGAATTGAACCGATCGAACTGTCTGACCCTAAGGACGTCAATTATTGGCTGGGAGCTTGAAGGTCGATCTAGTCTGCTGGAGTGGTCCGCGAGTCAACGTGGACACGTGATCAAAGGTTATCGCCAGGCAATCTACACAGGACTTTCTACGTCCGTCCTTGCTACGCTTATTGGTGATCTCATTCTGACTCGTCCTGATCTTATCGGTCTATTCCATGTAGCCAGCGAACCAATCTCAAAATACGAAATCCTGCTCCGCCTTACAGAGGCATTGGATTGGGACGACATCCAAATCGAGCCTGATGACCAATTCCGATGCGACCGCAGCCTGGTTGGAACAAGATTCGAGACTGCTACAGGTTGGAGGGCTCCTAGTTGGGACCAGATGATTGCCGGATTGGCTGAGGAGTGGCCGGCCTACAAAGAGTTAAGGTCTGTTGATTGAGGAAGGATTAAGGGCTACGGCCGGTCATGTTCCATGTGTGTATTGCTGGTATCTAAGCTGGTTTTTACATTCGCGAAACAGCTGATAACTTTCTCCTAATAAAGGAGGTAAATGAAGGCTCGACTACGTGCATTTGGATCGCGTGTTAGAAGTTGGATTCGAGTACATTTGAGTCCGTTAGCATTGAAATTATCCGCACTAGCCTTGAGAAATTTTACCCTTGGTAACGAGGCATACGAGATATTCTATACGCAAGGATTTCACTTACTACGGAAGTCCTATTACCTCCCCTTTCCGGATAGAACTGAGATAGAGGAAGATTATTGGGAGAAACAATCAGATTTGATTGGTGTGGAAATGAATGACGAGTCAGCATTGTTGCTCCTTCGTGAGGTCCTGCCTGACTATCTGGAAGAGTTCCGTCGAAAATTTCCCCTCCGGGCTGACAGTGAGTTAGATGGTTTTTACCTTATTAACGGCAATTATATGGCAGTCGATGCTCACATCTATTATGCATTCATCCGTCACTTCCAACCACAGCGTGTAATCGAGATCGGCGCGGGTAATTCGACGCTGCTGGCGGCCGCCGCATGTGAGGCAAACCGTCAGGAGTCGGGATTGAGGACAAACCTGATCGCCATCGACCCATTTCCACGTGCAGCAGTCCAGCAGGGTATACCCGGCTTGGTGGAGTTGATTGAGAAACCACTCCAGAAGGTGGAGATGGAGCGGTTCACTGCACTGGATAAGGGCGATATATTGTTCATCGACTCGACACACGTTCTCAAGTCAGGAGGGGACGTTCAGCTCGAATACCTTGAGATTCTCCCGCGTCTGGCGCCGGGCGTGCTCGTTCATTTTCATGACATCAGTCTTCCCAGGGCGTATCCACGCGTCTACTTTGAGCATCACTTGTACTGGAATGAACAGTATCTCTTACAGGCTTTCTTAACATTTAACTCTAGATTCGAGGTTATTTGGCCCGGCAACTACATGCTGCTCAATTATCCGGAGCTTATGTTTGACGCGTTCCCAGAATTGCTTGTCATGCGTGAAGAATATCCCCAATCCGAACCCTCCAGCTTCTGGATGCGGGTGAAGCCCGAAGTGCTAGAATAGCTGTGGCCGTCCAATTACGTACTAATTATTCTATTACTCATCCCGATATCCCGTTTTGAGGTGTGCTATGAAAATCATGACAGTATTAGGGACGCGCCCAGAGATCATCCGACTCAGTCGCATTATCCCCAAGTTGGATGCGCTTGTAGAGCATGTCCTTGTCCATACTGGTCAGAATTATGATCCGGCACTCAATGATGTTTTTTTTGAACAGCTAGAAATTCGGGTCCCCGATCATTATTTGGGCGCTCGTGGTGGTTTGGGTGAGCAATTGGGCACTATGCTTCCCGAGATTGAGCGCCTGTTGCTTGAGGAAAGACCTGATAAATTCCTCGTACTTGGAGATACGAACAGTGCGATATCTGCTTTCGTGGCCAAGCGATTGCGGATTCCTGTCTACCACATGGAAGCCGGAAACCGCTGCTACGACGATCGAGTTCCTGAGGAAGTAAATCGTCGAGTGATTGACAGTTGCAGCGATATCTTAATGCCCTACACAGAACGCAGCAGGCAAAACTTATTGCTTGAAGGTTATCCAGGAGAATTTATCTATGTCACCGGGAATCCGATTCTTGAAGTGATCCAGCACTATTCAAACCAGATCGAAAAAACGAAAATTCTGAATGAATACAAATTGGAACAAAAACGTTACTTCCTCGTAACACTCCACCGAGCGGAGAATGTCGATATCGAGGATAGATTTAGAAAGCTGGTTCGGGCGTTAGACTTTCTTCAGAAGGAACATGGTCTGCCCGTTGTAGTGAGTACCCATCCTCATACAAGGGAGAGGATGCAAGCATTTGGAATCGAACTAAATAACTCTAAGATAATGTTTTTGGAGCCCTTTGGTTTCTTCGAGTTCGTCCACTTGGAGCAAAACGCTGCTTGTGTTCTGAGTGATAGCGGGACGGTTCAGGAAGAATGTTGCATTTTTATGGTTCCCAATGTAACCCTAAGGGATGTAACCGAGCGTCCTGAGACAGTGGAGTGCGGCAGCAACATTTTAAGTGGAGCTGATCCCGAGATGATCTTACATTCTGTTCGAGTGGTCTTAGAGCGAGAGCCAGCCTGGACTATTCCTCCTGAATACCTTAGGGAGCGAGTGAGTGATATAGTAATCAAGATTGTTACAGGATATCAAAACTAATGAGCCTTTCCAGCTTTTATGATTCCCACAGAGATTGAGCGAACGCAGGACGTGTAGGAATGCACATTCTTATCATTCCTTCCTGGTATCCCACAAAAACATTTCCCATGCCAGGAATTTTTTTTCGAGAGCAGGCGATTGCTTTAAACGAAGCTGGGCATCGAGTTGCGGTCATTACTCCCCCAGCTCGACTTACCTATTCTGATCTAAGAAACGGCGAATCGATACGGGATTTCCGGAGCGGGAGGTGGGCGGAAGAAGATGAAGGTGTACTCACTTTGCGGCAAGGGTTTATACTCTGGCCTCCCGGACGATTACTACGAGGATGGAACGATCGTTTTAGGCTCGGTGCTTGGGAAAATTCTGTAGAGAATTATATCCACTCAAATGGAACGCCAGATATTATTCACAGTCACAGTATCCTCGATGCTGGCTATGTCTCGGCAAGAATACGATCGAAGCGAAAGACTCCTGTAGTTCTGACGGAACATGCCTCCAAATTTCTTTCTCGAGATTTATTAAATTGGGAGTTAGAACGTGCCCGATTTACTTTGACCAATATAGACAAGTGTCTTGCGGTAGGCCCAAGCTTGGCTGAACGCTTGAAGACATTTGCGCCGAATATAAAAGTTGAGGTCCTTGGGAACCTCATCGATACTGAATTCTTCACACTTGCTGAGAGTGGTCGATTACCTGAAGAGTTCACTTTTACAGTTGTCTGCACCCTTGTCCCGATCAAGGGGATCGATCTTCTGTTGCAGGCTTTCTCCAAAGCATTTCTTGATAGTAGAGTTAAGCTATGCATTGCGGGGGATGGGAGTGAGCGCGAAAAATTAGAAACTATGGCTCATGATCTAGGTTTGACCCAACAAGTACAATTCCTCGGCGCTCTAGATAAAGAACAAATTCGAGATCTAATCCATGCTTCCCATGTCGTCGTCTCCTCTAGCCACATAGAGACCTTTGGCATCTCCCTTGTAGAAGCGATGTCTTGCGGCAAACCAGTCATTGCAACCCGATCAGGAGGTCCAGAATCATTTATCCATGATCAGAATGGAGTACTTGTCCCTGTTGGGGATTTCGAGGCAATCGCGGTCGCAATGGAAAGAATGATGAAAGCCTATGATGATTTTAAGCCGGAGAGGATAAGAGAGGAGTGTTTATCTAGATTCAGCAGAAAAGTGATCGTTCAGGAGCTAGAGAACATTTATGCGATGATTTTGAATAAAATATAAAGCAGGGATCCGTGAATAACTGGCGAAAAGATACCAACCTTGATCAGGAGAAATGCTTTACATTGATGGCTCCATGGCGGATCTGAAGTTTATCCAGGTGAAATCATAGGTTAGGTCAAATAATATATATCAGATATAACTACTCATCCTTGACCAGTTTCCTTACTCACCATAATGATCCTGTAATTACAGTTCAACGGAATAATGCTGATAAGTATTCCAGATACATCAATATTTATAAGAGGAAGGAATAACTGAAATGCCAGGGATAAAGTTCATTCAAAAGAGAAATCCATTGATAATATGAAGATCCTCATCGCAGTTGCGAATGATTTGAACGTTCCGAAAGGCTCAAGTGTTCACGTTTTAGAGGTTGCGGAAAACCTGAGTAGCTTGGGGCATTCAGTCTTCCTGTTCGCCTACCGCATTCCAGATATAAAAGATCGTTCAGGTGTCCACCATATCGCTCTCCCGCTTCCGAGAATGCGGTTACTTTCTAAAATGTGGTTTTATCTCGCCTCGCCTATCTACCTGGCCTTTTTTAGTAAGAAATTCCATTGTGACATAATCTACTCCCGAATACACATGCGTTTCTTCTCACCCGCACTGGCGGCTTTTTTAACTCATCGTCCTTTCATCGTCGAGGTGAATGGGTTCGTTAAAGATGAATTAGATATGATGGGTGTGGGTCGCCTGACGATGTGGTTTGCATTATTCATCGAGCGTATCTCATATGCTGTTGCGGAGAAGATATTCGTTGTGACTCCGGGATTGAAAGATGCACTTCTCCAGGAATTTAAGCTTGATCCAGAAAGCGTTATTATCGTCCCCAACGGGGTCAATGTTCAAAAATACCACCCGATAGATTCGCTCTCCGCAAAGAAAAGCTTAGGATTGGGGGTTGAAAACCGCTACATTCTTTTACTAGGCCATTTAGCACGCTGGCAAGGCATCGAAACGCTGTTGTCAAGTTTTAATTTAATTAGATCGAGCATTGCAGATGCAAGGTTGATCATTGTGGGCTCGGGTCCGGATGAGATTTTCCTCCGATCGCTAATTTCCTCGTCGGATTTCAGAGATGATATCAAGATGGTAGGGCAAGTCTCTCAATCTACAGCAGTACAATACATCAACGCTGCTGATGTCTGTGTAGCGCCTTTTACCCAGGAAAGGAATTCCACAATTGGACTATCCCCATTAAAGCTATATGCATACATGGCATGTGCCAGACCGATCGTGGCGAGCGATATTGTCGGAGTTGGGGATACCATTCAAGGTTCGAATTGTGGAATTGTAGTTGAGCCTGACAATCCAAGGATGTTTGCTTCCGCGATCGTACAAGTTCTCCAAGATTTTGATTTTGCACAGGAACTGGGTGCTAATGGGCGAGCAGCGGTTCTCGCATCACACTCATGGGAGCGGATTGCCAAGATCCTTGAGGGTACCATGATGGAGACGATCGATGACTGGAAGAACGTATAGGCGCCAAGGATGAGCTACACCAATCGATTCTCCATTGTGCATTTATTGTTCATAAAGGGGTGAATGGGATGAGTGTCCCACGTGTCGTTGTGCTATCCAGGAATTATCCTCGTGAAGGAAATCCTTCCGCAGGTATTTTTATCAACCAATTACTTCGACAATTAACGTCGATCGGTTGTGCGTTCTTTGTTGTATCCCCATTACCGTGGGCGCCCAAGATCTTTGAGAATTACACTAGAAAGCGAGGCTTTTCACAGGCAAATAAAGATACTAAAGTAGGTGGAATCCCTGTACTTTATCCTGCATATTTGCGACCTCCCCTGGGATCATATTCTCATATTGTTACTCCGTTCTCGTTGAATGTTTGGACGAGACGAGACATGGACGCCATAGTTCGCTCCTTCAAGCCGAATTTAGTGCATGCCTTCTGGGCAGTTCCCGAAGGGGTTTGGGGGGTGAATCTCGGAAAGCGTTTTCATCTGCCTGTAATTGTGAGCCTTCGGGGAAGCGATATCCATTCCTTGCCTCATCGGAATCGTATACTCGCCCATATGACTAAAAATGTGTTAGAACGAGCAGATCGAGTGACCTCGGTTAGTCGTGCTCTACGTCAATCATCTAGGTCCTTTGGGATGCCCAAGAATGAAGTCGAGGTAATCTATAATGGCTGTGTTATGGAAACCTTCGCATTCGATCCTGAGATACGAAAACACTTCCGGGAGCGGCTTGAATTATCAAGAGATGAAGTTGCGATAATCTATGTGGGCTCACTCATTCCATCGAAGGGATTGTATGAGCTGCTGCAAGCGTTACAGCTTTCAATTCAGAAGGGGCGGAAAATTAGGCTCATTCTTGTGGGAGAGGGGAGGGAAAAAAAACGGCTTGAGAGATTCGCTACATCATTAGGAATTATGAATATAATATCGTTTTTAGGACAGGTACCACATCTTGGCGTTGCGAAATGGCTGAATGCGGCCGATATCTTGGTGCTGCCTTCGTATAACGAAGGCCTTCCGAATGTCGTGCTTGAGGCGATGGCATGTGGTCTACCCGTCATCGCAACGGAAGTGGGAGGCATCCCCGAAGCCGTCGAAGATGGGCTGAGCGGCATCCTGATTCCCCCTCGGGAGGTAATTGCCTTATCAGATGCAGTAGAACGACTAATTGTCAACCCCGAGCTTCGTCGCCAAATGGGTTTCAGGGGGAAGGAGATCGTAGAATCAAAGTTTCTCTGGGATGACACAGCCACGAAGTTTAATGAATTGTACCGATCCTTGTTGGTGTAGTGATGGAGTAATTGAATCCGAAAGAAGATATGGCCCAGATCCTATTGCTCACCCAATTCTTCCCTCCGGAAACAGGCGCGGCTGCCAAGCGCCTTGAGGCACTTACACGCGTACTTTCAGATCGGCATGAAGTCTCAGTAGTGACTCTTCTCCCTAGCTATCCCTCCCCCTCGCTTTTTGCGGATATCGACATCAACCGGTTTGATTCTCAGTACGATTTTAATATCAAACGGACGTTTAGCTTTCAACCCTATTCGACGAACCTGCTCTTCCGAGGATTTCGAGAAGTCCTGATGTCATTCCGCCTGCTATTTCATGCGCTTTCGTACCCAGCCGATATAGTCCTCGTATCCACGCCCAGTATGTTCCTTGGTCCCTTTGCCTGGATTCTTGCGAAAGTAAAACACGCGCAGATTATCTGGGACGTACGGGACCTCACCTGGAGGTACGGGGGTCAATCTGTAGATGCACCTCGCATTCAATCCGCCATGATGTTTCTTATAGAAGCAGGTATGAAATTCTTCTTGCGCAGAACTGATCTCGTGGTCGGCGCGACTCCAGGAGTAAGTCAGCTCCTTACGGCTGAGCATGACGTTCCAGAAAAGAGGAACATCACGATACTCAATGGCGTATCCCGATCATTCATGGATGAGTTCGAGCAGATCAGCGGAGACGTTCACGAACGTCCGAGGGTCACATACGTCGGTTTGCTGGGCAACAATCATGGAATATCTGTTTTGGTAGATGTAGCTCGCGAGATGCCGGAGTTGGACTTCATCATCGTTGGTGGCGGACCCGAGGAAGCGTTAATAAAAGAAAAGTTGAAGGAAACACAGATCGATAATTTTCACTTGTTAGGGTATTGCATCAACCCAGCAGAATTAATTCGTTTTTATCAAGATGCAGATCTTCTCATTAACCACACAAAAGATCGTTCTGTGTTGAACCGGACAGTGGTCCCCGCAAAGTTTTCAGAGTATATGACGACGGGGAAACCGTTTGTATATGCCGGAAAAGGCATCGCGATTCAATTCCTTGATGAGGTTGGCTGTGCAGTTCTAACCCAATCGGAGGATCCGGCAGCAATTATTAATGCGATCAGGTGGGTTACCGATCACATGGAAGAAGCAAGAATAATGGGGCAACGGGGCAGGGAGTATGTTGGGGCACATCTGGTTCGTGAAGATTTGATGGAGCGTTATGTAGATGAAATTGAAGATCACTTACTAAACCCGATTTCTTCGACGACTGGGAGGGAGCACTCAGATAAAGTATCTTGACCCATTGTGCTCGCTGTTTTTGCTTCTCAAAATATATTCGCAAAGGACCTGGCGATTCTTTGTGAGGAAATCGACAGCCGGGTTATCCTTCTGGAAACACCGATACCGTCAGGTAACTGGATGATTCGCCCATTTACGATGCTATCGAAGAGGCCCGGCATACCCGGTGAATCGCATGAACTTCCGATCTTTCCAGTGATACATCAAATTGCGGGTATTGGTCTGTGTGAGGTTGACTTTCGTGACAGACCGAGTTGTGATGAGGGGAAACGAGTGTCTTTCAGGTAAGAACTTATTAGCCTGAATAATTTAATTTCATGGCTACCATTATGATTGAAGTGGTATTAGGATGATTGATTTGAAAGCAAATCGCTTAACTCCATGCAATAAGTACCAATCTAGGTGGATGTCATTAATAAGACCTGCTCAGATCGTGTGATGACGCCTTCAGAGAGCTTGAATTCGGCAAGATCAAACCAGCGCTTGATTATTTTATATCTGCTCCTGATCGCCAGCGATCTCATCTCCATCGCTCTCAGCTTCGTCCTTGCATTTTCCCTGCGCAAATATGCCCCATTCCTGGATCCCTTGGCGCATGGCATCGATATCTACGTTAACGCCTGGCCGGCGCTGCTCCTCTGGCCGCTCGTCTTCTGGCGTGAAGGTCTCTATCCTGGGTTCTGGCTTACCGTGCGGGAAGAGCTCCGAAGGACGGTCACAGGTACGACCTTGGCGAGCATCCTGGCGATGGCGCTCACGTTCGTTACAAAAACCGGTCCGGAATATTCTCGCCCCATCATCATCGGCGGCTGGCTACTGAGCATCTTCATCGTGCCCGCATCAAGGTTCCTGCTGCGCAAAGTGATGACGAAGTGGGGATTATCTGGTCCGACCACGGTCATCCTCGGGGCGGGGAAGACCGCCGAGCTCATTTTGGACGGGCTCCGCCAGCAGCGCCCTCCTGCTTTGAGACCGGTTGGGTTATTCGATGATGATCAAGAGAAGATCGGGGGAGGAATCGAAGGTGTACCGATCATAGGGAGCATCGCTGATGCTGCTCCATGGGCAATGGAGCGGGGCGTGCGGGTGGCTATTGTGGCTATGCCCGGTGTCCCTCGCGACGAGCTTGTGCCTTTGATCGAAAAACAAACGAAAGTTTTTCAGCGCGTCATTGTTGTCCCGGACCTATTCGGAATATCAGCAGCGGATGCGGATGCCCATGAAATTCAAGGCGCGTTTGCGCTTGAACTCCGCCGTAATTTGCTCTATCGACGGAAC
>SDBS01007685.1_pt1 | contig 10458 bp, 11 predicted proteins | sample 2277091 | NCBI WGS metagenome assembly SDBS01 (sample SAMN10404972, study PRJNA504765) | marine sediment metagenome | isolation source: marine sediment core GS10_PC15, 163 cmbsf | place: Arctic Ocean: Southern Knipovich Ridge | collected 2010 | reverse complement strand
CCCGCCATCACCACCATCAGGACCGCCCCGGGGAACATGTTTTTCACGGCGGAAACTCATACAGCCACTACCACCCTGCCCTGCTTTTATTTCAATTTTTGCGTAATCGATAAACATTATTCTTGTTTCTCGGTACTCGTTGCTCGGTACTCGGTACTCGGTAATGGATACTGGATACTCGATACACGATACTGGATGGTCAATGGTAACAATCTGTCTCCCCCCTATCAAGGGAGGATTAAGGGGGGTGTAAAAAATGGTGGAATAGATTTATACTATTCAGTATCCCCGATTCAAACGCCTCCCTCCTATTGGCTTATCGGGGCCAAATTATTCACGATTTGGCCAACATCCAGTTCCAAATCTCAATCTTAATGAACAGGTTCCATAAAAGTCAACTTATTTCTCTGCAAAATCTATACCATCTTAAAATTATATTTGTTCACCTGGATAATTCATCTCTCTCGACGACGCAAAGAAAATTATAGAACGCAGATGACGCGGATAACGCTGATTCCCCCACGTGAAACGGGGCGGGACGGATTTTTTATAATATATTTTTTTAATTCGTGATAATTCGTGAAATTCGTGGACATTTTTTTTATTGCCCCGAGGCCTCGGGGCGCTCTGAATAGATCATGTTCAGTATTTAGGATAAACTTCAATGAAAAATGGAGAAAATACTTAAAACTATAATTATCAGAATGTGCCGAAGATACCAAAGAGATGAGTCCCGCCCAGATCCCCATAGGATGAATATCCATAGTCAAACCGGTAATCTTTCCAGTAAAGACCAAATCCCATAGATAATCCGGCAAAACCGGAGCCCTGACCGGTATCGAGATCGTGGTGAATTTCATTTTCATAACCGAGACGAAGACGAATCAATTGTGACAAAGTGAATTCTCCGCCAATGGAAAATTTGGCTATACGATCCCAAAAGTCAGGTTCACTCACATTAAGATCATTCAGAGTGGCGTTTATTTCAAGTGGTAGATGTTTCAGTTTTTTTGCCACCCCTAATCGTAAACTGAGTGGTAAGGATTCCTTGGTCTCCACAAATGCGCTCAATGGTCTACCAACATTCAACAGAGATAGTCCAAAATACAAATTATCTTCAAAGGGTGCCGCATACATCAATCCAAAATCAAAAGCAATGGCATCAGCCGTGAACATATCAATTTTTGAGTGGATATATTTGAGAGTCACACCGTAGGAAAAATATTGTTCTAAAATATCAGCATAGGATAATGCAAATGCCAGATCATAGGCTCCGTAGGTACGCCCGCTTTTTTGTGCAAACTCATTTGTCTCTTCAAAATCCCCGTAGTTAAGCCAGATTATAGAGCCACTAAGTTGTCCTAACCCGGGTAATCTGTGCGAGTAGGCGGCAAATCCACCACCAAAATCAATGAGATAATCAGTATAGTTCACAACAAATTGATTCTGATCGAAGTAAGCCATTCCGGAGGGATTATGGTACAGTCCGTTTATATCACCACGCATGGCCACAAATGCCCGGCCCATCGATGCAGCACGTGAACTGAATTCTGTACGTAGAAATTCAAAACCTGAGGTACCGTTTCCGGCCCGGATACTTCCGGTATTGATATATAATATTAAAAGAAATAAAACCCATTTTCTCATGCGTTAAGAACCTTTCTTTGGGATTTGATACTATTTTACATCTTTTACACATTTAAGTTCAATGGTGTATATATTATTTCGCCTTTTTCGATCAGAAAATTATCAAAATCCACGCGCTTTGCATTGATTACCGGTTCTCCGAGGAAGCGTGTCCCAACTTCATCAAATTTATCCGGAATGTCGCTTACATAACATTTAAAACTACCGTCTGATTTGTTGTTTGCTTCTATTTCCATATTATCGAGCATTTTTTTGACAACCTTAGCCGTTTCCTGACCGGAATCGATCAATGTGATTTCAGGTCCTGTTTCATCCTGAATCAGTTCTTTGATCACAGGAAAATGTGTACATCCCAGAATAATCGTATCAATTTCCTTTTGTAGCAGGGGTTCCAAATATTTACGAATTGTCAGGCGGGTTATCTCATCATCCACCCACCCCTCTTCTACCAATGATACCAGCAAAGGACAGGGTTGACCATAAACGAGAACATCGGGCTCCTGGCTATGTATTTGCTTATTATATGCCTGGCTGCTGATAGTTGCTGTGGTACCGATTACACCAATGCGTTTTTTCTTCGAAATATTCAGAGCAGCGGAAACTACTGGCTCAATCACTCCGGTAACCGGAATAATCAAAGCGGATTTGAGCAGATCTACAGCAACTGCGGAGGCTGTGTTACAGGCAATAATCAGTATTTTAATATCGAACTGTTCCAGAAACGCAGCATCTTCCAGTGCATATTGTTTTATTAATTTGACTGACCGCGTACCATAAGGGACACGTGCTGTATCACCAAAATAGACCAGATTTTCTTTTGGCAGGAGCTTAATCAGCTCTTTTACGACAGTAAGACCACCAATTCCTGAATCGAATATACCTATGGGACTATTCATATTTGTTCTTTGACTTCAATTTAACCTCACCTGTTAAAGATCCTCGATGCTGGATGCTAGATACTGGATGTTTGATGTTGGATATTTACTATTATATGTCATGAAGTCTCCCACGATTTCACGAGATGCGAGCGACGAGTATCGAGGATCGAAAAACGAGTATCCAGTATCCAGCATCCAGAAACCAGCATCAAATCGCCTTTTCAACTTCCTCTTTATATTTCTTTATACCGTTGAAAATGCCCTCAGCGATTTTATTCTGTGTTGTTTGTTTGCGCAATAATTTTTCTTCGTATTTGTTAGAGATATAACCGCATTCTACAAGAATATTAGGCATTGTCGCTCCGACAAGTACCCAGAATGGACCCTGTTTGACACCACGGCTGGTCATTCCGATCTTTTTTAGTTTTAATTTCAAGGAATTTTGCACCTCAGAGGCCAGAAATTGGCTGCGTCTGATATTATCACTTTGTAACATGGCAGCCAGTATAAAATTCACTCCTTCATATCTTTTGCGATCCTGACTCTCCTCAAATTCAATCGCTGAATTTTCTTTGAGAACAACATCGGTTGCTTTTGTATTTTTATCAGCACTGACAAAATAAGTTTCATAACCATTAGGGCGGTGGCTTACATTACTATTGCAATGTATACTGACAAACATATTTGCGCCCACATCATTGGCAATCTTTGTCCGTTTCCACAGTGGTATGAAAACATCTCTTTTACGTGTATATACAACCTTAATCTCTGGCATCTTTTGCTGAATAATTTTTCCAAGTGTGAGAGCCATCGGTAAGACCAGATCTTTTTCCTTGACTTTAGTATAACCTATTGCCCCGGGATCTTTTCCACCATGGCCAGCGTCGATTACGATTGTATCAATAATCCAACGCCTTTTTTGTTCTTCTAATTCATTTTTTATTTTTTCATGTTCTTTGTTTTCAGCGATTACTTCTTTGGTTCGCAAATTTACGTGAAAATCATTTCCTGTTTTATCAAACACCAGTTCCCGGGAGAGCACTTCTTTTTTTAATTTAAATGAGAGGGAAGCGGTTTCGGCCATTTGAAAGGCCTTAACTTTGCTGATAATACCGGAAGGTTGAACAGCAGAAAGGCTGGCCGGATCAATTTTCGCGCCATAAACATCTATATGTAGCCAACGGTTACGAATATCAAGAATAATTTCCTTTTCTTTAAATCTTTTCGTGGCAAAGACATCTATAAGAGTACCATTTTCTTTAGCGGTGATCCTGACACCGGTAATATTGACATCGGTTTCTTCAAGTCCAAATTCTTTCCTTTCAGAATTATACCTAAATTGAAAAGGCGTATATTTGTTTAAAATGTCTACAAAATAGACTACCGGTACCCATACCGAATCATCGTACCAATGGCATTCCAGGGGAATCTGTAACATTTGATCATTAAATTTTACAAAAGTGTTGTCCGCGGTAAAAGTGATACGATCTTTTTCAAGATAAAGAACGCTTTTACGTTTCTGTTCATTGGTATATAGTCCAAAATGGAAAGATTGAGCGAAATCCTCCAAAGACATATAATCATGAGACCACTTCACGGCAAGCAGCAAGGATTCTTCCACACGTAATGTTTCAGATTTTAAATGGATCCTACCGGAAAAAGTAAATTTTCCACCGGACCTAGACATTTGCTGACTAATTTTAGCAAATACATTTTGCGGTATTAGAAAAAAAGAGGATGTAAAAGAGGTAAATGATCTGATAAATCTTCTGCGAAGCATATTTCTATTCGTTTTAATTTTAAAATTACTTAAATCTTAACTTTCTTTCAAACAAAATAGTCCACGAATTTCACTAATTAGTACGAATTACACGAATTATTCTATGAGTCCACCCCAAAGACGAGGTATTCGTCATGCCGAATACTGAAACGAGTTCAGCACATGTTTATTTCAGCATCTATAACTTCAATAAAAACAAGAGATCCTGAACTAAATTCAGGATGACTATTTCGGTTTTCCCTTTTTAGAGTGGACTCATCTATATTTTTTAACAGATATTTGTGGAAATTCGTGCTAATTCGTGTAATTCGTGGACTTATTTTTTTTAAAGTTTCCTTAGATTAGATTTTAGCCAGTTTTGTATATCCTGATAACCGGGGAATTGTTTTTCTGTTTTTCTAAATGCAGGTGGATGAATGATACGTCTGCCATTTTTTCGTTCGGTGGGAAAATAGATATGTAACATTTCATGATAGACCATATACCGGACGATATCTTCCGGTACAGCAGATTGATCAAATACACGACTAATGACCAGTAAATCTCGTTCTTTATCATAGAATCCAAGACGCCAATAGCTATTTTTCCTGCTCCATCCAAGGACGGGGATTTTTAGATTGTTCCTGAAATAAGAGGCGTTGAGTTGATTGAAAATCTTTGTCAAATCAAATATCTTACCCTTCGCTGTATAGGCATTGAGACGATTATGTTTTTTGACCGGTAAGGATTCCTTCAGGATCTCAATATAATCATTATAGCTCTTCCTGATATCACTTCCGACTCTTATCTTATAAACTTTGGCCAGAAGTATAATCGCCAACAGTTCAATAATTTTAGCCGGTGAGTGACGAAAATGTTCATTCACTCTGATTCGAATCCGCCAGGGTGTCCATTCGATTGTATGTTTTAAACTGCGGAACTTATAAAATTTCACATTAATTCTCTTATATTTTGTTTTAAAATATTGTCTTTGGACAGTATTGAATATTGTTTCGATATGGCTATCAGGCATGAACAATGATTTTTTGAATTATCCAGGTTAGTTTATCAGGACAGTTCTATTTTTTTTCTGATACAATCTCTTTTAGAAAAGATAGAAATTCTTCAGATATGTCATCTTTTTTCAGGGCAATTTCAACAATCGTTTTTAAATAATCCAGTTTGTCACCAATATCATATCTTTTTCCTTCGATTGCATAGGCATAGATATCTTCCCTTTGTACCATAAGATGTAAAGCGTCTGTAAGTTGTATTTCATTATTTTTATCTGCCGGGGTATCTTCAATTGCCTTGAATATTTTAGGTGTTAAAATATATCTCCCGGCCAAGGCCAGATCTGAAGGGGTTTTATCGATTGAAGGCTTCTCTACCAGCTCGGTTATTGACCATAAAGCATCACTAACCTGTTTTCCACCAACTATCCCAAAACGGGAGACATTCTCCTTTGGCACTGATTCGACAGCCACAATTGTATGACGATATTGTTCGTAGATATCAATTAATTGCTGAGTAACCGGAATGACAGAATCGATAATGGTATCTCCCAGCAACACGGCGAATGGTTCATTTCCAACATGCTGCTCCGCATAACGAATTGCATCACCCAAACCATTGATCTCTTTCTGTCTTATAAAATGAATATTAGCCATATCTGCAATTCGTCTGATTTCATTATACTGGTCATCCCGTTTTTTATTCTCAAGATAGAGTTCCAGATCATGGTTACGGTCAAAATGATCTTCAATAGCTCTTTTACCCTTGCCGATAATGATCAGGATATCATCGATGCCGGAATCAATTGCTTCCTCGACGACATATTGTATTGTCGGGGTGACAATAATCGGCAACATCTCTTTTGATTGTGCTTTTGTAGCCGGCAAAAAGTTTATCCCCAATCCGGCCGCTGGTATGACTGCTTTACGTACCATTATTTATATCTTCTCCACTCATTTAATAAACGGTTTTATAACCCTGGCTTTAACTTTTTTTAATTCAACTTTCAGATAGTTGAGCATTTCATCATCCTTGTACATGCCAATTATAGATCCTCCCGATCCGGCAAATTTCGCCGAAGCACCACACCTTCTGGCAGTTTCCACTAGGGCTAGATCCGCTTCCCGAATATTCATTATTTTTCGTCTCAGATCAAAATTGTTATCCATCAGTCTATGTAGTGTTTCATAATCGCTTTTTTCTATAACCTCTTTACCCTTCTTAGCTAATTCACCAATCTTTTGGAGGGTTTCTATTACGAGAGAGTCACCCTTTTGATAACGCATTTTTACATCGTTTAAAACAACACCGGATTCTTTGCCCATATCCAGCCGATAGGCGATATATAATTTCGGTAACAATTCAGGTTTAAGATGCACATATTTACCATGATTGTATTTATTCATTATCTTTTTATCAAAATCCATAAAGACGCAACCTTCATAAACCTGGATAACCCTATCCTGCAAACCAGCATTAATTCCTAATTCATCTACTTCTGTGGATAGAACCAGGGAAGGCAACATCTTTTCAGATATTTTAATGCCATAAAATTTCATCAGAGCGCGCATACACGATGTTATTATGGCACTTGAACCGGCCAGACCAACCTGCCGCGGAATTGTTGAGAGATATCTAACCGTAAAGTTTTTGCTTTCCAATCGGATGTTTTCTGACTGACAATAATCGCGGAATTTTTTTATTGCTGCTTTGATTAACCTGTCACCACCATAATACCCATGCAGATTGACAGATTCTACCAGATCATTGATATTCTTATATTCATGGAGATCCTGTAATTGGGGTTCAATTTTTAATTCCGGTGTTTGATAAAGAGAAACATGGGCGCCAAAGTTTCTGACACTTATGGAAATGGTTTTGCCAAAATAGCCATCGGAAGGATTTCCCAATAGTCCGGCCCGGGCATATGCTCTTGTTTCAATAATCACTTCATATCCTGATCATATAGTTTTTTCAAATATTCTGAAATTAATGAATAAATTGTGGCATTTGGTGTTTCAAAAAAAGATTTTTTTTCAAGAATTTCGATTTCTCTTTGAAGATAACCGATTAAATCTTCACGTGATTTTAATGCATAATCGCTCTCCGGATATCTCCTGATATAATCCTGGAACAATAAAAATCCCAGGGGCCATTGATCCTGAAACTCAAACCATGGTTGACTAACAGATTCCTCAACAACTTTGAGTACACTCTTATTTGCAACCGTTGATCTGGATTTACCTATCTCATATGCAAGGTGTTGATAGTGATAATATAGTTTTTTTAAACCACTTTTCTCTTCAAAAGATATGCCAGCATTAATTTCCAGTTGATAGGCTAAGGCGATCTCACTCCATTTATCAACATCTTCTGAAAATCTATGTATTTCATCTAACTTAAACTCGATTGGCAGGTGTAGCCAGAATTCGCTCACTACGCCGTCTATTGTCCCTGGTTCATAAGCAGAGGATCGTACCATTTTTAAAGCGGCCTCATCCAGAACCCCAGACCCGGAGGTTTTAAGAATTTTTGATTCGATTACCTTTCCTTCTTTATTAACCAGTAGCCGTACAACAACTTTTCCCTCAATTCCCTGATTATAAGCTTCATGAGGGTAATTAAATGATGTGTGCGCTGTAAGCAATTTTGGTTGAACGATAGATGATTCCTCGGCCCTTTCAGGATGACAGGTCAACTGAAACGAGGCAAAAAGAATTAGAATTACATTGAACTTTTTTAACATGATTTTTTTATTTACCACGGAATCACACGAAAGATCACGGAAATAAGACATATTATTGTGTTTTTAATCAGGTAACTTAAAAAATATTTTAAAAAAATGAGTTGTAGTCCATCTCAGAGATGGACTACAACATTGATAGATCGACGAATTAAAAAATATCCATGTAAATTCCGTGTTTCTCCGTGTACCTCCGTGGTTATTTTTTATAAATTTACTACATTTTGAGGTTTAGAATTTAAAAATGCTTTTATGTTTTCAACAACTACCTTCATCAATCTGATCCGTGCCGCTTTTGTTGCCCAGGCTATATGTGGTGTAATCAGGCAATTTTTAGCGTTTAACAGTGGATTATCGGGTGGTGGAGGTTCTACCCGCAACACATCCAATCCAGCGCCGGCAATTTTTCCTTCATTCAGGGCCTTTGCTAAATCATGTTCATTTACCAGTTGTCCACGGCTGGTATTGATTAGAAATGCAGATTTTTTCATCAGACTTATTTTTTCTGAATTGATCATCTGATCCGTCTCCGGTGTCAGTGGACAGTGCAGACAAATAAAGTCACTCTCACTGAATAGAGTGTCCAAATCAACTATCTGAACACCCTCATATTTTGCGGAAGGGATTAGTGGATCCCGGGCGATCACATTCATTCCAAAAGCAGCTGCCTGGCGACCTGTCGCCTGGCCAATTCTTCCATATCCGATGATACCCATGGTAAGACCATCCAATTCGATTAACGATTGCTTCCAGAAGCACCAGTCTTTTGCTATTGACCAGTGTCCTTTTCGGACCATATCGGTATGAAGACCGGCATGCTGGGTCAGTTCCAATATCAGGGCCATGGTCATCTGGGCGACGGAGCGGGTTCCATAAGTGGGTACGTTCGCCACCGGAATATTTTTTTCCCGGGCAGCTTCGACGTCGACGATATTGTATCCTGTTGCCATTACGCCAATATATTTTAAATTTCTCAACTGAAGAATTGCTCTGCGCGATACCGGTGTTTTATTGGTAAGAAGAATATCAGCATCGATCGCCCGCTGCACCACAAGAGCCGGCGGTGTGCGGTTAAAGATCTGGCAGTCTCCCAATTCTTCCAGTTCTGCCCAGCTTAAATCACCGGGATTGAGAGTATATCCATCAAGGATGGTAATATTCATTCTATTAGTGAGCACTTAGTTAATTTCTAAACAGGAATATAATGAAAAAAATCGATGCAGAAAATTATAATATGAAAGCAGGATTCAATGTAGGGGCGACCCCGATAAAATCGGGATTTTCAACCAGGCCGGTCACCAATATCTGATAAAATCTAATATGTAATAGATACAAAAAAAAATCCAAAATCTGATCCTAAAATATTTTGGATTTTTGATTAAACTGGTAGCGCGTACGGGATTCGAACCCGTGTTACCGGCGTGAGAGGCCAGCGTCCTAAACCCCTAGACGAACGCGCCAAAAATGTAAATTCCAAGTTCCAAATACCAAATACCAATTCATATTTGGTACTAAATTTAATTTTCCGGTTTACTTGGAATTTGGATATTGGAATTTGGAATTTGAACTAGTACGCCCGGAGGGAGTCGAACCCCCAACCTCTTGGTCCGTAGCCAAACGCTCTATCCAATTGAGCTACGGGCGCATGTATTAACTACTTGATAATATGTAACTTACAAAACCACCTAAAATCGTTCACATTTGAGTAAAATCGCATTTTTGCTATAGTGAACATCATACAGATTAAAACGCCTGAATTTACTATTTAGGCCCAGCCAAATCAAATAATTAATTCTGCTCTGTATAACTAAATTATTAAGTGAAATATAGGGAATTCTTAAGTAATAGTCTACCCACTCAACTAATGAATACATAGGTATTTTGAATTATCGTCCGGATTAAAATCTGCTTCATTATATTCACGCCCTTTTACGACTTTTTCTAAAAAACTTCTTTTGGGGTTTTCCCGAAATTTTAATTTAACACAGATATCAATTTTGAAACTATAACAAACCGATTGAATTTCTCTCCTAATGCTATAGTGACAAAAATATTATTGCGATTTCTCAGATGGTTAGGTAGCTTATCTAAAATTCCTTTTACCCTTCTGAATTAGGTTCTACAGACACTTAATAGTAAAATCAGGCGATCAGACTATGGTAGGCAAGACTATTTCTCATTACAAAATCACCGAGAAACTTGGCGAAGGCGGGATGGGAGAAGTCTATCTTGCTGATGATCTCAAACTCGACCGTAAAGTAGCCATAAAATCTTACCTGAGCATCTTACCAAAGTGATCTTTCTATATTATAGTGGACACGGAGTTAAGGCTTTTTTATCTTACCACAGAAAGCAGGAGGTGTCCACATGTCACAACAGAATAGCAGACGCAAGTATACCAAAGAATTCAAACTGGA
>SDBS01007684.1_pt1 | contig 10459 bp, 13 predicted proteins | sample 2277091 | NCBI WGS metagenome assembly SDBS01 (sample SAMN10404972, study PRJNA504765) | marine sediment metagenome | isolation source: marine sediment core GS10_PC15, 163 cmbsf | place: Arctic Ocean: Southern Knipovich Ridge | collected 2010 | reverse complement strand
CTATTCAAAGAGATATAAGTGATATAAAAGCAGGCATTAATAATATATCAGGAAGACTTAAATGAACTTAGCAGCTTGGTATGACATAACTATAGAAGAAGGCACTACCTTCTCTATGACCTTTGAGTGGAGAGACTCCTCTGGCAGCGTTATTGACTTTTCATCTTACGATGATGTTCGTATGGATATCAGACCTACTAAAGAGTCCTCCACTTTAATTGCTTCATCTGAAGGAGCAACTCCAGGAATAGTTATTGATGTAACAGATGCGGCTACTGGAATTTTTATTGTAAACATGACAGCAACGGTGACGGCCGCCTTTGACTTCCATCGAGCAGTTTATGACATTGAGGCCTTTAATACCCCAACAGTTTATAGACTAATGGAAGGCAATGTAACACTTAGTAGAGAAGCGTCAAGGACAATAACAGCATGATAAGTTTAAAAAGAAGAATCTTAAATGAACTAAGCTTAAGAAGAACCTCTACATTTCATAATGATAAGGTTATTCTTCAGAATGCCGTGAGTTCTTCTTATATGGTTAATCTTAGGGATAAAAGTGCTCCTTTTATTTCTGCAACTATCTCAGGTCTTACTGCAGGTGACCAGAATAATATTAATGGAACTGACACTATGTCTCATGCAAGCGTTTCTCAACGGTATTTTGCTATAAAGGCTCTAGATAGTACTCGTGGAATTGCTTTGTTTATTGATGGTAGTGATGGTAACTATCCTAAGGTTGTTGCTTTTAGTTGGGATGGGACTACATTTACTATGGGAGACGCAGTTAGATGTGAGACTGCTAATGATTGGAGTATTCCTTATGCTTGTTCTTTGTCAGTTTTATCCTCGAGTCAGGCTATAGTCTGTTTTACATCTAGTGAGGGGTTTTCTTATAGTAGAGTCTTCGCTGCAAATATAAGCGGCACAGAAATAACTATGGGAGGTGGTACTGCTAATTTAACTCCTTATACACATCGTGTTCAAGCTATGTGTAAGATGAATTCTGCTGATACTGTATGGTTTACAGGCTTTACAGGTTATGAAAGTGGTTTAGACCTTGATAGTTCTATTATAAGGAGAGGAGCTGGTGGCACAAGTTTTACGAAGCCTAGTAATATTCTTGCTGTAAGTGCACCTTTTTCTGCTGGGGACGCTTCTCCCGCTTGTGTTAATATAGAAGAAAATCAGACCTTTGTTGTCTATTTTACAACTGGACAACTAATAGGAAGGATTATTAACTGGGATGGAACATCTGTTCTTAGTCTTGGAGACTATGTAAATATAAGTAGCGCTTCTTATGTTGGAGAGAACTATCATATTTCTCTCAATCTTTATGATACAGGAAAAGTATCTTTACTGTATTTTAACCAGAATACTAATGATTCTAGACTTCAGTTAATATCTATTAGTGGTAGTACACCTTCTCTTGAAGGTGAGGTTCAGATAGATAATATAGTAGGTGGTCGGGTCTTTCATGGAATGGCTTCTAGGTCTACTACAAAACTAATAGGAGCTTATAATGATTCTAATAATAAGCTCCAGGCGTTTATGGCTACAGATACTGATGGCACACCAGCTGTTAACTATACAGCTGTTGGCAATGGTAATACTATTATTCAAGGATGTGATGCTATTAGCTTATCTGGAGATTTAGTATCAATGTATCAAGATGATGCAACTGGAGATAAAGGTGAGATTCAAATATTTACTGTTGATACTACTGCAGCTAGTGGGTCTAGGATAAAGATTCAAAATGTTAAGAGTGGACGGCGAACTGCTAAATGGGTCGCTTAAATAGGAGGAATAAGAAATGGCAGCACAAAAGTGTTCAGATAGGAGAAAGATTCTTAGGAAGGTACAGAGCTTAGTTAATAATCTTGTTCAAATTAATGAGGCTGCTTATACTCTTGGGAAGACGTTGGAAGCTACAGATGCTACTGTAGTAGCTACATCAGTTGATAAGATTCTAGATGCTGGAGGATTATCTGGTGTTGCTGATACTGTAAGTAGCGAGATAATACTTATATTAGCTGGAACTACAGAGGATGCTGATGTTGGTGCTGTTTTAAGTTGGTCTTATTTAATCGAGTCTTGATAGGAAGCTTAATATGCCCTTTATACCTGAAGGAATAGATAAGGAAACTGAAGATATCTTATATGAATGTTATAAGCATACAGATAAGTTCTGTAAAATCTTTATGCCTAGAACATTCTATAAGCCCTTCTCAAAGCATCATAAGAAGGTCTTCGATGTTCTTGATGATGAGTCCTTGCAGAAGGTAGTTATAGCAATGCCTCGAGGCTGGGGAAAGACTTCTATTATCAATAAGGCTTATCCAGCAAAGAAGATAGTCTTCCAAGATAAACATTATATTATTCCTATATCTTCTACAGGTAGTAGCGCTATTGAGTTCTCAGAGAATTTGAAGATGGAGCTCTTAACAAATGAAGACCTTGTTCCAGTCTTTGGGCCGATTAAGAGTGCGGGTATTGGAACTCCAGGTGCATTCTCTACTCTTGAGTGGGTAACTTCAACAGGCATTAAGGTTATGCCTCGTGGTGCTGGTCAGCAGATTCGAGGTCGGCAGTTTGGCAACTATAGGCCTGACCTCTATATAGTTGATGATTTAGAAGATGATGAAGCTGTTGAGAGTGAGGAACGAAGAGATAAGTTAAAGAGGTGGTTCCTTTCTGCTGTTAAAAATAGCGTTGAGATTAGCGACCCTAAATGGAGAATTATAGTTATAGGAACCATCCTTCATGAAGATTCTCTTTTAGCAAACTTATTAGATGAAGAGAAATATCCTGATTGGACTAGAGTCAAACTTGAACTTTGCGATGATGATTTTAAGTCTAACTGGCCTGAGCATATATCAGATGAGAACTGTTATAAATTATATAAAGAGTTTAAGGACGCTGGCGAGAGTGATATTTTCTATAGAGAATTTCGTAACATTCCTATTGCTCTTGATGAACAGGGCTTTAGACAAGAATACTTTAAACCATATTCTGAAGATGACCCAGACCTTAATAGTCCAGATTCTGAAAGTATAATTCTATCTGACCCTGCTAAGACTATGAAGAAAGGAAGTGCAAATACAGCAATCGTCGGTGTAACTGTTAATGTTGTAAAGCATAAGATGTGGGTCAGAGATGTAATAAAAGGACAGATGACACCTGATAAACTCTATGAAGAAATGTTAGATATGGCTGAAAGACTTAATGCTTTGGTCTTAGCTCCAGAAGTAACAGCTCTTCATGAGTATATAACATTTCCTCTACGTAACGCTATGCACGCTAGAGGAGTTAACTACATTATCATTGAGGTTAATCCACGACAGGGTAAGACAGGAGCTAAGAGAAGTGCAGGTCTAATTCCTTGGTATCGTGGAGGTCACGTTTTTCATAATGAGACATCTTGTATTTCACTTGAGAGATATCTAATGCAGTGGCCTAAACCTGGAATGTGGGATGAGATAGATGCCTTATCTGGTGTTATATTTGTCTTGGAAGATGGCGAGAGGTATTTTACATCTGAGGGTGGTGGAACACCTGAGGAGATAGAAAGAGAATATGAAGATTTAAAGAATGAAAAAGGATTAGAAGTTCCTATTTATGTATAACTATATAATAATGGTGGAGAGATGCCGAATATACTAAACCCGTATCCAGACCAAACTAGGCCAGGTAGACAGAGTATGCTGGATGCAAAGTATTCATATAGATATCCTTTGAATCTTGACCTAAAGCCTGGAAGCGATATGCACGAGTTTCTAAAGGGAGAAATCCTTTATAGAGCCCAGGAAAGTAGAAGTGCTATTTCTCCTAGATTTCCTAGTTGGAACAAGGTAGATGAGACATTAACGAGTTTTATAGCTCTTGATGATGTAGAAACAGATTTACAAAGTCAGGATGAAACGAAGCCAGTATCTATGGTTGTACCTCTCTCTTATGCTACCATCGATACTATTCTTGCTTATCTAATTATTGCATTTCTTGAAGAGCCTATCTTCCGATATGAGGGTTTTACAGACGAAGATGTAATAGGTGCTACTCTTTTGGAGAAGTTAATAGAGCTTCAAACAAGAAAAAGTGGAATGGGCATTCAACTACATACAATGTTTAGAGATAGTTTAGCTTATGGTTTTGGTGCTGTTGCTCCTGTATGGACACAGAAGATGGGATGGCGGAGAGAAAGAAGACAACAAGGGATTTTTTCTTCTCTTCTTGGAAAAGTAACAGGCTATGAAGATATTATAGATAGAGTACCAGAGATTAAGTATGAAGGAAATGAACTTTATAATATTGACCCTTATAACTATTTCCCAGATGTTAACTTTCCTATTCAAGATGTTCAGAGAGGTGAGTATGTAGGTTGGCTCAGGACTGAAAATAGAATGAGTTTGTTGTCTAGAGAAGGTAATGGTTCTAATACCTTTAATTCTAAATATCTAGCACATATAGATGGTAGAAGTACTCTAGCTAATGATATGTCTAAAAGAGATATCTACAAAGTATCTCCTTCAGGAAGCACAAATAAGACAGCTAGGATGGATACTATTTATATGTATATAGATCTTATTCCAAATGAATGGAGGACAAGAGGTGACAGAGGGCCCGCGTTAGGAAAGAGTAACTATCCAGAGAAATGGGCATTTGCTTTGACAGGCGACCAGGTGATAACCTCGACGGCGCCATTAAATCTAGACCACAATATGTTTCCTGTTGCTGTTAGTTCTCCTGAATATGATGGATATTCTGTAACACCTATATCTAAGCTTGAGACTGTTCATGGGATGCAGACATTGATTAACTTCCTTTACAATTCGCATGTTCAAACGGTACGTAAGTCAATCCATAATATGTTCTTGGTTGACCCAATGTCAGTTAATGTTAATGACCTTCTTTCACCTAAACCAGGTAAGATTATTAGAACCAGGCGGCAAGCTTGGGGAAGAGGTGTTGATGGTGTAATGAAGCAGCTTGATATTAATGATGTAACTAGTGGTCATCTTCGGGAAGCTGCAGGAATTGCACAGATATTAGATAGAGTCTCTGGTGCTGAGGATGCTATTCAAGGTGGTGCTGGAGGAAAGAAAGAAAGAGTCTCTGCTTCAGAATATCAAGGTAGAAAAGGTTCTGCTTTAAATAGACTTGAAAAGCAGGCATTGATTGCTGGTCTTCAGGCGATGAATCCTCTTGGAGAAATGTATGCTTCACATACTCAACAGTTTATGTCTCAAGAACAGTATGTAGGAATAGCTGGCGAGATGGAGGAGAGACTTAGAGAAGAATACGGGGACGCTAAAGACAGAGTAATGGTAGGTCCTCTTGATATTCTTATTAAGTATAATATAGTTACTCATGATGCTACACTTCCTACCAGTGGAGACCCACAGGCATGGATGGCTATGTTACAGGTGATAAGTTCTAACCCTGCTCTTTTACAAACCTTTGATGTAACAAGGATCTTTGAGCATTGGGCAAGGATATCTGGAGCTAAAAACTTACATAGATTCAAGAGAAGAGATATACAAGCTAATGTAATGGAAGATGAAGAAGTAATGAGACAGAAAGAAGCTGGAAACATTGTACCTATGGAGGAGGCTATCGGTGGCGGAATGGAAGGATAAGTTTAAAGAATTAGAATTATTAGGTTCAGGTGGAAAAGTTCCTTTAAAATCATCTATAAGGGATATACAAGCTTTTGCAGATAATAGAGTCTGGCAGGATATAAGTGAACAGTTAATGTTTTTGTTAATTTCTATGAGAGATGATTTAGAAGCAATAGGCGAAGGACATGACAGAAATGAGATTACATATTTACAAGGGCAATGTCTATTGGCAAGACATGTATTATCTATGCCTGAAACTTTTATTAACAGCTTTAAGAAAGAAGGGGAGGAGGAGCTAGATGAGCCTCAATGATGTTGGAAAGCAGTTAGGAGCTATGTTAGGTTCTAAAGGTACTTCGTCAGAAGAAGAAATTAATGAGGAGGTATCTAATGAAGAGAATCAAGAGCAAGTCGAGGGTACAGAAGTTAAAGGCGAAGAAGAGGAAGTTTCTAAAGAAGGCGGCGATGAAGGAACAGAAGAAATTGAGGGTAGTGAGGAGGGGGAAGGAGCAGAAGAGGAAGGTGAGGTTGAGGGAGACGACGAAGATGATAAAGAGGAGAAAGAAAAGACTCCTCAAGAACTCCAAATAGAAGCTCTTATAGCTCAGAATGAAAAGCTTATGGAGCAGCTTAATGAGGTCTCTGGTGGAGAACAAAAGGAAGAGGTTGAGGTGGAATCGGAGACTTTAGATGTAAGTGAAGAGTTTATTGGAAAGGATGATGATATAGAGGAGTTGTTTAACGATAGGGATAAAATAAATGCAACTCTTAATAAAACAGCAAGTAAGGCTGCTAATGTTGCCCTTGAGCATGTATATAAGGTTCTTCCTGACCTTTTAACTAGGCTTGTTCAAGATGAAGTGCAACTCTATAGGCAGGCAGACCAGTTCTTTGCAGAGAATCCAGACCTAAGTCCACATAAGAAGTTTGTTACATATGTATATAAGGATATGATTGATAACGACCCTAAGACTACTCCAGCAGAGCATCTCAAGAAACTGGCTATAGAGGTTAAAAAGAGAATAGGTAGCGGCGAAATTAATAAAGGGAAAGAAAAGAAAAAAGAAAAACGAAGGGGTAATTTCAATCCTGCATCGAGTTCTAGAGGTGTTGCTCCGAAAGAACCTAGCGGTATTGGTGCTGAAATAAGTGCAATGGAGAAATTAAGATGAGTAAAACTGTTGTTATACCTAAAAGAGACAGTGAGATAACTCAAGAGATATCTATGCTTGATACATATACTATGAAGTTAGGTGATAGAGTTTTGAATGCAGACCTTTCTGGTGTTGCAGCTGCTAGGACTGTTACACTTCCACCTGTTAAGGAAGCAGCAGGACATGTATATTCTATCTTTGGAACTGATGTAACAGGTCATGCTTTAACTATATCTAGAAACTCGGAAGATTTAATACCTGCTAATTTGTTAAAAGGTTTAACTCGAGCAGCTAGCTATGTCTTAGATACTGATGAAGACTATGCAATACTTTATAGTGATAGTGTTCATTGGCACTTAATAGCTTCTAATACAGCATAGGAAATTGTAATGAGAAATATAGATACTGCTACAGTTAGAGAACATATACATACAACGGCTAGTATTACTATAACTGAAAAGGTGGCGACAGTTAGTTGTATTGGTGCAGGAGGTTATACAGTTACGATTCCAACTGCACAAGATGCAACTGGACTTATATTTTGTCTTCGGGCTGATGATTCAGACCAAGTAGGCGCTGCCGCGATTGTTATAGCTAATTCCGGAGAAGCCGCTAATATGTATATAGGTGTTGCAGCAGTTGCAGCTGATGTAACTCTTAATACATTAGATGATTGGACTGTTTTATATAGTGATGGAAATAATTGGTATCAGATAGTAGGAGGGCAGACCTAATGAAGCTAGAGGATGGACTGTATATTGAGGAGGCCGGAGCTGTTGAAGTGATTCATACAAACAAGAGCATTCGACTTCCCGAGGGAAAAAACCTTACGGTCTTCGTGGAGCTTACTACTAGGCACTCCGGTTTTGACTTCAAATTGCCTAAGCCAGAAAACAGTGCTTGGCAATTCATAATGGTAATGCTTAAAGTGAATACAGAGGACACTGATGTTACTATCAATCCAGTGTATTTACATAAGTATACTACGATTTTTACATTGGATGAACCATGGGATTACATGCTCTTTTGGAGTGATGGAATCTTTTGGCACATTCTAAACTACAATTGGTCAGTATAATCTCCGTAACAATTTGTTACGAAGATGAAAGGATTAAACTATGATTATTCCAGGAGCACAGCAAGGGCAAAGAGGTGCCGATGCTGGATTGACTCCACGAGCAGGTGTGCATTTTCACACAGGAAATACCGGTGCCCACGAAACTATTGACATTTTGCTTACACAGAGGTCAAATATCTTCGTGGTTGACGGTTCCTATAATACGACCTGTACACTTCCTTCTGTTGCTGAAGCTGGTGGCATGATGTTCTTCTTCTATATTACTTCAGGTGGAGGCGCAAACCTTGTTATTACCGATAATGGTGATGACCCAGACTTTAGTACCGTCACTATATCTACAACTAACGATGCCTTTATCCTTATGAGCGACGGGATACATTGGTTCGCCTTTAACGCTGGTGATACATCCTAAAGGGAGGCAACCATGTCAATTATTCCAGGAGCTCAACAAGGACAGAGGACTGCAGACGCTGGATTGACTCCTCGTGGAGCAGTAGTATTTGTAACTAGTAGTGCTTCAGTTACTGAATACGTGATGACTACAGTTACAAGGAGTCTTAAAATTGTAACAGACGGAGCCAACGCCTTATCTGTGGTTCTTCCATCTGTAGCAGAAGCTGGAGGTATGTTCTTTTTCTTCAAACTTATCACTGATTCTGCTGTAGATGTTACGCTTACAGATAAAGGCGATGACGCAGACTTTACTGACGTTACTATGGATACCGCGAATGATGCTTTTGTTGCTATTAGTGATGGTATTCATTGGTTTTTAACTAGTGGAAAGGATACATCTTAAGGAGATAGATTATGGGACTTATGGGAGCTTTGCGCAGGGTTGGCATCAGTATAGTACCGGGTGGAACGACTATAGAAGGTGTCTTAACTGCTGATAATGTTATTGGTAGTCAAGGTGCAACAGTCTATGTTAATCCCGCAGAATCAGCTGGTATGTCTGGAAGAACTCCAGGAACAGCTTGTTCTACTATTGCTGTAGGTGAAGCCAAACTTACTGCGGGCCAGAACGATACATTGGTCTACCTGGCGGGCACGACGAGCGCAAGTATTGTAGACACTTTAGATTGGGACAAGGACTATACACATTTTACAGGTGTAGCCGCTCCACTTAGTAACCAGTCTAGAGCAAGGATTTTTAATAGTGGTAATACTACTGGTGGGAATAACCTAATAAATATATCAGCAAAGGGCTGTGCATTTAAGAATCTTAGATTCTTTCAAGGTTCTGCTATAGCTACAGCCTATTGTGCTGAGGTTTCAGGTGACTGGAACTACTTTGAGAATGTTACATTTCAAGGTATGGGTCATGCTACACCATCAGGGGAGGCTACTAACTATTCACTTAAACTAACTGGTGCTAGCTTATGTGAATTTTATAACTGTACCATTGGTGGAACTAGTACACTAAGAACAGATGAGAATACTCAACTTCTATTTAGTACAATATCTAGTCAGAATACCTTCAAAAATTGTAAAGTCCTAAGCTATGCAGAGACAAATACTTATTGCCTAGTTAAGGCCGCTGCAGATGGTATTAGAGACTGGACTATATTTGAAGACTGCTACTTTTACAACAGATGGGCAGGTAAGGCAGATGAGCTGCTTGAGGTCTTCGAGCTTCCAACTCTGACTCACGCGGCAATACAACTTAAAGGTAGTTCTAGTCTATCTTGTATTATTGAGTGGAATGTTGGTGCTAATAGTGCCCTCGAAATAGTTGGCCCTATTGGTGTGGCTGGTACTGCTGGTTCTGGGTCTTCTGGTGTGGGTGTTATTCCATCGTAAAAATGAGGAGTATATATAATGCCTAAGAAAGCTAAACCCAAAACGAAAAACTATAGATGTCCTGATTGTGGGATTACTATAGTCAACATAACCCATGATTGCCCTCAATGCGGCTTCGTGGGTGAACTTGAAATAATTGTAGAATAACTGAAAGGAAGCCAACTATGGCTGATGAATATTTTGTAGGTCTTCGGGCAACCGAGGATGTGACAACTAACGAGTATCCAGAAAATTGGAGGGCAGGTATAGCCAGACTATTCCCGAATGGAATGATGCCGCTTACTGGATTGACTGCTCTTATGAAGAGCGAACAGGTAGACTCTCCCCACTTTCACTGGTGGACGAAAACCTTAACTACGCAAAGGGCAACATTAGCAGGTAGTGGTCTTTATAATGACTCTCTCCTTGCTGGTGCATATACAGGTAGTTCTGGTGTTGCTGGCGATATGATTTTTGCTAGTATGGCTTTAAATGATTCTAAAATGTTTAGAGCAGGACATCAGGTACTCTTGAGAGATGCTAATGACTATAATGTGGATACTACAGCAAAAGTCCTTAGCGTTACAGCTAATGGAGCTACTTCTGTTGTAGCATGTAAGGCTCTTGAGGCTGATGATAATTCTATTACTGCTAATACTTGGGCAAATGTAGATACTATCCTCATTATAGGTAATATCAACCCTATGGGTGGAACCAGACCTACAGCAATCGCCCAAAGTCCTACCGAGTTTGAGAACAATACGCAGATTTGGCGTAACTCTCTTGACCTCTCTAGAACTTTAATGAAGACCAAACTTCGTACAGTTGAT
>SDBS01007683.1_pt1 | contig 10459 bp, 10 predicted proteins | sample 2277091 | NCBI WGS metagenome assembly SDBS01 (sample SAMN10404972, study PRJNA504765) | marine sediment metagenome | isolation source: marine sediment core GS10_PC15, 163 cmbsf | place: Arctic Ocean: Southern Knipovich Ridge | collected 2010 | reverse complement strand
CCTATTCATAATTGGTTACTCGCTCTTGGAATTATTATCGCGATCTTTATAATTTGCTGTATAGTACACAATAAATTATTAAAAAATTAGAGAATAGAGAATCTTATCTTAATCTGAATTATCTAGATCAGTTATGAGATTGGGCAGAGTTTCTTTATTAATATTTAAAAAATCACCATCAATTTCAAACTGATATTTTTCTCCCCATTCAATTAAGATTTCCAATAGTTTCCTATCATCGACATTAAGGAGATCTTGGATCATCTGAATTTTTAGACGTTTAGATACTTTTAATAGAGCTTTTAATTGGTCTAAATCTACATTTTTTTCGGGTTCTGGTTCTAGAACTATACTCCTTCTCTCAATCATTTGATTAATGTGATGTTTAGCTTGTAAAGCATATTCAAATGTTTGATCGATTTCTAATGCTTTATCATAGTATTCTAATGCTTTTTTCCATTCTTCTATTGTTTCAAAAATCAATCCCATGTTGTACCAGCAATGCTTATAATCGGGTTTTAGTTTGACTGCTTCAGTACATGCCTTTATGGCATTTTGCATCCTACCTAAATTAAAATAAGATATTCCAAGATTGTATAAAACTCTATAGTTGTTTGGTTCGAGTTCAAGTATTCTTTTAAAAATTTCAATTGATTTTTCATATTCTTGATGGTAATCGTCGTTGAGATAACCACCATAGTTAAATAAAACATCTATATAATGTTTTTTTATTTCTTCAGAATCAGGATATTTATTAAATAAACCTTTTAAGATATTTATTGATTTCTCGAATTCCTGATCATTTTTTAGCTCTAGTGCTTTCCTTATAGTCTCTTCAGTATTCTCCATTAAATTTCACAGATTATTTTCATACCATATAAATTTAGATTTTTTCAATCCTAACTTCAAGAGTAAACTTCGAAGGGAGCCATCAGAATCAGGACCCAGAATATTGAATTTATCGATATCAGTTGTTTTCTTGATATAAGTAATTATTTCTCTTATAATGGCCTCTTCGATACCTTTCTTAAATGAATCCTCTTTTTTTGTTAAAACCTGATGAATAAGGACTCGATCATTTCCTAGATAATCTCTAAATATTGTGTAGGTGCCCCATCCAACTAATTTATCACCCTCTTTTGCAATGACCATTGAATTTCGGTATTGTAAATTAAGCAATCTTTTGTTTAATTCATACTCAAATTTATTCCAATTTGATGAAAAATAAGATTTATTTTCAATGAAATCATTAAACAATTCATTTAACGCTTCTTTATCTTTCCGAGGGTCATATCGCATAATTTCCAATTAGCTTACTCCATTGAAGGTTTGTTGATTTTTAACGATCTGTAGTGTTACTTCTTTAATAAAAATTCTTTTTTATAACTAAATATTACTGATATTTGACGAAAAATGACTAAACAGACTAAAGATTCTAAAATCGATTCTAAAAGAAAATTTTTAATTCCACTTAAGCCTTTAAGAAAAGGATTGATAATTCCAGAACCCTCAAAACCAGGCGACGCAGGCGCAGATGCTCGCATAATGGGATTTAAAAAAATTAGTAAAGAAAATGGTAAGAAAGAATTAATAGAGATTGATTCAGACTCTTACACTTTGAAACCATTAGAGAGAATAGGCTGCCCGTTGGGTTTTGCTACAGCTATACCTGAAGGATATTTTTTCAAAGTAGTTCCTCGAAGTGGTTTAGCGTTATGGGATGGAATATCTATTGTCAATTCTCCGGGTACGATAGATACTGGTTATAGGAATGAATGGATGGCAATAGTTGTAAATCTTTCGAATAGTGAGGTTACGCTAAAAAAGGGAGACAGAATTTGTCAAATAATACTTAGCAAGTTGTATGATTATAAATTTATTGAAACTGATGAGTTACCAGAGTCAATTCGAGGTTTAGGTGGATTTGGTTCAACTGGAAAAGAATAATATTCTATCTTTTAAGATTAATTATTTTACAAATATCTCCTTCCCAATGTTTTATTAATTTCTTAAATTAATATTCTTGAAAAATCATTAATTTAGGTATTAACGTTGACAGAAACTAATAAAAATAACTCCTTTCAATCAAATCAAAAAAGTAACAGCGATTTAAAAAAGCATTGTCTTTATAAAATCTTAAATCCCGATAGTATATGCGTGTTCGGAGCTAATAATAATCTGCTAAATTCAATGGGAGCCATGCAAATGAGTAATATAATATCTGCCTTTAAAGGTAAGGTTTACCCTATTCATCCAAAATTGGACGTAGTTCAAGGCCTAAAGGCGTATAAAAATGTATTAGACCTACCTGAAACACCTGATTTAGCTTTTATTATTATACCATCCAAAGCGGTCGCACAAGTTATGGAAGAGTGTGGACAAAAGGGCATAAAACGTTTAATAATTACAACTGGTGGTTTTAGAGAGATTAGGGATAAGGAAGAAGGCGTTAAGTTAAGTAACAAAATCGATGCTATTGCTAAAAAGTATAATATGAGATTTATTGGTCCAAATTGCATTGGTTTATATAATGGTTTCGCAAATCTAAACACATTTTGGGCTTATGTTCCCCATGAAATAGGTAATATATCAATTGCGAGCCAATCAGGTACGATAGCTTCTTTAACATCATGGCAAACTAAGTATATGGGTGTTAAAATCGGTAAGTCAATTTCAGTAGGTAATGAGAATAATATAGATTTAGTAGATGTTTTAGAATATTTTATGATTGATGAAGAAACTGATGTTATTGGATTATATATTGAAGAAATAAAACGAGCAGATGAATTTATAAAATTAGCTAAAAAAATTACTCCCATAAAACCTATCATGGCAATATATGTGGGCGGTTCAGGTGCTGCTGCGAGGTCAACAGGAAGCCATACTGGTTCGCTCGCGGGGGATGTTAAAATATATGATGCAATGTTTAAGCAAACTGGAATAATTTCTACAAATTCTATTGTAGATTTCTTTTTAGGACTTAGAACCCTTTCATACGCTAAATGCAATAATGTTTTTCCCAAAGGAAAAAGAGTAGGCATCCTCACAGCTTCTGGTGGTTCCGCAGCGATTTTGACTAAAAGATCAGAATTGTTCGGTTTAGATGTTCCCGAATTCTCTGAAGATTTACAAACTAAAATTTCAAAATTGATACCTCCTCATGCAAGTGGAAGAAATCCAATAGATTTAACATTTTTTAAGAATCATTATGATTTTTTTGTAACGTTGCCGAAACTACTATTAAAGTCTGGAGAAATAGATATATTGATGTTTGATGGAATTTATGATCTAGAGGAATTAAATAATCACTATGATAAAATTGGATACCTTATTGATGGAATCATGAAAAGTTCCACAAAATCATTTTATACTAATTTTGCAAGACCTCTACAACGATTGGCTCGTAAATATTCAATTCCAATTCTTTATAGCGGCCCTCAGCTTTATTCACATCAATCTTATAGAGACTTTCTTGAAGAGGATCTCCCCATATTCGAATTCTGGGATGCTCCACCTAAATTTGCCGCTATGCTTGTAAAATATTCAGAGTTTCATAGAAAACTTTCAGAGCAATAATTTTTTCTATTCTCTTTAAATAATTATACAAATTTTCACTAATTATTTATATAAATTCTAATGTATTATTATTAGAATTATTTGAAAAACCTTGAAATAAATATCTAAAGTGGTCCTATATTGTCTCTAGAATTCATTAATCCTCCCAGAGGCATACTTGCTTCTGGAACTAAGGATGGTGTCGAAGTAGGGGGTACTAAAAGTATTTTAAGTATTGATGGAAATCACAATTTTCATAATGAAGGCTCTATATTTACAGAAATGAGTTGGGCAGAGTTTTATAAAGACCTCGAAGGTTTAGAAGATCAAATTGATACATTTACAACAACAGAATTTAAATCCGTACGAGATAATCCCGAGGAATTAGTTAAGACAATAGTTAAGGCTATTGATTCCATAATCAATAACAAAAAAGTTTTCTATGGAATTGCTGATTTTGAAGTAGACGCATTTTTAAATCAAAATGGAATAATTCCCGGATTAAAGTTGGATTATGCGATAATGAATAGGTTAATGGAAGCTCACAAAAAGACTAGAGATCGAAATTTGTTTCCAGAACTTATTCTTGACACTCAAGGGGCAAACAAAATAAATATTGAGTTTCAGGGAGCACATACCAAAAATTTGAGAATTTATGGTTCAACATTAGAGGATTTTTCCGACAAATTACGAATGGCAAAAGGCTTTGCTACAGGTATAGTATGTACTTCACGCGGAGCCGCAAATCTCTATATTATGAGCGATAATATTGTATTTAGTGAGGAAGAACTTGTAGAGTTAAAACTAGATGATGAAATTGTTACAATCATAGAGATGGGTATCCAACGAGAATTAATATTTCCTATTAGTTGGTTTCGAATAGACCTAGGTTTAAGATCCTTAGAAACACTTGACTTGTGGGATGAAATAAAAGAGATTCCAGAACTTAATAAATCCTTAGAACATTATGATCGTTATATAACAGGATTGGTTGTTAAAAAATATAAATTAATTGCTTCGGAACAGGAAATAGGCACCGATCTTGAAGAGGATTTCTACAATATGAGCCCTCAAGAAAGAAGAAAAGCACTAAGGGATATGTCAGATGCCATAAAGATTTTAGCTAAAAAATATAAGGAATAAATTATTCTTTTAAAATCCGGGGAGCTTTAAAGTAACCATCTTTTTTATGTTCCGCGTTTTTTAAAGCTTCTTCATTTGAAAGTCCTTCCCTAGGAACATCCTCTCTAAACACATTCTTTAGATTATCTATAGGATGAGTAGTTGGTTTTACATTTGTCGTATCTAAATCATTTAATTTCTTAAAATATGAGATTATGTCCCCCAACTGCTTAGAAAATTTTTCTTTATCCTCATCAGATAAATCCAGCAAGGCTAATTTTGAAACATATTCAATTGTTTCTTTCGAAAAATCTTCTTTTTCAGACATTATTAAACCTTCGAATAGTATATCTCAGCAATTGTAATTATTGATATAAATTAAGCTTAACCATAAATAAAACCTAATCCGTGGTAATTATCGAAAATTTAGAGATATGCGAAAAAACTAATTTTTATAAATTATAAAGTAAAAAATTAATTAATTTATCATATTATCGGAGATTGGTTAATACAAAACAAAAAAGTCATTATAGATAAATTATGCCAGAAAAAGAGAAAAAAGATTTATGGCTTGAAATTCCAAGTTCAGCTTGGGTTTCACTAGCAAGAAGAGGAATGGAATCAATAAGCCTCGATCAATGCTTTTTAATAGGGTGCGATAATGAGGATCCTAAATTGTTAGAGCCTATTGAAGTGAAAGAATTTGATGAAGAGAAAAAACACACTAAAATTGTTTCTATTAAATGTAAAAAGTGTAATGGTACTTATAAGCTGAAATTGGAAACCTTAAAGAAAGTCGCAAAACCTTCAAATAAAGATGAAGAAGACGTAGATGATGAAGATGTCGTATCTATGGGTCTAATTTATGCTTTAGATGAAGATGACAATAATTTGGGTCATATAGGCTATTTTTAAAAAATTAAAGTAAACTATTATCTTATTTTTCTATAATTAGATATTTATTTGCTCTAAATTAAATGAATAATATCGGATCAAACTAAAAAATATAAAGTAAACTTACTTTAATTTAATAGTAAAAATGATTCATTATATTTACAGAGGATAATAGTATGCCGACGAAATCAGAAGAAGAAGATGAACTAAGGAAAAAAGTTTGGAAAATCATCAATTTAATCCAAGCAAATCAACTTTTTGTTCACTCCAAAAATTTAAGTTTAAAATTTTTGAATGAAAAAAATAAAATTGAAACTAAAATTCTCCCTGAAATTTTAAGCTTATGTGTGTTAAATGCCTTAGTACCCAATTCTGCGATGCTATTAATCGGTGGTCACGGGGGAGGTAAGACTTCAATCTGTAAAATTTTAGGGCGAATGTTTACTTCTAGTACTCTACATGAGCTAGAAAATTCAATTATTAGAGGCCATCCACAATTAACTGAAGAGAAGCTAGTAGGAACACTAAAACTTGGAAAATTGATGCATGAAGGAGAAGAAGAGGTAGTATGGAGAAGTTTCGTGACGAATTTTTGGAAAATCATAGATGAGGTCAATCGGTTAACCCCTTATGCTCAAGATATATTATTATCCTTATTAGCAGAAGGAACAGTTAAATACTATGATTCGATTATAACTATTAGTAAATACTGTTTATATGCTACTATCAACCCTCACGACATCGGGACATTTGAATTGAGCAACCCGTTCTTAGATAGATTTGGCATATCTGTTCCAATTTCAATGCCGGCCTCCCAAGATTTACAATTAATATTGACTGGTAAAGATGAGAAGTATTCTGGTTATGATGAGCTCGTTCAAGTTCCTAAGGTTTTAACCCTTGATGAACTTATGGAGATATGGTATTTTGTAAATAAGATACCATATGAAAACAATGTGAATAATTTCATCCATGCAATAATTAGAGAATTTACTTTATGCATGAGGATCGATAAAGGAAACACTGAAGATCTGAAACCAAGTACAGGACTCTGCTCTGGTTGCCATTTTAACACGGTACAAAATATATGTAATAAGACTGATTCTATATTGAGTGTAAGAGTGGCTAAAGATATATTGAGATACTCGAAGGCCTTAGCTTGGTTTTTAGGAATTGATAAAATTGATATCACCATAGTAAATACAATTGCTCCCTATGTTATTTCACACAGAGCCTCTTTTGTCAAGAGGGAATTAGAAAAATCTCCATATTGGGGTGATAAATACGAATTTTCAAGAAATCTCTTGCAGATGGTTCAAAAAAGATTTAAAAATCGGGAAATTTGTTATCAAATTGCTGATCGATTTAGAGATGGCAACGCTGAAAAAACGGACTTAACTGAATTAAAAAAATTTCAAAAAAGCGATTTAATTGTTAAATTTGACTTAATTCCTTTCGTAAATGCAATAGATAATAAGAATTACTCTGACATTGCTCAAAAGATAAAAGATGCAAGTAATAAAGGAAATATTGATATTTTAGCAGAAATAAGAAATTCTTTATTAGAGGACTTAGACTTTCCTAATAGGGCTGATCTAATTAATAGATGTAATAATGAACTTTATAAACAGACCGTGACTGATTATGTATTTAAATATAACTATTGGAAAGAAGTGTGGGCTGATATTGCAATGGAATTTCCCAATTTAGACAAAACAATTAAAGAATCGTTTAGTCAAAGACAGACAAAACAAATCCGTACAGAAGATTTATTGATCGAAATAAATGTTACGGGAACTAGTGATGATTCCTTGGTGAACATACAAATATCGGGAGGGTCTGAAGCGATAAGGTTACGATCAATATTGGATAATATAGAGTATATTCACAAGGAAGAGTAATTCTAATTTATAGTTTATAATAAAAAAGCAAATAAATGACTTTTCGAATTAAAGATTAGAGAATATATTTATACAATAAGAGTCTAGTACTTCAAAAACTTACCATATCACTTTATAATTGAGTTCTTTATCTAGTATTACAACCAGTCATTCTCAAACAATTCAGTTTGTGGTTTAGGTATAATATCTGCTTTTAAAGATAAATTTTAAATTTCGATCTTTATTTATTTTTTTCATCCATATCCCCTAATCCGGATTTCTGTGTTAATATATCTTACCATATCCCATAATCCAAAGTTCTGTGTTAATATATATTACATGAATTATTATTACAATAGTGACAATCATCATAATCCGATGAATAAGTTTAAAACGTTTATATCCGATTTTTTTCATGATTTTATGGTTACGGGCAAAAACAGATAAAATAGAAACGATTACCATAACTGCACCAGCAACAATTCCCAAATAAATTTTTAAATGGAATATTTCATAAGGTAAATGTTTCCGGTCTTTCATTAAATATACAGTTCTCCAAGGTTCTGATGTAAGAAGAATATAAAAATGGAGAACCATGAAGAAAATACAAATAAACGAGCTAATAGCATGCAAATCTCGAGCCTTTCTTTTTTTGTGGAATAATTTTGCATGTTTATTCATAAAAATTCCTTGAAACGTAGAAATAATGAACCAAATTAGAGTAGTAAATCCCAAACTTCTACCCCACATCCATTCCATACCATCTATCTCCCAAGGTCCTGTGGTATGATGTTTACACTTATATTCATATGAAATACTTTTAATTATTTCATGTGGAATTACAATTGAAAAATATAATACTATAACTTCAATAATAAGATATATTAGAAACCATGGTAGCTTATCCATAATATTTGATTTATTTCCATTCATGATCAAATAAAACGTAATTATACTTGAAATCTATTTAAAATATATTAGTAGTTTAATTGAAGAAATCCAAAAATTCGATTAAAGACTATTATTCACTAATTTATAATTAAAAGTGATTATTTAAATATAAATCCTCCAGAACCAAAATTTACTTGTAAAATGCTAACTTTAAATTCTAAAGATAAATATTTTTTAAAAAATTGCATGCAATTTTTTCATCTTTTTATTATTATTATTATCTTTTCTTCCATGGTGATATTCTGATATTAATCTATTCTATTTTTATTTCATCGTCAGTTAAATAACAAGCGGGGTCAGCACCCCAAACATCACCAGTAATTGCTAATGCTCTGGTTCGTGAACCACCCTTACATATTTGGAAAAATCGACAATTTCCAGAGGCACATCTTCCTTTAATATACCGTTCCTTATTTTTTAATCCTTTCATAATCGGATCAGATGTATCTTCCCAAATATCTCCAAAATATCTCTCTTTTACATTTCCAAACGAATAATCATGCCAGAATTGATTAGCATGAACGTTTCCTAAAAAATCAATGCATGATATTGTTTCACCGGTTCCATCCCCGTTATTTCGCTTTAATAATTTGTAAGCCAATTCAGCTCTTTCAGTATCTTTATTTAATAAATAGGAATAAATAAATCCCGCATCACAATAATTTCCAACCAATAGTGTTTCTATAGGATATCCATTGTGATGATGTTTTTGAGTCAATTCAAAATAATTTGTTACAGCTTTTCTCCATTCTTGAGGAGGAAGATCATCTTTTGACAGTTCCTTCCCTCTGCCAGAATAATCTAAATGATAAACACAACATCTATTTACTCCAATATCTCTGAGATTTAAAAGAATTTCAGGAAGGTCCTTGTTATTATACTTTGTAAGTGTAAATCTTAATCCTGTTTTGACTTTAGCTTTCAATACATTCTTCATACCAGCAATAGCCATATTAAAAGCACCTCGTACGCCCCTAAATTTATCATTAATATCAGGAAGGCCATCTAAAGACACTCCTATATACTTTACCCCCGCCTTTTTGGCAGCTAAAGCAATTCTTTCTGTTATTAAGGTCCCATTTGTTGAAATCACAGGTCTTAGTTTAAGACTATCAGCATATTCTGCTAATTCTATTAAATCTTTCCTCATGAATGGTTCTCCACCAGAAAATAGAACAACTGGACATCCATATTTTGAAATATCTTCAAGCATTCCTTTACCCTCATCTGTAGTCAGCTCATTTTTCAATGGTTCACTAGTTGCTGATGCATAACAATGCATGCATTTAAGATTACATTGTTTTGTCATGTTCCACACTACTATTGGCTTATTAGATTTAACATTTGTGCTATTATAACTGATTTGAATTGGATCTCCTGTCCTTGCAGCTCTATACCTTAATCCATCCGATTCGCTTGTAGCCCCTAGTAGGAGTTTAGATACACCTATCATTTTTGTTCCCTCCAAAGATAACTTAAGTATTCATTTATCATTCCATTTAATGTATATTCGGTAGCGGTAATATGTGGTATGGTTAAAAATCGAGATGTTTCTGGACCTATTGCCACTACCGTTATATTTTTAAAATAGTTTTGGTCTAATTTTACCAAGCTTTTAGCACAAGAAGCTGACATTACAAAAACAGCATCAGAACCTTTTATTAATTCAGGATCGGATTCCAATTGTATGATATCGTAAACAAAAATTTCAGTTACATCAAATTTAGTTGATAATAATTCTAAAAGTGTTTCTGAAGCAGCAGAAGAGCGTACTGAAAGAATTCTACTTTTATTTTTAAGATTCCTTAAAATAGTCCTTGCCAATCCTTGCGAATTATATTTATCTCCAATAGTTGAATTAATACCAGTTTGTTTTAAGAGAAATTCTTTAGTTTTCGGACCTATACAAAAAATTGAACCTTTAAATGTGGATATATCAACTTTCTCAACAAACCGTTTTATGCCCTCGACTGAGGTAAAAATTAGAGCATTAAAACTGCCTAATTCAGGTATACTAAAATCTCTTTCAGCAATATCAATAAGAGGCATACCTATGG
>SDBS01007682.1_pt1 | contig 10460 bp, 7 predicted proteins | sample 2277091 | NCBI WGS metagenome assembly SDBS01 (sample SAMN10404972, study PRJNA504765) | marine sediment metagenome | isolation source: marine sediment core GS10_PC15, 163 cmbsf | place: Arctic Ocean: Southern Knipovich Ridge | collected 2010 | reverse complement strand
CTTTCGTCTTGATTAGAACTATAACGACTATAATCGCAGTTGCGCCGCCGAGGTAGACAAGAATCACTGGAGCAGTCGTTGTATTAGTCAGGTTGTACCAAGGATAGTACATCAACGGATGCTTATCTTGAATATACCCATACGAATCAAAATAGGTTGTATCTCCTATGCCATCGCCATTTCCGTCAAGTCCATCATAAGTAGAATAATAATTGTAGTCAAATAAAGCCAACCGAGTTTTGTCATAGGCAGGATGTAAGAACTCAAGACTTGTGAAAGAATTCTCCACAACTGAGATGTTTGAACTGCCCCATATGCTAATGCTAAGACCTTTTGCAATTCCAGTATTATTGGTAATAAGAAAATTCTCTGAATCATATATGCCAAAGTTGGCACCATTAGTTTCAGCTGCAACGTCAACAGTATCCCAATAGTAGTCATTGTTGAAAGCTGTGTTATTCATGATAATGCCCGATATGCAATCCCAGATCTCAATACCCACTCTGTCACTCATGACGATATTATTGACAATAGTAATATTATTGCTGATTCCAGTGTACATTACTCCTTCTCTAGGATTCCAGCCTACGCTTGAAAAATAAATACTGAAACTGTTGCTATCACAGACATTATTCGAGATTGTTACATTACTTGAAACAGAAGCGATGATTGCGTCTTCATATATTTCAGAGAGATCATTATCTATTACCTGAGTATTGTTCGACGCGAGAATATAGACACCGATTCCATTGGTTTCAAAAGTATTATTCTCAATTGTTCCATGTGTACTATTGAATAGTCTAACACCAGTACTTGAATAATATCCACCAATCCAGTCATTTCCATAATGACTTAGATAAGAATCTTTCACGACAAAGACTGCTCTTGCATTTCGAATTTCTACACAATGTACACCTTTGGACGCATTTATCAAAATGTCTTCAATCACAAACGGATCGTGGGTTGTTCCATTTCCCGGCCATCCTTGTGTCACGAAATCATCATCGGATGATATCAATATGGGTGCATGAACCAAATAGTCTGAGAGTATTGACAAGGGATGTTCCTCCATTATCACGGAGGAGGGTGATGTTGTAACTTCCGCGGAACACAACATGACAGAGAGGACAAGAAGAAATCCTACCAAGATACTCTTTCTCAATTTCTATCCCACCTAACCGATTCCTGTGGCAACTTAAATACAATCCCCTACATATTTCATCTGAATTAAAAGATACAAGTAGATGGTGCGGAGGGTGAGATTTGAACTCGCGAAGATATGATAGATTCCATTCTCAGAGAAATTCCTTAAATTTGAATAAGATACTTCATATCATTCCATGATTCCACAAGAGGTAGGAGATGTATCAATGGAGTTTGGTTATAGGATCAATGGTGAAGTAGCTCAATCTCTGAATGAGAAACAAAAGATGATTTGGACTCTTGATGCATTGCAAAAAGCTTCAGTTGCTCGAGAAGAATATTTTAGACAGCATGACGCTTTACTCGGACCCTTAGATGGGTTTAATCCCCAGCGACACCAAGGTAACAATCTGATGCGTGTGATAATGGTTGACTTAGTCTTTACCATGGTACGATCAATCGAAGCTTTCTTGGGAGCAGTAGGTGTAGCGTGGAAAATTAGTACAAGTAATCGAGATGCATCTATCAAGAGTTTACATAGTTGGTTGCTTAGACCTGGAAGTAAAACGCTTCAAGAGATTCTGGATATTCTATCTGATAGGGATATAGATAATGAAACTTTGTGCAAATTATGTGGATTCTCAATTCCTGAGAATCTGAAAATTGATAAAAGAGATCAAAAAAATTTGTGGAAAACTTACAATGAAACATTGAAGCGAATGAAAATCTACGGATTTTTTGCCACATGGTATATGAATGAATTCAAAGAAGTCAGGAATATATATTCTCACAACATGCGTTTTCTCTTTCTGAATATTTCACAAAAAGATGGTGAAGAAATAGCAGATTCTGTTGGTCTTCTAGGTTCAAAAGAACGTAGCCCTAATTACCTACTGCTTATTTGTGAAACCCAGAGAAAAGCAATAAGAGAATTAGCAATTCGGCTTTGTCAGCTGGAACGTATCATTCATGAGAATATTAAATTCTGTGTTCTAAATGACTGCATGCCTGTCCCTCCTGTATCTCTCGTTTCTATTCCGGATGAGTTACAGAACGATTTGAAAAGAATTAAGGAAGGCCTGGGATTTGAATGGATTATTCCAGCAATTAGGATTGAAATACGTGATAACGTATCAATAGAGAAACAATTTCACCTCCATAGTGATTTTCTTCAAGAGATTACTAACCTGGGATAAATTTAATGAACATAAATGTCATGATAGTGTGATACTATGTTTATATTCTCAGAATTTGTTTAGAGGGTTGATGATATACTAGAATTATTTGAGTGTGCACAGATATGAAATTGCGGGAGTTCACAATAGAGGGATTCAAGAGCATCAAGAAATTACACCTAACGGATATTGGTAATTTCAATATTCTAGTTGGAGAGAACAACACTGGAAAATCTAACATCCTTGATGCCCTTCAATTTGCTTTATCCAACATCACACCGCTCAGTATGAGTGCACCAATTACCATAGCGGACAATCTTTGGCCAGAATCAAGACGTGATAATGACATCAAATGCAATATAGTATTTGAAATTCCGAATGATTATCTTTCGTCAATGATTATTAGATTCAATAAGGGGCAAAATCCAGGACCTCGTTTATGGGATTCACTCTTCAAAAATAGAACTTCATCTATCATCGAAATAGAGCGGGTTGTTAGAGCAGATACACAGATATGGGAAACAGAGAACATCTATCTGAATAAGTTTCACTATCTCTATCCAAATAAGGAGATTAATGATGGAAAAATATTTACAATAGAACAAATTGAATCCATTGATAGCGAAATAATGCATTCTATCAGAAGTGGTGTAAAGAGGGTAGATGTTGTTAGAGGTAATGTTGCTCACACTCAAAGCACGAAACGTGAGGGATTTGATGGGATACGACCAACGTTAGTTCCTCAAGAAACACTGGAAAGTATTATGGATATGCTCACAGAATGGGATGATCCAAGTCAGAAACGAATTGGGTCTATCAACAATCTGTTTTCTAAACTTACATCAGGTTGTATCGTAGATTCACGTGGAAAAACTGTGATTATTGTAGATGGAGAAAATAAGAGGGAAATTCAAGCTGTTGGCGGAGGTATTCAAGAGATGCTCCAGCTTGCGTACGAATTAAGTGAGGATTGCATGTATCTTCTATTGGAAGAACCTGAAGTACACCTTCACCCAAGACTAGCACAAACTCTCTACAGAGAACTAAAACCGATGAGTGCTTCAAGGCAGCTGTTCATATCCACGCATTCTGCAATATTTATGGATCAGGCTACAGTTTCAGATATTTGGCTAGTTACAAAAAACGGTAAAGGTACAGAATGTGAGAGATTACCCAATGTAGACAGTTTCCAACGAATTGCCGATGAGCTGGGTATTCTACCAAGCCACGCATGTAGTACCAATTCATTACTCTTTGTTGAAGGTCCATCGGATAGAATTATACTCTCAAAATGGTGTGCTTTGATGGGCTTTCCTCTGATTCGACCTGCTGCTCATGTTGTGGAAATGGGAGGAAAAGAAAAACACAAGGCAGCAACGTGGAAACAAATAGCAGACGCTATTCCAAGAACTGGAATAGGATTGATTTTTGATTCTGATTTAGCAGATCGAGAAAAGGATGAAATTGAAATAACCATTGGTCCAGAGAATAAGGTTTGGCGATTTGATGAAGGAACAATTGAAGACTTTTATCCCTTGAATACTTTGATTCAAATCCTCATAGATGAATACGAACCAGATGAAGAAAAAGAGAAATCTCTTATGGATTTGGAATCGGGAGGCATTTCGAAGAGGATTGATAAAATCTTAGGCCAAAAAAACAATTGGAAGGTGAAAACTGCTGGAATGATATCTGCGCTATGCTCATCAGAGTCAGATATTCCAGAATCAATCCGTGGATATCTTACTGAGATTATTGAATTTGTGGAAGAGAAATCTAACGCATAGTGAATCCCGAATCGCTTAGTCCAACTACACCTTCTTGATTAGAAATAGTAAAAGAAGTGGTGTGTTGAGATTCGATAAATGTTAGAGTATGTCAATATACTTATGACCTACATCAGTAATGATGAAAAAGGCTGTGTACTAAAATAGAGGGGACTTGGTGTAGAATTTCATGGATTGGAGAACAAAAGAAATTATTGTATCTACATTTCTTATAGTGATATTACTCCTCTTCGATTATTTTGGTAATAACTTCCCGTGGGGAACTTCTTCAGCTATAACCATTCTCTTTTTTGAACTGATTCATAATTATTTCAGATCCATTGAATCTAATCAAAGATTGAAGGTAGTTATCGAAGAAGTAATTTCAGAATATCTACGCCAAAGTTCAGCTATGCCCACACCTGCTTCAACTGATGCAACAATTCAGACATCTGATACTTTCATGGCAAAATCTATTCTCTTCGTTGAAGGAAGAACAGACAAAATGGTCATTGAACACTGGGCTAAACAACTCGGTCTCTCTCTCTTTCCTCCCAAAGTCACTATCATTTCTATGGGGGGTTTGATAAGACCAAAGCAAGTTAAGGCTTGGAGAAGCGTTCTTCAATCTCTCAATGTCAACATAGGATGGGTTTTCGATGGCGATTATGCTGGCGAATCCGCCATCAAATTACTGAGGAATGCAAAATTCCCTGAGGAATATATTTGGAAACTCGATTTAGGAAGTATTGAGAGCTACTATCCAAAAGATGTATTCCGACGAATTTTCAACAAACTGCTTGATATTGATAATTTGAATGATGAAAAACGAAAAACAATCACAAAAGAGTTAGAGGAAGCGTTGAAATCAAAAGAGATCACACATGAACTTAGCAAATTGACACGCTTTGCAAAAACTAAGGAATCTGGACATCTCTGGAAGCAATTAGCCGCTCAGGAGGTTTTGAAAACTACTGATTCCCCTCAATCTATTGCACCTCTATTGAAGAATATTGATGAAAAGCTTTCTGTCGCTAAGAACGAAGAAGACAAATTAGGATGGTAAGGCCCCTTGAAATTTCATATCAGAGCCCACATCGGATATGATGGTTGACACGAGAAATCGTGAACACTGTAGGAGCACAAACATGGTGCAAAGGGCGAGATTTGAACTCGCGAACTCCTACGATATTATAGTTCTATTCACATTCATGAATGATGATATTGAAAACAAACTGCATTGGTAGATCCAAAGGCAAGTCACTGATTTTGATGATATGATATGGATATGTCATAACGGCTAGAAGACCACAGCTTTCACCAGGATGTATTTCGTCAACGTAGACCACATAAGACGTATCAGTCATGATGATTCGTGTGATATTTGTCGAGTACCCGCTTGAACCACGTTCACCTTGAAACACAGCAATAATCAGTTCTCTAGTGAAATTTATTTTGGGCAAATCGGCAGGATGTGAATGTATACTCTCCATTTCAGTCCATAGGGTTTCCCAAGTTTCATCATCACTTATGGTAAGATTGTCTCGCGATTCATAACCTGAAACCCACCACTTGTCGATTTCTTCAAATGGTACCCTAGTGCTGGAAGGAAAGCCCAGATTAGGTCCAGATAACAATATGAAAGAGGTTGCTAGAACAGTACAAATTGCGATTCCTGCAAGAGCTTTGATTGAAGCCTTCATGAATACAGCCCTCACCTTGACATTCGTCCTAAATCCATTTAGCACTATTGATTAGAAAAATAGAGAATGGTGCGGAGGGCGAGATTTGAACTCGCGAACTCCTACGAGATTTCCCTGGTGATTACCTTCGATTCACAAAATACGCTATCAAGATTGCTAAAACAAGTCCAATTAATGCTGAAGATTGGATACAAGGGAGGAAGTTTCCACACCAAACAGCCAACCCTAAAGGCATTTGTTCCAGACTGTAACACCATTCAATTAGACGAACATACTCGATCATGACTATTGCCGCACCGATTATCAATGATATCAGAATAGCAATCACTTGATAATCTAAATTCTCTCGTCGTTTTAGAAGCAACCCTGTTGGTATACCAACAAGAATCATAGTACTTAGTATCAAGATAGCATAGTCCAAAATTGGAGATGCAATCGATGTCAGTATAATACTCTCCCCTATTTTCTGTATATGAAAATAGAAGACCCATAAGCCTTTTGATATTCACTGTAAGAGAATGGTGCGGAGGGCGAGATTTGTGAACGAAAAGCATTTGTCGTCATTGAACAGTTAGATATCCGTGAAAACTCATGATAGAATTGAAGGAGGCACTGACATTTCGTAAACCCGAGTTGAGAATTCGGGAATACTGTGAAATAGAGATATACAAAGTGTATGATGGAAGGCATAACATCAATAACACAATCTCAGAGAAAGATGTTCAGACAGCCAACAAACTATATGCACTAATCAATAGATATGATAAAACTCAGAGCACACGACTTCTCGCAGAGTCCAAGAAATTCGCTAGAATACTCTCCAGAATTCCCAACGTTGCTCTTCATTCTATACCAAATGATGAATGGTCAGAACATAGAAAAGCAATAAGAGAGATCTTTGATAAAATCATGGGAATCAAAGGGTTTGGTTTGGCACGAGCCACGAAAATTCTACATCTGAAACGCCCTGAGCTATTCCCAATACTTGATAGCTATGTTGTTGCATTTCTCCTTGAGGAATCATTAGGTGATTCCAAACGCAATATTCGAATTGGTATGAAATGTATGGAATTGGCTAGAAAAACTATTCAGAGTAACAAGTCCGGTTTCGAATCTCTTCAAAAACGATTATCTGATTTACCAATTCCGCTGTCAATCGTGAGATTATTCGATATCTTATGTTGGACCACTGAAAAGTGGGACTTGCGTGGGATAACCTCCGCTCCATATGGAACAAAGAAGGCAAGCAAATCTCTATTGAATCTGAACTAGACACATTGAATAATCATCTTACTTTGATGTCGGTAATGATACAATAAATGGTGCGGAGAACGAGATTTGAACTAAATTGAACCAACCTGTTCGTCGGTGCAACAGAAAATCACATTTCATCCTTTCTTCCTCATCTTATCAACAAGGTCAGCTTTTGCATCTTCCCACCAATCTTCGAAGAGGTATGTATTCGGATCTACATACCAAAAAGCATCCAATAGTGGTTTGAAAATCAAATCATCCCATTTGTGAAAGCGATTGATAGTCAACCATGTTTCATCATCAATGCAGGGTGCAGCACGATATTTTGCAAGATATTTTCGTTTATGAGAATCTACCTTCTGTAATCCGATCTCACGAGATTTTGTGAAGGTGAAATTGTTGAATACAAGAAAAAGTAGGTTGGTATTTTCATAAAGTGGTTCTTCTACAAATTCGTCTTCAAAAGGTGCAGTTTTGGAAACACTGTCCCCAAATATATGGAATGGAACTCCTTCAATGAAAATGACTCCAGGATTGTTCTCACTAATCTGGTTCGATTTACGAAATATTGTACTCTGTAGTTTTCTTCCTTGATGTGTATTTACAATTGGACCTATTAGAGATGTTTCAGGTCGCATCTTATGCTCTACTTTCCAATCATCAACATCCTGTTTCAGAGAAAGGGGGGCTAGACATATATCAAAAGTGTCCCTCTCCCATCTTTTGATTGCGTGATTTCTTTCTAAGGTGAGCTCAATCATTTCTTCTATCAGATGAACAATGTGATTTGTGCGAGTGCTTGAGAGATTACGATAAATCCTACATCCTGCATAAGTCTGGGGGTGATTTAGAGTTTCGGCTATTTTGCTCAAATTTCTCTGTTGAATGAAATAATGGGATGGAGTTTCTAGACTTGTAACTTCAATTTGAATATTCGTTTCATTGACTCTAGCAATAATATCTGCGGATTGGTTCTTTGGATTTTCGGATACGAATTCAATGTCTATATCATTTCTGAACAATTTCCATGCTGCGTTAAATTCTGTAGTGATAGTCAGAGCTTTTTTTGTAGGTCTTTTCAATTCTTCAATTTTGATATCAAAACCAGGAACATCCTGAAGATCGTTCAGTTTTTCTCCAATTAACCCAAATATGGATTTGGACCATAGACCATTGTATGACATTTGATATATCCATGGATGCTTTATTCGATTAGATATTGCTAACCACTCAGAGCCTAGAATCGCTTCTAAGTATGACCAACCTTTTCGAATTCTATTCTTATCCGGCTCTGATAGGTAGTCCATGTCATCAATTTCTCGATAGATACGCGACCAACTTAGTTCATCAATTTCTCCCATTGTCTAATCTCCTATACCATCAAAGTAAGAGATACAATCAAGTTTACATGTTTGTGAACTAGTAACAACTTTCTTCATTGTAACTTCTCCTACAGGAGGTCATTTACAATTGAAATAGCTAAAGGTGCTATCAGTCTTGAAACATGGCGTAGTACTTGTTCAGGTCTTACAGTTTCATCGTTCTGGCTAAGTTTCAATCCGAGCCTGGGATTCTTTGAGAGTATTGCCATTGCCAATAATGTCATGATAGATTCCCATTGTAATTGAAGTTCTTCTGGAAGCTTGCTTCTACGACGCTTAATCTCCTGCTTCAGGAAGATATTGTCCATATTCAAATAGATGTCATATCCACCTTCAACTTCACCAGAGGACATCGCTCTAAGTGCACTATACTCGGTCCAAGGCTCATTCCAATCGTTCCATTGTTTCCGATAGATTGGGATTATTTGAGGAGGATCAAATGCATCAGTTTTTTTCGCATCTTCTCCTTCAACATCATCGGGTGGTTTTCGTCTTGAGCTCTTTCCACTTTTTCTTGATTGTTGAGGGGGCTGAACTATAATAGTGAAATCATCAGGATTGAACTCATTCTCTTCATCGTAAACTCTAAGTCGAAACGTTAGTCTATCTCCTTCTACAACAGACTCTGGTAAACGAAGGCGGAGTGTTGCGCGACCATTATTCAACCCAATTTTATGGAATGGAATATCCAATTCTGTATCAGAATTAATAATTTCCAAGGAGTAAAACCCTTTTCGTGAGTGGGGAAATCTCAAAAAGTAATCATTAGTAACATTCGTTCTATAGAATATACGGGCTTCATGGTTTTTAGGTATCTCTCTGCCATTATTGCTTTCAAGAATGAAATGGGTTGGAAATTCAAGACCTTTGTATTCCTTCACTCCTTTTGTATCCCTTTCATCAAATGGAATGTGCATTCTCATATTAGGATTGAGAAGGAATTTCACATTAGGATTAATTCTAGCAAGTCGCTTTATTTGTTCAATAATAGCTGTGTTCTTTTCGCGTTTGTTTTCGGCTTGTAGTTTTCTTCTCTCCGTGTTAATTCGAATTACTTCTTCTTGACTCTTAAGCATACGAATAATCTCTGCTTCAATCTTTGCAGTCAGTTCATTTTTCTTTAGACGGTCTCGACTTCCCATAAACATAGAACGGCGAATTTTGGGGGAAAGCCTAGATGTATCAGCAACAACAAGCAGGTGTTTTTCAATATATGCAAGTTCAGCTCTAGCAAATATTGACCGAGTGATCCACCCCTGAATTTGCCCATTTAATAGAAATGCAACTCCTTCTCTCGATGCATACGGAATACTAGATTCTTTTTTGAAAACATAAATGAGGAAATCAAAAGTGTTCCCTTCAATCGTAATTGTTTCCGATACAGGGAAACCTTGTTCAAGTGTTGCAGCCCTATTTCGAGAAAGAACCACACTTAATCCATTCAGCGGTGCTTCATAATGGTCCTTCCGAAACGCACGACGTTCGTATAGTTTGGCTGGTAATGTAATTCCAAACAATAGAAAATCAAGTCTGCGGATTAGGTTCCGACATATGTCTGTTGCATTTCGTCCCAAAGAATGATAATCATAGAGTTTAATGAAAGTGCCCCATTCTAATGGACTTCCAAATGCATCTGGATGTTTTCTTGGAAGTAAATCCAGAGGAGTTCCAGGGAATTTTAATACCTCTCCATTTGGAGCAAGGTATTTCAGTACTTCATTTTTTTCATCCTCTTCAGGAGGGAATATTCTTGTAACAGTAAATCCCCATTCATCAAAAGTTGAGTCTGTTTCTTCCTCACTTTTTACAGCCATTTCTTTTTCAATCATTGCTACTTTGGGATCCCTTCGACTAATTAATAGCTGAATACCTTCGTCACCACAAAATGTTACGACCCCAGTTGCACCCATATTGTATTGTCCTTGTACAAATTTGATTTTATTTTTGTTCCCTTTCTTCAATGACATTAGTGTATCAGGGAAACTCTTTGGAGTTTGACCTATTCCTTTGTCAATGATATGGATACAGGGATTTTTC
>SDBS01007681.1_pt1 | contig 10460 bp, 8 predicted proteins | sample 2277091 | NCBI WGS metagenome assembly SDBS01 (sample SAMN10404972, study PRJNA504765) | marine sediment metagenome | isolation source: marine sediment core GS10_PC15, 163 cmbsf | place: Arctic Ocean: Southern Knipovich Ridge | collected 2010 | reverse complement strand
ATCGGAAATAGAAGTTGCTGCAGCTGCTGAATATGCTGTGCGTAAGAACGGTGCATGCGTATTTGGATTCGGTACGATTGTTGGCAGCGGAGAACGCAGCAATGCTGTGGTGCCAACAGCAAGTTCAAAAAAACTTGAAGATGGAGAGTTGGTAATGCTGGGTCTGTCTTTGAAAGTTAACGGTTATGCTGGTGTGTTCGGCCATACGGTACCAGTATCCGGTGAATATACCGAAAGCCAAAAATTGTGTATGAAACATTTGAGTACGGCATACAAATTAACGAAGGAAGCTCTTGTTGTCGGAAACACCGGTGCCGAAGTTGATGCCCCTGCCAGAGCTTATTACAAAGAAAATGGTCTTATAAAATATCTTGTCTGTCCGTTTGTTCATACTATTGGTCTGCATGAAGCTGAGTCTCCATTTTTTGGTCCGGAGAGTCAGGATGTTTTGACGCCGGGTATGACAATCTGTATTGATGTGAGCTTCTTTGATCACCCAGAATGGTATGGTACGAGAATCGAAAGTGGATTCGAAGTTACGGCGGAGGGTATTGTTCCGTTGAGTCCTAAAATGGATGAGATCATATCCAGCTTTTGATGTGATAGTTTTATATTTTGTCAAAGCGGTTTTAAGGAAGAATAATTATGGAAAACGGGATTCCTGAAGTTGTTCTGGGTAAGCTTGATTACATCGTGATGGCTGCATACATGCTTGGTCTTTTGGGGCTTGGGCTGTACTATCGCAAATTTGCTCAAGAGGATATGGAGAATTATTTTCTTGGCGGCCGCAAACTCCCAGGATGGCTTAGCGGGGTTTCGATGGCAACGACATGTATGAATGCCGATGTCGCCCCTGCCTATTGCGGGATGACCGTGATTACTGGTGTATTTGTTTGCTGGTGGTATCTTAGCAGGTTTGGTTTGGCTTTGATGATCGCTGCTGTTTTGTTTGCGGTTTTCTGGAGACGGCTTAAACTTTTCACCGGCCCTGAGTTCTATGAATTACGTTTCAGCGGTGGCGCAGCATTGACAATGCGGTCATGGGTCGCTATCCGAAGTGCCATGTTTGTTTGCGCGATATGGTGTGGTGCGGGATTGCTTGGATTGCATAAAGTTTCGTATGCTTTGTTGGGGTGGGAAAAATGGCAAACCTTTGCAGTTATTATTCCTGTGATCCTTACTTATGTTTTTCTTTCTGGTTATATGGGAGTTGTGGTTTCCGATCTTATCCAGGGAATAATTATGATTCTGTCATCGTTGGTATTAATGACAATGGTGCTGATAGATTTTGGTGGGCCATCCGGTCTTTATACAGCTCTTGTTGAAAACTTTGGTCCCAGCGTGGTAAGCTGGCATCCGCCTAGCAGCCATGAGTTATTGGGTGTGATCGGGGTTGTCGCATGGACAGTGGGTACCGCTGTCGGTTATGGCGGGGATATCACACCGATGAATAGCGTAATGGAAGGCCAGCGGTTGTTGTCATGTAAAAATGCCCGCCAGGCTTCAAAGATGTATATATGGACCGAGGTGGTTTTATTCCTCCTGCTTGCTGTATTAACCCTTCCTGCGTTGGGTGCAATGGTGAAATGGCCAGGTCTTCGTGACGGCACGATCAATAAGGAACTAGCTTACGGGATATTGCTGGGGCACTATTTGCCGACTGGTTTGTTAGGTTTAGCTATCATTGCGATATTTGCATCTATCATGGCATCGGTGGATTCTAATCTTAATTTTGGCTCCCAGGTTTTTATAAATGATATATACCGCAGGCTAATAGTGAAAAAAGCTTCGATGAAACACTACATGAATGTTGGGCGGGTGATGATGTTTGTGATTATGGCATTGGCGATTCTGGTTGCGACTAAAGCCAAAAATGTTATAGATATCGCGGTATTTATGTTGGGACTTTACTCGGCGGAATTTACCGCAAACTGGGGGCAATGGTGGTGGTGGCGTTTCAATGGCAAGGCTCGCCTAGCGGCATCTTTCGGCGGTCCATTCATTTTTCTGATGAATAAGTTTGTGATATTCGAATACCTTATCAATGCAGGGGTAAATACTGCATATATCGTTGTGCTCTCATCCATTGCTATGACTTGTGTATTGTGGGTTTTGGTCGCGCTTTTCACGAAGCCTGATCCAGAGGAAAAACTTGTGGAGTTCTATAAACGTGCACGTCCTCTAGGATGGTGGGGACCGATTGCACTAAAAGCGACGGGACAGACACAGGCACAGGTTTCTCATCGAAGTCCTATTTTTGCGGGTTTACTTGTTGCATTTTTGGGTACGGTTACGACTTCTGCCGGAGTCATCGCTTTGTCATGTGCATATATTGGCCGATGGACGGTTGCTACCATTGCTGTTTCGATCAGCGTTGTTGCAGGTGTTCTTTTTAAGATCGGCTATGGCAAATTCATGACGTACATAGATGCTCGGGAGTAGTTGTGTGCGGAAGTTCTTTTAGAGGGCAATCTTCGCATCGTGCTTTTGGTTTGCAAAATTCTTTGCCGACCATTACCAGTAGTGCGTGGTATTCGTTAAACAGCTTGGCCTCGGACGGCAGAGCCGACAGGAATAGATATTGTATCTGTTCATAACCTGCATCCGGTTCTATTAAGTGATGTCGAGAACAGACTCTGGCGGTATAGGTATCGACGACGAAGACTTCTCTGTCGAAAGCATAGAGCAAGATCGAATCTGCGGTTTCGGGCCCTATTCCTTTTATGGCTAATAGCTGGCTGCGTAATTGATCTGTAGCGATTTTCTGCATATTTACGAGTTGACCATGGCAATCATTAAAAAGCCACGTCAGGAAATTTTTAAGACGCTTTGCTTTTATATTGAAGTAACCAGCTGGGCGAATAAGTTTTGCTAATTCGGATATGTCCAGCTGATAGAGTTTTTCAGGTGTCAGCTGAGAAGCGGATTTAAGATTGGCGATCGCTTTTTCGACATTGGTCCAGTTTGTGTTTTGGGTTAGTATTGCCCCTGTAATTATCTCAAACTGACTCTCGCCTGGCCACCAATCCTGAGGGCCAAAACGATTCAGGAGTAGCTGGTAAATTTCAAGTAACTGTTCGCTTATCATTACGTTGCCTTTGTTTTTAAAGTTGAATGTTTTTGCTTATTGTAATATTAGTTTGGTTAAAGTAAACTCTGTAAATATTTTTCTGCTTAACAGGTCCTTCTGATGCACTCTGTGATGTGAAGGAAATATAATGAAAAACAAAATAAAATACGACAATAGCCAGCTATTAAACTTTGCAAAAGATTCGTATCTTGAGCGGACAAGCCGTCCCATTTACGCAATAGTATTTTTATTGCCATTTATAATCTTCTATGAACTAGGGACAATTTTTATCAATACCGATATTCTCAACCATTCTCAGGTTCGAGTAGTAGCGTTTGTATGGCTGCAAAAGTTTCTGGAAAACCTGGGATTTGGAAGTAAGTTTGTATGGATGGCGCCGGCGTTGCTTGTAATTATTATCTTGGTATCACTCCAGTTGACATCACGAAAACGCTGGAATTTTTGGTTATCCGATATTTGGCTGATGGCAATTGAATGTGTTTTGCTTGCGATACCGCTAATCGTCTTTAGCTTGTTCTTAAATAGTTCTAATAATCTGCAAAGTAAGTTTACAGGCAGCAGCATAATGCATACTCAGCTAAAAGTGTTATCGACGCCAGCTACGACAAGCGATACTCCCGTGGCAGAGATAGAAGAAGAAAATGCGACTGGTAATATTGTAAAGGGTTCTACGTTAGCAGATATTGTTACAGGCATAGGGGCAGGAATTTATGAAGAGCTTGTTTTTCGATTAATTTTGATCATTGCTCTAATGATATTGTTTCAAAATATTTTGGGCTTTGAGCATAAAACTTCGATCATATTTTCGATAGTTATTTCCGCGACACTATTTAGCGTGCACCATCATGTGGATTTTCTTAGCGGTCAGTTGAATCCAAGTGATCCATTCAATTTGAAAATTTTTAGTTTTAGGGCCTTAGCAGGCATTTATTTTGCCATTTTATTTGCAATTCGCGGTTTCGGAATTACAGCGGGGGCTCATGCCTTTTACGATATTATTGCAACTTTGATCAACGTAGTCTTTTTTGAGTAGTAAAAATCTTTAGAAGAAAAAGAAATTTATAGATTTTTTTCAAAAAATTTCCCTGTTGTTAATTCTTTGTAATTCATAGTTTGCAAGAATTTCGTCCTATAAGGGATGATTTAGTCCTTATCAGTACTGATATTGAGGTTGAATTGGGTATGGTGATTTTCGTATAATAACGTTGTAGATGATAATCTTAAATTTTGTTTGGGGAATACATTATGGAATCACCGCAGACTAACGTGGCAGTAGGAGAATTAACATTCAGCTTATTCCAAAGACCATTGCATCCAGAGCTTTTTAAGATTTACGCTCAGCGACAGGTGCGAACAGAGAAGTACGAAGTGGCCATGTGGATTACAGGCTGTACTCACGTTGTTAGCGTTTTTACGAAAAATCTCTGTCTAAGCGAGGTGATAAGTGGTCCTGACCAATTATTGCCGCAAAGAGGATTAATTGAGCGGTTCCAATTCAGCGGTCCAAAATCTCATAAGTGTACATTGAGCCGAGGGGTTAATTATATGACAGATTTTCAAGTCGAAAAGATGAGCCCCAATTTGTATAAGCAAAGCCATGTGGACCTTGAACGTTTCGCTCGTAATCGCGGTGTCTTTGTCAAGTACCCCAAATTAGAAGTCGGAGGCTTACAGCCTTTCTGTTATCTTGATTTTGAAGCGAGGCAAAACGAATTGCATATCCATGCTTTTGCTGCTTATCCGGATCAGGTGACAATAATTAAAACACAGTCTCTGTTTGATTTCCATTGAAGCATCTGAAAATTAAGCAAAATCTTTATTGAAGCGTCTTTTGCTTTAAGATATCTATTCGTTCTCGAATTTCTTCTGCCATTTTGCTATTTGGGAAATCATGAATTATTTGATGTCCTGTTTGAAGTGCTTTTTGCCATTGCTTTTCTGATATATCTAACGAAAATTGGACACCGAGATTGTGAAGTTTGGATCTGAAGGCATCTTTGGCAGCTTCCTGCAAGGCCAATCCTTCATTTGGAGTTAGATACATATCCAGTTCTCGAAGTATCTCAAGGCTGCGATCGGTTGCTTGCCGTTTTACCGCATCGTCCCAGGCATTGAGTAGTACTTTTTTGCGTTCTCCTTTTTTGTCAACTAGTTTTTGACGCATAGCTTTTGCTTTTTCAGATTCAGGTTCAGCTCTTATCAATCTTTCTATCAGCGTACTTGCTTTAGCCCATTGATGATCTTCAAAGAGTTTTTCGGTGTGTGCAATAACCTGGTTAATTCGCTCCTGTGTTGTTGCACTCTGGTATTGCTCAGCTTCTGTACGAAGCTGCACAGCTAGTTTTTCATACGCAGTGGTTTGGGCAATTTCGCCAATCATTTCGTATGTAGATTTAAAATCCTGTTGCTGGAGTTTATCGAATACAGCTTCTCGTAAAGATTGCCTGTCTACATCACGAAAAGCAATTGACCTAGCTGCTTCGCTAAGACGAGAAGACTGGTTAATGCTTGTTAATACTGATCGGTTTCTTTCCAGCGTTCCGCTTATTTTGTCGAGCGTTGTGCCATTTTCTGTAATTAGTCTATGTATTCTAAATGCCATTGAAAGCAAAGTTAGTACCGCGACCAAAAGCACAACGGTGAGTATTAGTCTCATGAACTGGGCTACTACACCGGCTTGTTGTATCTGGAAAACATCGGTAAAGATCGCCAGGAGAACCACCACTGCGATCGGAATGCAAATGGTTAGCATATGCCACTTAAAGTGTCTCAAAAACCCATCTCTTCTTAGACTCATAATCGCCTCTTTAAAAATAATTTTCGATTATCCCTTCTATTATATCTTTCTAGTATTAGGCTTGTCAATGATATTGGAGTTGTAGGAACTATTCGTGAGTGAGATTTGTTTCTAATTTTGTTGTTATTACATTATATATTCGTTCGCACTAGAACCTTTTGCTGATGAAAAAGACTAGCCGTGTTTATAATAATCAACATCTGAGTGATTAACACCTTATTTAATTGCAACTTACGGTATGAAAAATTGGCAAAGTGAAATCTTGTTGTTTTTTTGAAACACACAGGTTTAATTCATACAGACCTTTTTTCTGAAAGATAAAAATAAAATCTTCAACATAACAGCTAAGTCGGTTCTAAAAGGATGTTAAAGAGGTGCTGAAAACCAAAAATTATATAGAAGCAACTTTTATAGGATATCAGGTACGAACTTTGCACATTAATTCAAGGTTTGAGGGAGAATCTCTTTAGGTCATATAGGGTGATGTCAACATAGGGGCATATTTGAGAGAGAGGGATTATTGATGGATGAGACGAAAGAAAAGGCCAGACTGGAAAGTAAGCTGAATGATTTGGTCAGAGTATTTGGGGGAGCGGTAGATTCAAAGCACAAAAAGCTAATTATGTTGGCTAAAGAAGCACGTGAAAATCATAAAGCACTCCAGAAAAGCGTGGATAGCCTACAGGACTCACTTGATTATTTGCGGATATGTATTAAGTATCAACTTTTCGATCTTGAAGCAACTCGCAGAGAAAATAAGTATCTCAAAGGGCTGCTTGAAGAACGTAACGAATAAGTAAAAAATACTATCTGTATTATTTACCCGCATCGTCAATTGCGGGTTATACCATCCGGGCCAAGTCTATCGTTAAGAATATATTCGCAGTTGATAACTGTTTCGACCAGATCCAGCGGGAGATAATAATATTGGCTAGATGTCTCAAATCCAATTCGCGAATCTTCCCTGGTTAAAACAAAAAGTCGTTTAGCAAGTTCAATTTCGTTTGCCAGGATCGCTTTAATATCACTAACCTTTTCCTTTCGCTCGTTCCCTGTAGCTGACGAACCAAGAAGTCTGTCACGAGCCATTATAAATCGTATCTGATTGGCAACGCTTTTAAAGTGCAGATAAGCAGCTTCTGCGATACGATAATCTTCGACTGCGTTTTCATAATGATTAGCTGTTTTTATTTTTTCCAAAGCTTTCTTGAAAACAGCAAGTCCCTCTTTCCAGCCGGCAGATAATTTTTCAAACTGACTGCCAAGCACTTCTTCGGGATACAATTCTTTTCTAGCTCCCCCTCGCCCTTCTCGCCAGTGGCCCAGATCGTCATAGGGAAAGCCCACCATACTTGCCCGATATCCTGTAGGATCCGGATAAAGCGGATTGGCTGGACCTTTCTGAGTCGGGCCGTTATAAAGATATACAATATGGTGAGGATATTCAGTAAACGCATCGCTGAATTTGGACCATGCTTCCAATATTTCCGCGACAGCATTTGGACCATACCTGCCTTCTGCTACGGTCCTCAGGGCTTGTTCTACTGTAGGTGTAGGTCTTGCTGCGAACAGCCTGGCCAGTTCCAGATTTGGTGATGGATACCCGCCAAATGACCAGCTTAACATCAAACCATCGACATCTGCTTTCGCCAGATTTTCGCAGTGTTGGGCAACAATATTCATTACAGGCAGATACGGCACCGAAAGTAATTCGGTGGTATTGTTTACCTGTATCTTGGCCATAGTCTTTAAGCCTCGTTTTTTAGCTAATGCCCAATGCCTTTTTGCACGCGGACCAGGACCAACTGCTGTCATCGAATACTCACTGATCTCACTAGCTATGCCGCCTCGATTAATAGGAACACCCAACTCACTGTAAACCATGACATAGGAATTTTCAGGAAGCAGATTAATAATTCCACTTGCCCAGCGAAACCCTTTTATACCCCAACCAGCGACAGTACCGTCAGGCCAACCCCAATCCCAAAAAATCACCTTGGCATCAGGATTACCTTTCCAAACACCTGCGGCAACAGCTCCATTAACTTCAGCTATAACTTCAGGTGCAGGTCTTTTTGAGCAGCGAGGACAACTGCTTGCGTTATGAGCATAGTAACAATTCGTCTGATTTTCCGAGGCGCTTATTGTGAAAACTCCACCAAGACCCGGAACCTGCGTGAAAACAAATGCCAGGGATTCTATGATCCACTCTCGAACCTGAGGGGTACTGGTGCACAAAGAATAGTTGTTTAGACTCCAATGCTTAGCACCTTTTAAGTGCTCCCTATCTTTAAAAAACGACCCCGGCATTGCGCGTGGCTCATTCATATAAAGATAAATTTTGATCCCATATTTTTTAGCTCGTTGTACCAACTTGCCGAGATTGGCTAATCGTATTTCGTGGCCTTCACCAAATTCAGGGAATATTCCTCCAGGAGCCAATTGACGAAGAACCGTATGTAGATATACACCATTAATACCACGTTGGCTTAACTTTTGCAGCAATCCATCCGGATATGGGTCAAGCTTATTATCGATCAGGGCGTCACCATAAGGTGCAAAATAAGAATGAATGAACCTGATCTGTTCATCCTTATCGTTTGTCTGAACAGGCAACGGTTTTTCTTCATCAACCTCTGAAAGAGTTCGAACAAAATCGAATCGCGGCTGTGAGGACATGGCGAATTCATCTTTGAAGTAAGCGAAAACGATTTTTTTAATCTCGGCACATCGCTCCCTGGCTGCTTCATCCGGTTCGATGTAGACAAGCGGCTGGCAAACTGGTTTCAGTCTTCCCAGCTTATTCCAAAGAAAATCTTCTTCCTGAAGGGTAAACGCAAGCTTTTCCGCATCCAATCCCAACAATGTTAGCAGCTGATCGTAAGGCAGCAAATGCCAATTGCGGCGAATGGTAGTAATATAACCTAGCTTTTCGTATTCTACTAAAGGTTCTTCATGTGCAGGCAGCCCCATGGATCGCCCAATTTTACGAATGTTCTTTGGCGTTGCGCCAACTACTTTAGCCATTCGCTCAAGCGAATAAAATTCCCAGTTACGCCAAACAAAAGTATGCAGACGACCAGGGAAATACTTAACTTCCAATGCCGGCTTGAGCTTGCCCGTCGGTAAAACGTCAGAGGCCATTAAGTTAGTACCGAAGAAACAGAATACTATTACCAATAACAACATTGAGCAATACCGTCTTTTGATCATGACAATTTTCCTTATTGAATTGTTAAAATTATCTTAAGCAGCCATACGCATACTTGGCATTCGTGAAATTCAGTTTATACTATATTTCTCATATGCACAAGCCGGTATGTCACTTTATTTAAACTTTGATAAATGTTTTTTTACGGTACATCCAATACAGGATCAGCCAAATAATCATAAAGGCTGTTGCAGCTTGTACGAAATCGTTCCAATGGCCTAACCGCTGGTCAAGGCCACCTACAAATACCATTAAGGCCCAATACAATAACATCGATCCAGCGGTTATTGCAACCTGCCAAGAAGCACTAACGTTTAAGGCAATGATCGATGCAATAAGATAGCCCACCGGGAAGCATTCCCGCGATCGAGGGGTCGGTGCCTGTAGCTAAAATAGCAAAGAACAACACCACAAGCTGACCAAAGACTGTCATTAATTTGCGGATATCAGGCGTAAATTTGCTTACAAATAAATCCACACAGTGAAAAATACTTACAGGTTTCATAGTGTTTGTTCGTCGTAAAGCTAGGAGGATTGTTTTCGACATCATTAACGGTTCCCTGCGCCAATGCCGTCAGGCGGTCGGTGTTGGTGACGTGCCGAGGGCCTTGACCATTGTCATAACCCGAATTTTCAAGTCTTCCAGATCATCGGGAGTGCGTATTGGGCGGTCTTTGGTATAAAAATTACGGCTGCCAGAATCATAATAGCAAAGTCCCAATAAAAATTTTATATTTACCTTTTCTTGTTAGATACTTTTTCCAGCTTAGAAAGAAGCTGTTTAACTATCTTTGGATACTTGTTCGCAATATTATTGTTTTCGTTCGGGTCCACTTTGTGGTCGTAAAGTTCTACCTGCAAAGTTTTCTCCTGTTTATCCGCCCAACGCACAACTCGATAGCGGTCGGTTCGCAGAGTTTTTCCTGTAATATCCCCCCATAACCGAAAGCTATAAGCATATCCTTTGCCGGGATATTCAGGATTAGATATCATCTTTGCAAAGCTCTCGCCCGCCAGATCATCGGGAGCATCCAAACCGCAAAGCTCTGCTAAAGTTGGATAAATATCGACTGTCTCTACTAAGCCGGTTGCCCGTTTTCCTGGCTTGGGCATTTCCGGAACCTTGAAGATTAGCGGACTGCGTACAGCTATCTCGTGATTAGTGAACTTGCCCCAAATACCGCGTTCACCCAGATGCCATCCATGATCCGACCAGAGGGCAATAATAGTGTTTTTATCGAGGCCGAGTCGTTTCACTTCGTCAAGTACCTTGCCAATTTGCGCATCGACCTAACTGACACACGCATAATCGCCATGCTTTAGAATTTTCCCTTGCTCCTTGGACACATTTCCCTTGCTCG
>SDBS01007680.1_pt1 | contig 10461 bp, 8 predicted proteins | sample 2277091 | NCBI WGS metagenome assembly SDBS01 (sample SAMN10404972, study PRJNA504765) | marine sediment metagenome | isolation source: marine sediment core GS10_PC15, 163 cmbsf | place: Arctic Ocean: Southern Knipovich Ridge | collected 2010 | reverse complement strand
CAATTCTATTAGAAGTAATAGCAAAAACGTGATTTTCTAAACATCGTGTAACCATAGCCTTTTGACAATAAGGAAGTACTAAATTTGCTGGATGGGCAATTATATCTGCTCCAAGAAGAGCTAGAGTCCGAGCTGTTTCCGGAAAAATCCAATCAAAACAGATCATTATTCCAATGTTTATTCCATTTACTTTATATACTTCTAAATTTTTATTACCTGGAGAAAACCAGACTTTTTCTTTATAGTATAAGTGAACTTTTCTGTAGGTTCCAATAATTTTTTCTTTAAAGACCATAATCGATGAGTTATAAATCTCAGAACCTTCCTTTTCAATAAATCCGCCGATTACAATAGCTTCTGTTTTCTGAGAAATATTCTGTAGAAAATTAGAAGTCTCTCCACTCTTCTTCTCAGCCATTTCTTGTGCTTCTCCTTTTGAGACAAAAGTATACCCCGTGGCAAAAAGTTCTGGCAAAACTATTAGATCTACTTCAATATCCCCTACTATCTTTTTTATTTGTTTAAAATTCTCTTCTTTTTCTCCGAAATTCGGAGATGTTTGAATATATCCAACTATCATTTTTAAAAATTCCATTATTTAATTTTATTTTCTAATAATTCAAAAAAATTCGTCATATCAATATTGCCTCCACTAATTATTACACCGACCTTTTTATTTTCTACAGAAATTTTCTCTGACATGACTCCCGCTAGAGAACATGCCCCTGATGGTTCTACAACTAATTTCATCCTCTCCCAAAGAAATCGCATAGCGTTTAAAATCTCTTGTTCTGAAACTGTAATAATTTTTTCAACATTATTTTGTATTATACTAAAAGTTCTCTCGCTTAAAGTTGTTAGTAAGCCATCAGCAATAGAATTAATTGTCTCATTAGATTCAATTTTACCAGATTTCATTGAACGATATGCGTCATCAACATTTTTTGGTTCAACACCATAAGTCTTGATATCCTTTCTAAACCCTTTAGCAGCTATGGATGTTCCACTTATCAAACCACCACCACCTACTGGAGCGAAAATCATATTTAATCCCTCAATTTGGTTTAATAATTCAAAAGCAGCAGTCCCCGCTCCAGCAATTACATTATCATTATTATAAGGGTGTATTAAAGTAAAACCATATCTATTTATTAGATTTTGAGTTGTTCTTTGCCGTGCTTCTAGCGAATTTTTACACATAACTACCTCTGCTCCATAAGCATCTTTTGTAGCATTTATCTTAACTTTATGTGAAGTTTCTGGCATAATTATAGTTGCCTTTATTCCTAATAGTTTTGCAGAGAGAGCTACGGCTTGGGCATGATTTCCACTTGAGTGAGCTATAATTCCTTTATCTATTTGCTCTTTAGAAAGGAGTGAAATGGCATTATAAGCACCACGCATTTTAAACGCCCCAATTCTCTGAAAATTTTCGCATTTAAGATATATTTCAGCATTAACTAGTTTATTTAGCGTTCTAGAAGTCATTACAGGAGTATTATTTACTATTCCTTTTATTCGTTCGTAAGCTCCTAAAATATCTTGATATTCAACCATACTTACCACTTTGTTTCATATATTGATTTCAAGATCAATATCATTAGACATTTGATTTAGTTATTATCCTTCTAATACTTCTAAAATAGAACCATAATATTTATTTAATAACTGATTGCATTTCTCTTCAATATCCTTGTGATGGATTGTTTTAGCGATAAACTTCATAAAACTTAGACTATAAATCATTCCAATATTAGGATTGCTTATACCATATAAGGATTTAATCTTTTCTTTTATATCCGTTCCTTGTTCTGGTTTTAATGATCTTTTTTCGATTACGAATTCGATTAGTTTGATAATGGAAGCTTCAAAGCTTGTTTTTTGAATCTTCGACAAGCATTCCCCGATAATTACAGTCAACGTCATTTGACGACTCATATCTAGTCCTAAATTATCTTTATAATCCCTATATTTATTCATAATGGCTTCAGTAGGGATTTTGTGAACACTTTTATTAAAAAATTCCAAATATTGGTGAGGATAACCCTCATCAATCATATTCAAGTGCTTAGTAATAAGTAAATAAAAAGTTTCAATTGCTTTGCCAGCCCCATCAATATATTCAGAGCGATCTTTTGTGCGTCCGTAAATTCGGTCTTCTCCATAATAAAACTGTTGATACAATAAATATCGTACAATATCGTTAGGGTCAATTTTTACGGTTGGTTTGATGGGCATTTTATCTATAATATTAATATAAATACTAATTAATATATTATTAGAACCTAAAATCTATTTTAATAGAATCAAAATCGAAATCAACTATTAATATTAGATTTACTCCCAATAAAATCTGATTTTCTTTCTAAATACAATTTATTTAAAAAATTTTAATATATTAAATTAATTTACATAATGAGTTTATAGGTTAGTTATAAAATGTCGTTGGTTCCTAAATATATATTTTTTGTGAAAGGCGTAGGATACCATAGAACAAAATTAGGTTCTTTTGAACAAGCTTTGAGAAATGGAGGGATCGCTAAATTTAATCTAGTTAAAGTTAGTTCAATTTTACCTCCTAACTGTATAGAGATTACACCAGAAGAGGGTTTTTCTCAACTTCGTCCTGGACAAATAGTGTTTACTGTTATTAGCCGAGTAAGCAGTAATGAATATAATGAATTAATTGGTAGCTCAATTGGAGTAGCAAAACCCGCTGATAAGGGGGCTTATGGTTATTTAAGCGAACATCATGCCCTTGGAGTAAAATTCGAAAAAGTTGGAGAATTTGCTGAAGATCTTGCGGCAGAATTGTTAGCAACTACGCTAGGGGTACCCTTTGATCCTGAATCTAATTATGATGAAAAACAAGAGATTTATAAAATGGATGGAAAAATAATCGAAACTAAAAATATTACAGCATCAGGTACAGTTAAAGAAGAAGATGAATGGCTAACTGTTTTAACAGCAGCAGTTTTTATTATCTAATATTTGAACTCCTTAAATTTTTTTAAAAATCTATCAATATTTAAATATAATTCATACAATTTTTAAAGAAATAGGCTCTTTCCGTAATAATTAATGTTAGAAAGTATATTTCTTGTTAAAAGCGAATTAGGTTCTAGTCAAATCTGAATTTATCAAAATTTCTCAATATGTAAATCAGATTCATTTATAAATTCTTCTTTTACTTTATTTTCCATGTTATAACCGTTATTATAGACCAATCTTTTAATCCCCGCGTTAATGACTAATTTTAAACAACTCATACAAGGAAAAGTAGTTGAATACAATGTAGTTTCACCTTTAATAGAAGTTCCATGAACTGCAGCCTGAACTATACAATTAATTTCTGCATGGACACCACGACATAATTCGGGCTTCTCTCCACTTTTTAAATTCTGTCGAACACATATTTCTGGAGTGCAGTGCTTAAATCCCGCGGGAGCCCCATTATAGCCTGTAGATATAATGTGAGAATCTTTTATTAATACTGCCCCAACACTTCTTTTAATACATGTGGATCGCTGCGACACAACCTCAGCAATCTTCATAAAATATTCGTCTTTAGATATTCTACTAGGATTGTCATTATTCATTTATCATCAACAGTAGTGTTACTTCAATACTTCTAAATATTCAATAACATATTTTATTTATGGAAAATCCTTAAAGACTTTATTGCTCTTAAGATAAGCGTTTAGGTTATCTATTAAAATTTAAAAATTCAAAACCCATTTTTTATTTAAATTCAAATGAAATATTATATTTATTATATTGTAACGACAAAATAGCGACGATTTCAAAATTAAAAAATTTTGACCACCCACGTTAAATATATATCCCAGTTTTAGTATAAATATCATTGGATGCACCTAATCAAAATCAGAGCATTTAATCAATAGCTTAATAACAATTCAACAATACTTTTATAAGAAAAGAAAGAAATAATTTATAGGTAGGTTAAGGCAATTTAAACTATTGAATAATTAATTTAGCCGATAAAAACAAAAAATCAAACTAATATCTAATTAGTGATAAGGAAAATGCCCGATAATTCGTTTTCGTTAACAAACTTATACCCTAAACATATAATTAATTCAAGGGGAGAAAAGAAGAAATTTGATGAACAAAACATTGCGAAAATTCTAAATAAAGAAACAGGGCTTGATATACGTATAGCAGAAGAAGTTGCAGAAAATACAATGAGAAAGATCATAGGTCTTGGAATTAAAGAAATTACGACAAATTATATTAGGGAATTGGTTTGTGTTGAATTAACTCAACGAGGGATGAATAAATATAGAAATCTTTTTGCTCGATCCATAAATTTGGAAAATATTTCATTTAAGCTTGATGATGAATTTCTAAACAAATACAAAAGTATACACCCTGAATGGGGTCCGCTTGGATATATAACATATAAAAGAACATATGCACGTTTAATTGAAGCAGAAAATAGAAAAGAGGAATTTTGGGAAACAATTAGAAGAGTTGTCGAGGGTTGTTATTCAATTCAAAAGGAGCATTGTATTAAACTGAGTTTACCTTGGAGTGATGAGAAAGCACAAATATCTGCTCAAACTATGTTCGAAAAGATATGGAATTTTAAATTTTCACCACCAGGGAGAGGATTATGGATGATGGGCACAGAATTCATCGGTCGTCATGGCTCGATGTCTCTCAATAATTGTGGCTTTGCTTCTACGGAGGATATAAATTTAAAATATTCTAAAGCTTTTGAATTTGTGATGGATGCCTTAATGTTAGGAGTAGGAGTAGGTTTTGATACGAAAGGTGCTGGTAAAATAACAATTAAACAACCTATGGAAGGAGATTTCGAAATCCTAATTCCAGATAGTAGGGAGGGATGGGTAGAAGCGCTTAAAATGATTCTCGAATCCTATTTTCTAGGAAAACAAGTACCGCGATTCGATTTCAGTGCGATTCGACCTGCTGGTGAACCTATACGAGGTTTTGGAGGGATCGCATCTGGACCTGAACCTCTAAAGAAAATGCTAGAAGAAATTCAAAACATTTTAGAATTTCGAATTGGAGAAAAAATAACTTCCCTTGATATCGTTGATATAATGAATCACATAGGAAAATGCGTGGTAGCTGGGAATGTTCGGAGGAGCGCGGAAATCGCTTTAGGAGATCCAGCCGATTTAGATTTCATTACATGTAAACAAGATGAAAAGAAGTTGTATTCTCATAGATGGGCTAGTAATAATTCAGTATTTGCTGTAAAAGGATTAGATTATTCTTTTATTGCAAATCAGATTGCTGTTAATGGTGAACCAGGAATTTTTTGGTTAGAAAATGCTAAAGCTTTTTCAAGGATAAGAGATAATCCCGATTATAAAGATAAGAAAGCGGCTGGAATAAATCCGTGTGGCGAACAGACACTAGAATCCTTCGAACTTTGCTGCCTTTCAGAGAGCTTTCCATCAAGACATGATTCATATGAGGAGTTTCAAGAGACTTTAAAATATGCTTATCTTTATTCAAAATCGGTTACATTGGTAAATACGCATTGGCAGGAAACTAATGCTGTTATGCTTAAAAATAGAAGAATGGGTGTATCACAAACTGGAATAATAGAAGCATTTGTGAAACATGGGAGAAGAACTATTTTAGAATGGTGTGATAGAGCATATAATTATCTTCAAGATTTAGATGAACAATATTCTGGATGGCTTTGTATCCCTCGTTCAATAAAACTAACCACAGTTAAGCCGAGTGGGACTGTTAGTTTACTTCCAGGAGTACCTCCAGGAATTCATTATCCTCATTCTGAGTATTACATAAGAAGAATAAGAATTTCGACAAATTCTGATCTGATTCCAGCAATTAAAAAGGCGGGATATAAAGTAGAACCTGATTCCTATTCACCTAATACTGTGGTTGCTGAATTTCCCGTTCATGAGAAAAATTTTGAGCGATCTAAAAACGATGTGAGTATCTGGGAACAGGCAGAAAATGCCGCTGCTTACCAAAAACATTGGTCGGATAACCAAGTATCCATAACAATTACATTCAAAAAAGAAGAAGCAGATCAAATTAAACATGTTCTTGAATGCTATGAAGACAAACTCAAGAGTGTAAGCTTTCTACCAATCAAGGAGCATGGGTATAAACAAGCGCCATATGAAGAGATTTCTAAAGAAAAATATAAAGAACTTATTAGCAATATAAAACCATTATACTTAGATGAAACTAAAGATAGGGCAATTGGTGAGAAGTTTTGTGATTCAGATACATGTGAACTGCCCACAGATTACTTCAGTAAATAATCACGTTAAAATTCACTAAATTTTTTCAAGAAGAATTTTATTATTATTTTCAAACTAATTTGATGATAAGACTAATTATAAACAAATTTAAAATGAATAAACATTATTAATTATGCTAATAAAATGTAATTTAATAAAATAAAAAAAAAAGAAATGTGATTTTCCATGGCAAAAAAAGCAGCGAAAAAAGCAACAACTAAAAAAAAAACAACGACTCCTAAAAAAGCAACAACCACTAAAAAAATCACACCTAAAGCTGAAGCTCCAGCCCCTCCAAAACCTAAGCGAACAGTGTATAAAAGAATAAAAGTTAATTTTTGGAGAACACGATTACATGCTGAAGAATTAGGTGTACACCAGCAACTCAAGTATCAAGCAAAAACGCGATATTTCTCTAAAAGTTTTGATATTGAAGGAGTAATTGAAATTGATGATAAGAAAAAGTATATTATCGCATTTAACAAAGACGATTGGAATGAAAAACCTTTAGAAGAGAAAACCCTAAGTTGTCGTATTTTTACTATTATGGAAGAATCCTTAGATGCTCAACCTAAAGGAGGTGTTTTCAAAGGCGGTTTAGAATTAAGTGTTACACACTCTCTTATACAGAGCTATGAGGTTAAGCGTCCAGCTCCCACATTTTTCCTTCAAGTTCCTAAGACGTTAAATTTGGTCCGTGTTGTAAGAGGGTGGAGAGTTTGGGGAACACGTTGGAGTTTCCCACTACTTCCAGAAGAGCCTGGAGATAAATTACAAATGGTTAGATGCGAGGGAGTTGTTGGACCTGGGAGAAATTACTCAATTTTACTTGGTGATCAAAAAGTTGCGAGGATAGATGGACAGAGGGTACAAAAGAATTATGAAATTGAAATTTATAATGAAACCTATTCAAAAGATAAAACTTTTGTAATTTATATGATATTGTTTGCGCTTTCCTGTAATTTCATGCAAGTTATTGAAAAAATGATAAAAAGACTCTACAAAAAGATGAGAAAGACAGGAACAACAGATTACAAGCCAACCAAAAAAGAAATAGATCTTTTTAAGAATCCTCGTATGATGCGACGTTAACTCGCTAAAATTATAAATACACTTTTTAAAAAAAATAAAAGTATAAATTTAAATTAAAATTATAAATTCTTTTTTTATCTTTTATATTTTAAGTTTGGACTACTAACTATTAATTTTTTAAAGAATAAAGTTTAACGAAATAAGGCATAAAATTTTGTACAAAAGATTCATATTCTTTATTCTTATTAATAAGATTTAATAAATCTGCTATAACCTGAAATCTTTTTATCAAGAATATGAACCTTCCAAAAAATAAATAAGAAATTAAAAAATTAATTTTAATTTAAGATAACTGCTTGTGTTTCCACTCAAGATATCCTTTCGTTTCGATTCCTTTATAAATAGCTTTTTTCCCGATTTCCTTTTTGTAAATTGAACGCAGAGTTCTCTCATCAGCGTCTTTAAGAGCATCCTTTTTTATCCGTTCTTCAACTTCCATTTCTTCTTCAATTTTTTTTACGCGTTTTAGTACACTATAGACTCCTCTATTCCAAAGCACGATACCGAGAAAGACTATGCCCACTATCATAAAGATTACACCTCCAAAGAATAAAATCCACAGCCCCGGTGTGAAATTATCTGCCATCCACCTAAATAATTCAACTATACCTCCCCAAACTATTTGTGGGATAAGACCGATAAGAAGCGCAATTATAGTGAAATAAAGCCCCCATAAAGCAACACCTACGAGTAATCTAAGAGCATCATAGTCCTCGTATTTTTTAGCTATTAATCGATCTTTAAACAGCATTTTGCATAATTTTACCATACCTCCACGAAATAGAGTATAAAATAGGACTAATAAAAATAAGTGTCCAGTAATAGCACCAGCGATAATAGCAATTTGGAATCCTAAATCTAAATCAAGGAAAAGATCGAATGCACCCGCTCCGAATAAGAAGTAGAGGATTACAGCCCAGATTCCTAAAACAAGAACTGCAGTACCAAGTATAAAACCGTAATAAATAGTCTTTGCAATTCGAATATCCCATATTGAGTAATCTTCTAAGGGATCTCGACTATCTCTCTCAAGAGCAATTCTTGGTTTTCTTCTTTTTGCCATAAAATAAACCACTTTTTTTTTAAAATTATTTATAATTAAGGTTTTGAAATTTCTATAATTTAATTATTATTCAGACTACTATTTATTTTTACTAGTTTCTCGATATTACTTTTTTAATATGTTTTTCAAAAATCAAAACTTTAAAACCGTTTGGCAAAAAGGGCACGTTGGATACTCCTTTTTTAATTCTTCTCCACAAAAGGAGCAAAATATTTTTTGTTTCTCTTTTTCTTCTTTTACTTTTTTCTTTTTCTTTCTTTCTGGCTTTTTTTCTGCTTCTTCCTTTTCTGGTTCTACCTCTTCTTCTATTTTCTGACCTGATTTATCAAGTACTTTTTCTCTAGGAGTCATATCTTTACGTTTCTTTTCCTTGGTAAGAGGTTTATCAGAATATTCAATTTTACTATTACAATCTGGGCAAAAATTTTTTGCTCTAAAACCAACATAATATATTACTAAGATAATAGCAGCAATACCTATAGTTCCAACGCAAATCATTCCCCAAATTACTTTTTCCGATGTGGTGAATGGTTTTCTACTTGGTTTTTCAATTTCATTCTTACATACTTTACAATACAAATATTTTTTCGGCATTTTTCCAAACTTTAAGAATATATTATTTACTTGTTTAATAGAAGATAATTTTAATTAATCAAGTTCTTTTTATAATTTAATAATCAAGTTCTTTTTATAAACTATTATTTTTTTAATGAAATAATACATAATAACCAATATAAAAATTATAATAGTAATCGTAGCCGAACCGAAATCAGTTCACAGACTATTAAATAAAAGACAGAAGTGTATGAAGTAAGGATGATAAAAGATTCTTTTTTTCTAGAGCATTACGGATGTACTTCAAATAAAGCAGATTCATATATCATCGCAAATGTGTTGACTGAATCAAACTACACTAATACCACATTTGAAAACGCTCAATTTATTATTATTAATACTTGTGCTGTTAAAGAGCAAACAGAAAAAAAAATTAAAGCTCGTTTGAAAATACTACATAATCTCTTTTTTAATAAACCTAATAGACATGTTATAATTGCGGGGTGTTTACCTCACATTGCACCTGACTATATCAATGTGATTAAGAATATAATTCCCTCATTTAGCGCGATCATAGATTTGAATAATATTCTTAATCTTCCAGAAATATTTCAAGAAATTAAATTAAGTAAGAAAAATCTTATTTATTTATCAGAAAAGCCAATAGATAAAGCTAAATACTATATTAACTACCACCCTGGCAAAATTACAGGTATTATTCCGATTTCCGAAGGATGTTTGGGGTCATGTACTTATTGTTGCGTAAAAAATGCAAGAGGGAAATTAATATGTTATAATCCACAAGATATTATTCAAAATATAAAACATCAATTAGAACAGGGAATCAAACAGATATATTTAACCTCTCAAGATTGTAGTACATATGAGTTTGATGGAGTTTTATTAGTTGATTTACTGAAAGAAATTGTTAATTTAGATTATAAATTTTTTTTAAGAATTGGAATGATAAATCCATCATTTTTGATTGAAGATTTTGAACAATTGTTTTCAATATTCAATTTAGATAAAGTTTATCAATTTTTACATATTCCAATTCAGTCTGGTAGCAAAAAAATCCTTCAAACAATGCAAAGAAAATATTTAATCTCGGATATTATCAATAATCTTGAACTTCTTAGGGAAGAATTACCCAATCTTACAATTTCTACCGATATAATTTGCGGATTTCCTGGAGAAACTGAATACGATTTCTATAAAACTATTAATTTTATTAAATGGTTAAAACCTGAAATCTTGAATATCTCAAAATTTACTCCTCGTCCAGGAACGTTTGCGAAAAAAATGGAACAATTAGACAGTAAAACAATTAAAGAAAGATCACTAAGACTATCAAGTATTTTTAGGAATAGTTTAAAGCACATGAATGATAGATGGGAAAACTGGGAGGGAGTTATTTTAACTTTACATGAAGGAACTGAGAAAAATCAAGTTTTTGGCAGAAATTTTGCTTATAAG
>SDBS01007679.1_pt1 | contig 10461 bp, 9 predicted proteins | sample 2277091 | NCBI WGS metagenome assembly SDBS01 (sample SAMN10404972, study PRJNA504765) | marine sediment metagenome | isolation source: marine sediment core GS10_PC15, 163 cmbsf | place: Arctic Ocean: Southern Knipovich Ridge | collected 2010 | reverse complement strand
AATCGATTAATAAATAACACATGGTTTAGGAAAAATTGTAGTGCAAGGTGGACAAAACTGAGAAATAGCGTAAATGGTGTTTGGTCTAATAATTCAATTTCCAATATTTTATCGCAAGTATATAGTGAATGTAAAGTTTACCTAACGCTTGATTTAAATATTTGGAATCAACCAAATCCAGAAGATTTTATAAATATATTAAGTGAATGGATTTCAGCTCGTCTGAGTTTTTGCGACAATTATTTTGATTCTGATTCTGATTTTGTCTTAGGATAATAGATATTAGGCAACGCTAACTTTTGATACTAAGCCGTTTTTTTTCTTTTTTTCTTTTTTATAGACTTTTTTTTTTTTTTTATATTCAGCATGTTTTAATTGATAGAGGTTATATCTTTTAGCTTTAGTCTTTTTCTTTAGATAATCATTTCTTGCTTTCTTATATTCTTTTTTTGCTGTTTTATAGGCTTTTTTTGATTTTTTATATTTTTTATATTTTTTTTTAATTTCCGCTCTTAAATTGGGACTTATTTTATTTATTCCAAGCTCATTCAATTGTATTTTAAATTTTTCTAAAGATTCAAACCTTACCACAATGATGCCTAGTTCTCGAGCAGGGATTAAATTGGCGATCTTATCATCTATGAAAATACATTTCTTAGGTTTTGTGTCCAGTTTAGTTAAAACATGCTTATATTTCTCAATATTAGGCTTAATCAGCCCAATTTCATTTGATAAAAAAACGAAATCAAATGCATCATAAAATCCTCTCAATTCATTTGATCTGGCATGAATATCATAAGTATTTGACATAAGACTCACGGTATATCCTGCTTTATGAAAGCGTTCAATAATCTCTTCCATTTCAGATGAGATATGAGTAACCATTGAATATAATTGAAACCAAAGCTCTAAATAATAATCGATATTAACCTTTTTTGCAGGTAAGGCACCATCATCGGTTTGATAAGGATAATAATATTTATCAAATATTGTTTCCAGAAATTCACGCGACGTTAATATTCCTGAACTCACTTGGCGTCTTAATTTCCTAAAATATGAACTTTCTGAACGAGGAATTGAAATTTTTAAATCCGCCTCGAATATATCTAATAAATTCTTTAAAACAAAGGTCTTTTCTATCATAACTCCTCCAAAATCAAAAATAATATGCTTAATTTTATATAATCTTACCTTCTGTTTTCCAAATAAATCTGTTATTGATTTCACGTCTACAGTACTCATGATTGAAAGATTAGATCTTAATTATTATCCTATTATATATTAAAAATTTGTATTTTTAAACTTTAGTACAAGTGGAAGTTAGAGAAAAGCTTCCGAACATATCAGTAATCGATTGAGGTTCTAATTTTTCAAGGTTTTTTTGGACCATAATTATTAAGAAGCAAATTTAGATCGCGAATGAAAATGGTATTAGTAACAGAACTAATGACACAAATTTTTCCTTATTAAGAAGAGATTCGATGTTAATTTTTAAATTTTTCTAGTATAAGTTTACATAGTTTAGGAGCAGGATCTTTATCATGTTTCCAATTTGTGAATTCTGGAAAAGTACCGGGATCAACAACATATATACCTTTAGTAGAAGTTTCTATAACAATGTCTAAATGCCCGAATATTAAATTATAATAGTTTTTCCACTTTTCAATAACTTCTCTTATCTCGTTTGTGGTAGGAACATCTTTCATATCAACATGTTCATTTGATAAAGGCGGTTTTTCTACAGTACAGATATCCTCACCAATAAAATATACTAAGTAATGAGTGCCTTTGATATACTTTTCCATATATAACAACTTATTTTTTTCTGCTTCTAAATCTTCAATATTATTTATTTTTTTTACCCCTCTGCTTCCAGAGCCCATAATTGGCTTCACTATTAAAGGATAATCACTAATTTCTAATTTGGTCTTCAATGTTTCTAATGAACCGCAAATGTAATCAGGACATAACAGACCAGCTTTTTTTATTAAAAAATGTGCTTCAATACGATTTTTATGCTTATATGTCAATTCTGGATCTGGATATACTGGAATATTATTCTCTTTCAGATAAAGTCCAGCATACAAATAGATAAGTTTTTTAGATTTTAAAATGTAATAATCATTTTCGAATAATGACTCATCAATAGAGAAATTTTCTAACAAATAAATTTTAGTTTTATGTCCGCCATTTTCCAAAAACTTAGCCATTTTTCCCGTTAAATTGGTTGTCCTTTTTGAAAGTATACCTATCTTCATTAATAATTCAGTTTTAGTTATTATTTTACTGTTTTGAAAATTTTAGTAGATAATCTGCTACGATTTTATAACCATTTTTAAGATAATTAAAATTTGGAGTACAATTAATATCTGTTAAATAGTATTGCCCTTCCTTGGATTTAAGAAAATCTATTGATGTAATTTTAAGGTCTAGTGTTTCCATTGCCTTTATGGCTACTTCTTTAAGCTCAGGGATTTCATCAACTTCTCTCCGCGATTCCAACTTATTTGCATTAACCAACACAGGCAGTTGTCTGTGAAAATAGATTTGTTCTTCACCTATTCCATAGATTTTGTATTCCCATTTACTTTGTATAAATTTTTGATATAAGAGATACTGATATTCATTGGCTTCATTTAAAGCTCTTTGATCACTAACCCTTAACTGTCCATTTTTTTCTTCAGTATTAGGTTTAAATTTATAATTTTTTTGATCAATAATATTTTTTACAATATATGATTCATATGGTATTGGCCATTTCACAGGATTCATACAATAATCTGGAATTAAGATTCCTGCTTTCCTCAACCGCGTACTATGCATAAATCTATGTATGGCATTCCAAATTCCTTTATATGAATTTATTACTGGAATTGAAGTTTCCTCTTCAATCAACTTAACGAATCCTAATATTAAATCACCTTTACCTTTTACGAAAAATATGTCCTCTTCGTAGAAATGGTCAGCAGAATTTAACAAATATGATTCTTCTATATATAAAGAAACTTCTGCTATTGATTTCAAGTATTTTAGAAATTCGGAAACCTTATATTCTAAATGGTACTTGTCAATGATAATTCCAATTTTTATTTTTCTCATAGAAAACTTAAATTTGTAATAATTTTTAATAAATAAGAATTTTCTCATTTAAACTATAACGATTTGTAAAAGCTCATAGAATAAAATTTTAATCAAACCATAATTCTTTTTTATTAATTGATTATTATTGATGAAATGAAATCTACATATCTAAGCTCAAATATAAAGGATCAATAGATTTATATACTATGTTTATCTTTTAAAAATTCAAATTCCTATAATTTTAATTTTGATAAATGTCAAATAAAAAATTATACATAGGAGCTATATGTAATCGTGATCTCGAGATATTCGAAGAGATCAAAAGATTTTCGAGAATTAATTATAATATAAAAATTGTTAATTTCTTTAAAAACGGTTCTACTACTTTTAGTTTGAAATATTTTTTAAAAAAGTTGAAAAAACACCGCTTTTCTCTTATTATTGTTAAATTATTTTCTGAAGAATCTAACAAAAAAATTTATGATGCTTTAGAACAATATGCTCCACATATCCCTCGCTTAAATAGTATAAATTCTGTAAGAACTTGTGAAAGCCGGAAAGAAACGTTTAAATTAATAAAAAGTAGGTGTAAAAAGCTAAGCATCCCCAAATTTTATTATTCTGTTAATGCCGCCTATAAGGCAGTTTCTAATGGAGTACCATTGATTATCAAACTAGACACACATAACATTAGAAACTTATCCAAATTCGACCGAATAGTCGGTATTGCAAAAAATCCAGAAACTTTTTTGAAGCTTATTAAACAATACGATTTACAAAATAACGTTTTATTTTTTCAAGAATATTTAGGAAAATTTGAGATTGTCCACAAAGTATATGTGATTGATAATTATGTGCAAACAGTAACCTCTCAAAGTCTTTTAAGACAACATAAACTTACACCTTTAGAATTAGTACATGTTAGAGTACCAATTGAAAAAGAATTAAAGAGGAGAATTAAAAGAATCGGTCGTAAGTTTGGGATGTCTGTTTATGGTGTTGATTATATATTAAAAGATGGAATTCCATATATTATTGATATTAATGCTTTTCCTAGTTATCGATATATTCATGAGGCTGTTAGTTTAATTTCTGACTACATATTTAGATTTATAGAAGCAAGACAAACTCTTACTAAAATACCAATGTCAATAAAAGTCAAAACTTATATGACATAAAAAAAGGTTATTATTCTTAACGTTCTCTTTTATTTTCAATAAACTGTACTAAATTACATTTAGCTATATAATCTTCTAATTGTTCAGGGGGATGTTTCATAAAAAATGAACTCGCAGATTGCAACACCCCTCCAATTCCTCTATCTTTGGCAATTTTTGATACTCTTATGCAATCTGCGATTATTCCAGCAGAATTGTTCCCATCTTGTACAAACATAGTAATATCGATTCTAACTTGCGCTCCACCAAAAATGCGCCCTTCTAATCGCATGTATGCTTCTTTTTGATTTTTAAGGAAAGGAATATAATCTACCGCTGAAATTCGACATTCTACGTTTTCTTTATTGGGAAGATTAGCAATAACAGATTCGGTTTTAGATTGACGTTTTCCCTCTTCGTAAACTAATTTTCCATCAGGTTTAGGTGTTAATAAATTACAAAAGTCTGAACACCCCCCCCAATCTAGCTGAATAGTTCTATCAAGTATCGCTCCACGCATAGGAAAAAGATTAGCTAATGAACGGTGTACAATTGTAGCTCCAATTTGGGATTTAACATCATCACCTATTAGAGAAAGACCTAAGTCTTCTGCATTTTTTATTATCTCAGAATCCTTTGCCACATGCGACGGCATACCGCAAACGATACAAGCGCCTGCTTTAAGTGCGGTCAAAGCATAAAATTTAACTGCCTTATGGCTTCCTGTTGGGAGCAATATAATTACAACATCCACATTATGATTTTTTATCTCGCTTAAAATGTCCGCAGGTTGTTGATTTTCATCAACTGGAACTAAATACTTAATATTGCTCTCTAAGCCATCCATTATCGGACCCTTAATTACGGGAGCATCCAAGAAATCGGGTTGAAAAAGTTTTTCGTTACAATTGGGATCGACGAATATGGCTTCGCTTAAATCTTTACCTACTTTATTTGCGTTAACGTCTATACCAAGTACAAAATTAATATCACTTATGCTATATTTTGTTATTTCTGGTAATAATCCAATAATCTGATCCGGATTTTTCTTGTAATTGGAAATACCTTGAACTAAAGCAGATGATACATCACCAATTCCAATAAGACATACATTTATTCGATTCTTCTCATTACTCACTTAGTTCTCCCCCAAATCTTCTCAAACTTAGATTTCTTTTTGGATTATTTATTCTTTTTATAGCAATTTTAGAATTTTTAATAGCTATGATATTTTGTATAAAAAAGATATCATATTTAAATCATATTAAAAAAGTGTCCTTGCTTTTAAGCAATAGAGTATTAAGAAAATGACAAAATATAAAGTCCAAGCTTAGTATTCAAAATTTAAAAAATCAATAAAATTGTTAATGAATTTACCGATGTTTTTCTATCGCTCTCTTTTGCCATCTATATATTCTTGTACCCAAATTTTTGCTTCAAAGTCAGAAGGCGGTTGAATATGTGGATGTTTGAAACTAAACGAGCTAATACTTTCCAATCGTCCAGCAATCCCTCTATCTAAAGCTAATTTGGTTTGTCGAATAAGATCCATAAATAATCCCGCGGAATTTGGAGAGTCTTCTACCCGTAATTTTACATCACAGACAAGGGGTAAACCTCCAAAGGTAGTTCCATTAATTCGTATATAACAGACTTTTTTATCTTCTAAAAATGGAACATAATCGCTTGGCCCTATTCTGCAACTTACATTTTCTCCATATGGGAGAACACTTTTAACTGCCGCTGTCTTTGATTCCCGCTTCGTGGCAAGGCGTGTTTCTGATTTCATATTATAAAAATCACCATTTCCCCCAATATTCAGCTGATATGTATCGTTAATGATAACTCCCCGATCTAAAAAAACTTTTGCAAGCGTCCTGTGCATAATAGTTGCTCCAACTTGAGATTTAATATCATCTCCTGCGCAAGGAATTCCTTTATTCTCGAATTCAGATACCCAATCTTTATCACCATCAACATGTTCAGAGACAATAAACTCTGGAATTCCATTGATGAATGCAATACCCGCATCTAAAGCAGCTTGGGCATACACCCTTGAAGCCTTATAGCTTCCAACTGGGAGAAGATTCACAAGAATCTCAGAATTGGTATCTCTTAATACTTGAGTAATATCACACGGTTGAATTTCTTTTTCATCATAAGCTTTAAAAAAATCATAGGTGTCAAATATCACATTTCCCTTAGAATCCTTGGTCTGGTAACATCCATCCAAAATAGGACCTGCATAGCAAATCGCATCGGATTTTGGCATATCGTTCGATGGAATGATGGGATGACACATATTCGGTTTTGCATATATTGCCTCTGAGATATCTTTTCCAATTTTGGTGGTTGCGATATCAAATGCCGCGACTACCTTAATATCCGAAGGTAAATAACCCCCAATTGAAGCATTCATTAGGCCTGCTTGATACATGTCTTCTTTCTTGATATTTTTATAATATTCAATACCCATTACAATAGCAGCCGAAACATTACCCAATCCGGCTATAGCTACTCTAATCTCATTCTTTTCGCTAGTGTTCATTTTTCTTTCACACCCCCATTATGAATTTTGCTAAATTTTTACCCGCTTCTTTTGGTGTATCCATCTGCTTAGGAGGGTATTTGAAACCATAACTAGAAATTTCGTTTATCGGACCTGACGCACCTCGTTGTAGAGCAATTTTAGTAGCCCTAATAACGTCGGCTAATATAGCACCGCCATTAGGCCCATCTTGTGTCTGAATTTTGACATCCATAATGATTTCTGACCCTAAAAAACCCCTTCCTACTAACCATAACATAGAATTACGGCCATTGCCTAAATGTGAGACATAATCTGATGTACCAGCAACGATAGGGGCATCAATCTTGAGAGATGCAGTCACAGATTTACTTTTAATCTCTCTCTTGATATGCCTCGTTCGATAAATTGTATTCAGAGACTCCATTCCTCCTCCGACATCTAGCGCATAACTCTCCTTTACCTCAACTCCTTGATCGATCATTTGCTGTAAGAGAAGCTTATGAACAATTGTAGCACCAAACTGATCTTGAAGATCATCTCCAATTAGCGGGAGCCCTGCCTCTTGGAATCTTTTTGCAAAAGTTATATTTGTTGCAATTGATGTTGGCGTGGCATTAATAAAAGCACAACCTGCAATTAATGATTGTTCTGCATAAAACTCTACAGCTTCATCGGCTCCTGATGGTAATAAACAAAGAACAATCTCTGTGTTAGTATTTCTTAATTTTTCTGCAATATTAACTGAGGGATGATCTGAGGGATTAATTTCATCCATAGTTTCCTTAATAACACCGTCTTTAACTACGCCCATCGAAACGCTAACATTATTCTTTTTTAATTCTACAATGATTTCTAATTCATTTGCTGTTAACGCTTCGCTAAGGCTTTTTTCTACTTTATTGCTAGAAATATCAATAGCAGCAGAGATTTCTATATCAGAAATATGATATCCTGCAAATGTCGGATGCAATAATCCTATTTTAAATTTTTGATCTTTATAATATTCGATTCCTTGGATCAAAGCCGATGCGGCATTCCCAATGCCTATTATTGCTAATCTTATCTTATTTGACAACTTCTTTACCTTCTTTTATTAGGATATATGGAAAATTTTCATTTCTTATTTGCCATGATATACTGTAGTATTTTATTATAATATTTAAATCATTTTAAAAATTAAAAAGGGGGTACATTAAAATTTCTGTTAAATCCCTATTAATATCGACCTAGAAACGCTATTTTATTTTTTTAAATTCTTTTTCATACTTTTTATCAATTATTTTATCTGGTAAAAGTTTAATTAATCGATATCTCAATTTATCAGGTGCTATTAAATATCTCGTTTTGGGCTCTTTCATACTTATTATTTTGTGAACTAGCTTAGCAATTTCTCTTGGATTCAAACTTTCAGTTTTACCTTTTTTAATAGCGTATTCACCAACTTCCTTAGCAATCTTTTCAAATACAGATCCTTTTAGTCTTTCTAAAAGATTTTTAAGTGATTCTTCTCCCTTCTCCCATATAGAAGTATTTACTCTTCCGGGTTCAATTATAACAACCTTTACATCAAAAACTAGTAACTCTCTTCTAAGTGAGTCAGAGTATCCCTCTAATGCAAATTTACTGGAGCAATAAGGTCCAAAAAAGGGAGTTGCGTAGAAACCAGAATCACTACTCATCATAACTATTTTTCCCTTCGATTCTAACAATAAGGGAAAAACTGCTTTGGTTATTCTATGTAATCCAAAGAGATTAACGTCAAATTGCTCGTATAAATCTTCTATTGGCAATTCCATTAAAGGACCTGCACGAGCAATACCTGCATTATTAATGAGAACATCTAAGCCCGTTTTTTGAGTTTTAATATAGTCAATTGCGTTATCAATTGTGTCTTGTTTAGTAATATCGATTTCAAGGGCAACAATATTTTCGATTTTATTTAGCTTATTAATATCATCTTGTTTACGGGCTCCAGCATATACTTTAACACCCTTTGAAGCTAAAAACTCCGCACAAGCTCTCCCGATGCCGCTACTTGCACCTGTTATCAGTACATAGTTATTTGAGATGGTCATATTAATACGAAAATTAAAAATTAAACTTATAATTTATTATTTAAAGCCGAAAAAACTCAATAATTTGAAAAGAAGTTAATTGTTGGGTATTAGTGTTTCTCTTACCCTTCTAAAGAGAAATATAGAACCTAATGCAAATATTGGGGCAAAAGCAAATACCCACACAAGTCCATAAATTGTTGCAATAATACCTCCTACGGTTGCCCCAATAATCTGTGACAATGTATTAACCACATTTAAAATTCCCAAGAATTTTCCGCGCTTATCTTCTGGAAGAAGATCTTGTGACCAGGCAGCGAGAGGCACATCAAGCCCTATAAGTCCCACTAATACTAAAGGCATCGCAACGATCAATATTATAATTTTATATTGAGGGAAGAAGGTAGCAACCGGCATCAGGAAAAATCCAATGCAAGCAATTATGATTCCTGGAGTTATTGATACTTTACGACCAAACTTATCTGCAACCTTCCCTAGGATTATCATTGCTACTATAATGACTGGAATAGAAACTCCTATTGTTAATAATAATTCAAATGTAGTTAATGCCAGAGAAAATAGATAAATAAATAAGAAAGGAAGTACCACAAAAACATGTGCTCTATAAATAGTTTGTGCTATTACAATTCTAAAAAACTGATTTTGCTTTTTAAACTCTTCGAGATCGAATATAGCTTTTAACTCCTCCATGAATTCCTTTTTTGGAGGCAATTCAGTCAAGGGTACTTCTTTTAAAAGCATAAATCCAATCATACCGCTGAAAATAATCGCCAATCCTCCAATGCTAAATAGAAATAAATGACCTTCCCGAGTTATGATATTTCCTGTACCTCTTCGAACTGTGTAAATTTCATTTGCTACTAATGTTAAACCAATAGCAACTAATAATCCCACAATTGCTAAGGAACCGACAATTCCATTTGCACGCCCTCGATGTTCAGGTTCGATTAAATCTGGAATCAATGACCTCTGGGCAACATAAAATGCATTAGATGCAATTCCAATAATGATTGCATCTAAAATAATGCACATTAAAAAATCTTCGGCAAAAGCAAAAGCAATCATCGCAATTCCAGCTATAAAACCAAACAATAAATAAGGTCTTCGTCTTCCATATTTCGATCTTGTATTGTCGCTTTTTATTCCCCATATTATCATCCAAATTAATCCCACTGTAGCTGATAGCGATACCATTATGGAGATATAATAATAGGGTAGATTCAATACGTGGTCTAAATAGGTATTGAAGAAAGATGCTTCAAAGTAGCCAAATATAGTGGTTCCTGCAACCATTATTCCTACAATTATGGCAATTTTCTTTGCTTCTTTAGGTATCTTTTCCATTTTTTCTTTCTTTTCAATTCTTTCCATCTTAGAAAGTGTTTTTCTCAATAATTTTAAATTCAATCTTAATACTATATTGAGTGTTAATTCTATATTAAAATATTTCAAACCTTTTTACAAAAGAGTTAATTCAAGATGGAATGTTGATAAAATTACTTAGACGAAATTTTAAGAAGCTTGAAAATATTTTATTCTTGAAAAATGGCTAAAAAAATTCTATTCTCAGCTAAATTAGAACACGATGTTATTAAAAAAGTCGTGCCTCTATTAAAAT
>SDBS01007678.1_pt1 | contig 10461 bp, 10 predicted proteins | sample 2277091 | NCBI WGS metagenome assembly SDBS01 (sample SAMN10404972, study PRJNA504765) | marine sediment metagenome | isolation source: marine sediment core GS10_PC15, 163 cmbsf | place: Arctic Ocean: Southern Knipovich Ridge | collected 2010 | reverse complement strand
AATGACTGGAATATATCACAAACAGCGCGGACGATTGACACACCGCGCAGCAACCTGTATAAAAAACTTGAGCAGTATGGAATTAAAATAAAGGCTGGAGTAGGCGAGGTGGTTGCTCCCTCTGCTCGTAATGAGTAAGAGGGGGAGGAAAGTCCGAACTCCATAGGGCAGGATGGTCGCTAACGGCGACTTCGAGCGATCGGAGGAAAGTGCCACAGAAAACACACCGCCCTGCGAAAATGGTGCGAGCCTTTTTGCGGAGTAAGGGTGAAATGGTGAGGTAAGAGCTCACCGGTCTGATGGTGACATCAGACGCACGGTAAACCCCATCCGGAGCAAGACCAAATTGACCTGTTTAAGGCGGCCCGTCTTAAGGTCGGGTAGGTTGCTTAGAGAAATAACCACCCCCGTTTCGGCGGGACAAAATTCGGCTTATGACCTGCTCCAGCCTTTTTTGAATTAAAGGGACATTGCTTAAAAAAATGGGGACAGTCCCCAATTAAAAAATTAATTGGGGACTGTCCCCATTTTTTTAAGCAATGTCCCTTTAATTCAAAAAAGAGGGAGAGATTGGATGGCCTGATTGATGAGGGCCAGGACATTTCTCGGGAAAAGCCCCAATTGAAGAACAAAATATAAACAGAGGAACATGACGAGAAACAGGGGGAAATTATTTAGATTGATATCGAGGTCCTGCTTGGGCTCCTTCATGTACATGTAGATAATAATTCTCAGGTAGTAAAATACAGAGATCGCACTGGCCAGGACGGCGATAATGACAAGAGATTCGAGTCCCTGTCTTACAGCGGATGAAAACACGTAAAATTTGGCAAGGAACCCACCAGTAGGAGGAAATCCTGCCAAGGAAAAAAGAAAAACCGCCATAGTGGCCCCAATCCAAGGGTATTTAAATCCTATGCCTGCATAGTCATCCAGTTCGAGATATTCTTTATCTTTTTTCCCGAGAGCAATCACGGCGGTAAATGCACCGATATTCATAAAGGCATAGACTGTCAGGTAGAACACCAAGCTCGAGCTGTCTTGAGAAAGGATGGCAATGATCAAATACCCGGCGTGAGCGATACTTGAGTAAGCGAGAATTCTCTTGATATTTGTCTGTCTCAGAGCAAGAAGGTTCCCAACGACCATGGTCAAGACACTTAAAACCCAGAGAAGTGTAAAGAGGATCTGAGAATCGAGAACCACTTTCCAGTAGGGGTAAAAGATCCTGAGAAGGACAACAAAACCTACAACCTTTGGACCCACAGAGAAGAAGGCGGTGATCGGAGTGGGAGCACCTTGATAAACATCAGGTGTCCACATGTGAAAAGGAACAAAGGCGATTTTAAAACCGAATCCTATGAGGATCAATCCCAGACCACACAGTGCGGTCAATCCCATTGCGGATTCGGATTGGAAGAACGCGACGATGATGTTGATATCCGTAGTCCCTGTGGCTCCATACAGGAAAGCAATTCCAAATACGAGAAATGCGGAGGCAAAACTTCCCAGGAGAAAATATTTGACGGCCGCTTCCACCGAGCGGAGATCGTTCCTCTTCATGCCGGCCAGTGCGTAGCTCGACATGGATAAAACTTCTAAACCCAGGAAGATGACAAGAAGATTTTGAGAGGAGACCATGATGAACATGCCGGAAAGCGCAAGAAGAAGAAGGACATAGTATTCACCATAATTGACATCCTGGAGGACGATGTATTTTATTGAAATGAGAATGATGAGGATGGTTGCGATAGAGAGGAGGACTGAAAAGAATAAGGCAATTTTATCCAGAGATAGATAACCGTCAAAATAATAAAGACTTTTGTTCCAGGCGGACACACAGGCAGCAACAGCCCCAATAAGAAAGAGGATGGATATATAAGCCAGATAGTCTCTGTTTTGCCTTTTTAAGAAGGCCTCAAGTAGCATAACCAGCAGTGCCCCCGCAACCAGGATTAAAAGCGGAAGAAGAGCTCCAAAGCTGTTCATCTTGGGTCCTCCTCCAATTTAACATCGACAGTCACCTTGTTCTTCTCAATCTCATCGAGAGATAATACTGTGAATTTTTCCCCCCTGTGCTGCATCTGTACGATTTCTCGTTTCTTGATCTGATTCAGCAGATGGTTGATGGTTGTGTCCATTTTTCTCAGGAAAGTGTTCGGAAATATTCCCATCCAGAACATCAAAATCAAGATAGGAATGAGGAATAACATTTCTCTTTTATTGAGATCTTTAAAAGAGCGGACTTTCTCGTTGGTGATGGGGCCGTGCATCACTCTCTGGAACATCCAGAGTAGATAGGCCGCGGCAAGAATAATCGTGGTTACAGCCAGTATGCCAAGAAGATGATTGGCTTTAAAGATGCCAAACAGGCTCAGGATCTCGCCCACAAAACCGTTGAGTCCGGGCAGCCCCACCGATGAGAGCAGGCAGATCAGGAAGAAGACGGCAAAGATAGGCATCTGCTTGCTGACACCTCCATAGTCTTTGATCAGACGTGTATGGGATCTCTCATAAAGGATTCCGACACAGAGGAACAGAGCCCCCGTGCTCAATCCATGGTTGAGCATCTGGTAGATTCCGCCCTGGATGCCTTCAAAATTCAAAGAAAAAATAGCCAGCATAATAAGGCCCATGTGAGAAACACTCGAGTAAGCCACCAGAGACTTCATATCCTTCTGAATGAGGGCCATAAGGCCTCCATAGATGATTCCAATTAAAGCCAGTATGCTGAGATAGGGGAGCAGTTTCATCAGTGCGTCGGGGAAAAGAGGCATGGCGAACCGGAGAAATCCATATGTTCCCATTTTAAGGAGGACGGCAGCCAGGATAACAGAAGCGGCTGTCGGGGCTTCGACATGCGCATCGGGCAGCCAGGTGTGGAAAGGAAACAGCGGCACTTTGATGGCGAAAGCCAGGGCAAAAGCGGCAAACAGCCAGATCTGGAGTTTGGGATCGAGGATCATCGTGTAGAAGTCAAAAATATTTAATGAATAAGTGCCTGTGGCCTTAAAATACAGGGTATACAGGACAAAGATAGCGACCAGCATCAAAAGGCTTCCGACCATGGTGTACAGGACAAACTTGATGGTCGCATAGATTCGTCTCTTTCCTCCCCAGATGCCGATCAAAAAATACATGGGAATAAGCATGGCTTCCCAGAAAACATAGAAGAGGAAGAGATTCAAGGAGACAAATACACCGATGAGCCCTGTCTGCAGAATGAGCATAAAGATCAGGTATTCCTTGACCTTATCCTGGATGGATGTCCATGAAGACAGGATGGCTATGGGCATCAGAAACGTGGTCAGCAGTACCAGAAACAGGCTGATCCCATCAATTCCAACGTGATACATGATGCCGTACCCAATCCAATCGGCCTTCTCTGCAAACTGAGGTTCGGCTGTTCCTGCGTTGAAATTAAAAAAGAGGACAAGTGAAATGATGAAGTTGATAATAGTGATAATAAGTACGAACTTGCGCAGCAAATCTTTATTTTCTTTTTTGAAAAAGATGAGAAGGATGGCCCCGGCAAGAGGAAGGAACGTGATGATGCTTAATATAGGTATATTCATTTTAAAATAGTAAAAATCCTATCAGGATAGTGGCTCCTAAAAGGAAAATGAGAGCGTAATCTTTAATGAGACCAGTCTGTAGATAACTCAATATTTTTCCGAAGAAATTGGTGATGTTTCCCGTATTGTTAACGGTGGCGTCGATGATGGCAAGGTCGAAATGTTTATAGACAAATTCCGATCCTTTGACCATAGGATTGACAATTGTCGCATTGTAAAATTCATCCACATAGTACTTGTTGTAGAGGAGTTTGTAGATGAAGGGGAAGCGTTTGACCAGATTGTCCGGGATCTCGGTCTTCTTGAGATAGAAAATTGCTGCGATAATTATTCCGGCCAACGCCACAACAACAGAAATACCGATAAGCCCCCACTCTGTAGAGAGACTCAAGTGCGCTTCATGGCTCTGGTGGATGACGGGTTCGAGAAATTGGCCGAATTTATCGAGATTTTTCCCAAAAACAACCGGGAGTCCGATCCAGCCGGCGACAATCGAGAAAAAGGCCAGAATCATCAGTGGGATGGTCATCGAGAGAGGGGATTCGTGGAGATGTTTTTTTGCTTCCGGTTCTATTCTCTCCTGTCCATGAAAGGTTAAGAAGATGAGCCTGAACATGTAAAATGCCGTAAGGATGGCTCCACAGATTCCCAGAGCCCAGATAAAATATTTGCCGCTCGCAAAAGCGCTGGTCAGAATCGCGTCTTTTGAAAAGAATCCCGATAGGATCGGAATTCCCGAGATGGCGATGGCTCCAATGAGAAAAGTCGGATATGTTCGTGGGAGGTATTTTCTCAATCCTCCCATTTTCTGCATATTGAGCTCGCCTGACATGGCGTGCATGACACTCCCGGCGGCCAAAAACAGAAGTCCTTTAAAAAAAGCGTGTGTGTAGAGATGGAATATGCCTGCCGAATAAGCACCCACACCACAGGCGATAAACATGTATCCCAATTGAGAGATGGTCGAATAGGCCAGCACTCTTTTTATGTCGTTCTGAGTCAGCGCCATAGTGGCGGCAAAAATGGCTGTCAGCGCACCGATCAGCGCGATGATATCTGTGGCCGTGTGTGAAAGTGCATAGAGAACGTTCATTCGGGCGACCATGTAGACTCCGGCCGTAACCATCGTGGCCGCATGGATGAGGGCACTGACAGGTGTAGGGCCTTCCATGGCGTCGGGAAGCCAAATATACAGGGGGATCTGTGCTGACTTTCCGCAGGCCCCTACAAACAGCAGGATTCCGATGAGTGTGGCCAATCCCACAGTCACTTCACCTCCGTGAACGGCTTTGTTTATGGCGGTGAAGCTGGTGCTGCCGATATTGACCAGGATGAACATGATTCCCAGGAGGAAGCCCGCGTCTCCAATCCGGTTGACGATAAACGCTTTCTTTCCGGCTCTGGCCGCCGAAGGTTTATCGAACCAGAAACTAATCAGAAGATAGGAACAGAGCCCAACCCCTTCCCAACCGATAAACATCACAACCAGATTCGCTCCCATGACAAGGATGAGCATGGCGAACATAAAGAGATTCATATATGTAAAGAAACGCTTGTATCCGGGATCTTTAGCCATATACCCGATGGAATAGACATGGATGAAAAATCCCACGCCGGTAACAACGAGGCACATGACGGCAGTTAGCGGATCAAACTGAAGTGCCAGGTCGACTTTAAATGTACCTGAATTGATCCAACTGAAAAGACTCTTGACCAGGGTGTGCTCTGAAGAGGTTCCTTGAATCCCAAAAAATGAAACTAGGGCAATGACAAAAGACGCAAATACAGCCAGGCAGGCCTGAATAGAGACCCATTTTTTCGAAAGCTTCTGTCCAAAAACAGCCAGAATGAACGTGCTTACGGCTGGAATAAAAGGTATCAGCCAAAAAATTTCAGTCATATTATCCCTTCATCAATTGTATGTCTTCTGTTTTTATGGTTTTTTTCTGTCTGTAGACAAGAAGAATAATGGCTAATCCAACCGCTGCCTCAGCTGCGGCGACGGTGATTATAAAAAAAACAATAATCTGTCCATCCAGAGAGGAGTGCGCTTTCGAAAAGGCGATAAGAGCGAGGTTTGCGGCATTCAGCATGACTTCAACGCACATAAACTGTGTGATCAAATCCTTCTTTACAAAAAATCCAATGATACCAAGGATAAAAAGGATGATGCTCAGGATGATATAATAGCTTGTGGGTATCATGCTTTGTCTCTTTTCTTCATCAAAACGATGGAACCAACCAATGCGGCTATAATTAAAATGGATGTGATTTCAAAGGGATATAGATACTTGGTAAAGAGGAGGTGCCCAAGGTCGGTGGGACTTCCAATGTTTTCCATCCCAACTCCTTCACCGGAAGAGAAGGCCCCTTTAATAGAAAGGAGAAGCTCGATAACAAGAACAAAGCCGAGTACTGCTGCCAAGCCCAAAGTCCATTTCTTCTTATCAGGAGCAATACCCACTCGAACATTGACCATCATAATGACAAAAATAAACAAAACCATAATGGCCCCTGCATAGATGATAATTTGGACAGCCGCTATGAAAGGTGCATCAAGGAGGGCAAAGAGCCCGGCTGTCGCACAAAATGCAAGGATAAGTAAGATGGCATTATAGGCTTGGTTTTTGAGGATAATCATCCCCACAACAGCACCCACACACATTATTGCTAGAAGAAAGAACAGAAAGTGTTCCATTTGATTAAGGGACTCATTATATTTACTGACTTTTACCCTTGTCAAGGATTATTTGACAGAAAAGCAATAAAGATTTATTCCTGAGGAAATACACAAAATAATTTATAATAAAATGTTGTATTTTACGTCAAAAAAAACCACTTTTAACAAATTGTCAATATGCTTTGACAAAGAGAATATTTTTGCTATAATTGGCCTGGTGCTGCGGGGTAGAGCAGTCTGGTAGCTCGTCGGGCTCATAACCCGGAGGTCGTTGGTTCAAATCCAACCCCCGCTACCATCTTATTACTCTGGTTTCCCCTGAAAATCACTAGTTTGTTCTGTCTTTCTCTTTAGTCACCGTTATTCAGAATTAGGCAAGTTTAGGCAGAATTTGTCCCGTATTTGTCCCACGGGATAAGTCTGCGTTTGTGTATGTAGCTATATACATCTGTCCTTCTCCCTTCCTCCTTCCAGTCCAGTGTAAGTATCAAGAAACAGTTATCAACAAGACGTATAGTTTTAATACCCTATTAGTATACTCAGGTGTTAACAACAAATATGGAAAACTGTGTATTGGACTTCCTTGTGTTTCACTGGTTTTTACTTGCAAAATACTGTTTTCTATTGATAAAATCCTACTTGAATTACATGAATTGCTAGTGATACGGGGGAAAAATGGTTGCTAGGGTTCGTAAATTAGTTTCATTGGGCAATGGAGTGCGCATAAATATAGGTAAAAAAGGAGTGGGGTGATGAAAACTAAAATAATAATCATTGGATCTATTTGTCTGCTTTTATTGTGTTGCAGCACTAAAGATGAAAACAATTCGGAACTGCCAAACAGTTCAGCCACTACTACAGAGGACTTGCCATCCTATACAGTTCTTTCCCGAGTAAACCGCATAGATGGTTCTGGGGTTGATGGAGATGTGTTGGTTTCAAGCTTCTCAAAAGAAATCCCTCTGGACATTCTGGAGAAGACATTGCAATCGATTGCACAAAAAGAAGGACTTGACCTAGTTTCACTTTACTGTACCGAGGATGCTTATAAAGCCAACTTCTCTGCTTCATTCCTAGCCGAACATCCTAATGCCCTAGAGAATGGCTATCTAGGCAGGTTAAAAAAAGATGGTACTTTCAGCCTTCCAATAAAATGAGCGTCACTTCGCAACAATGAAAAAACGAATATATGAAATCCTTGAAATCGCTCCTCCCGGAGATCGCACAAGTCGGTTTTTTGACATCTTCATAATTTCTCTTATTTCTCTCAATGTTTTTGCCGTCATTTTAGAAACTGAATCCAAAATATCATCTAACCTATCTGGCTTCTTTCGAATATTCGAATTGATTTCAGTTATTGTTTTCACCATAGAATACTTACTTAGGGTTTGGTCATGTACAATCAATCTGAAGCATGGAGGGTCCATTGTGGGCCGATTGAAATTCATGCTTACTCCCCTAGCCCTAGTAGACCTATTCGCAATCCTTCCCTTCTATTTGCCTATCTTGATACCCCTTGACCTTAGATTTCTAAGAGTGCTTCGATTAATTCGGATATTCAGACTCTTCAAATTGGGTCGATATTCAGATGCCCTCAAACTGATGGGAAGGGTGATAAAGGCGAAAAAAGCCGAATTGTTTATTACCCTTTTTATTGTATTTATACTATTGATTCTTTCCTCAAGCATTCTGTATTATGTGGAAAACGAGACACAGCCTGAAGTATTCTCAAGCATCCCATCTGCTATGTGGTGGGGTATCTCGGCCCTAACTTCAGTAGGTTATGGAGACGCCTATCCCATGACTCCTTTGGGGAAATTTTTAGGGGCAATCATCAGCCTTTTGGGAATTGGATTAATCGCAATGCCAACGGGAATTTTAGGTGCAGGATTTGTAGAAGAGATAAGAAAAAAAAGAATGGCCCAAAAAACTTGTCCTAACTGTGGAGTAGAAATTGAGTAAAAAGAAAATCACCGCCCACTCCAGGCCGTCTTTTCTATTAACCTGGAGGACATGGAGCTCGAAACATTCATGTGGCCGGAGGATCGGGATCCGCCCCCACTGATCAAGGGGAAGGTGAAGAGGAAGGAGGAGGAAAAGGAGAAGCCCTCATGATCAAAGAGAACCTTGAGACCATTGATCAATTAAAAAGGGAATATAAAAAAAACTACTATTCACTTGATGAGATCAAAGAAATATTTAATATATACAGAGTTCCAGGCGAATTTGAAATTGAAGATGATGAATATGAAATTTTTTGTATCATACTTCGAATACTCAAGAAAAGAATTATAGATAAAGTCGAGAAGGAAATTTATTTTTTTATTTCACAAAAGGCCTGCTATCTTAATCTTGAATCGAAATCAATAAAGAATAAGAAAGGGATAATTTTTATAAATCGCGATATCTTTAATATTTCAGATAACAGATGTAAGGCATTCACGGTCCACCATGAAATAGCTCATTATATTCTAGGCCATAAAAATATAGACAATTCTAAAGAAATTCCAAGATTCGAGTCAGAAGCCGATAAATTAGCCCATGAATGGTGGGATGAGTTTTACTGATTGAACTAAATAGAGAGGTTGCCGGGGCCCGGGCCCGGTTATGTGTGCAAAGCCTTACGGCAACGCGCCTAATGGTATAAGACGGATGGGAGGAGAAAAATTCTCACTTAAGGGGGAAAAATGACAGAATTATCATTTGATGAAAAAAAGAAGGATTATGAAGTAGGAAAAAAAAGAATTGAATTCTTGTATAAAGCGAGGCAAAAAATTGGGCTCTTACTAATTATCATGATGTGCTTAGCTATAAATTCATCATGTAATAAGGAACCAGCTCTCACTGAATTTGACAAAAAAAGAGAAAAGGATATAGAGAGGCTGTTAGATACAAAATGGAAGCCTCTAGCAAAATCCCATAGTGAAGAACTTGTATTGATGAAAATGAATAGCATTAATGATGCTTTGCGTCTTGCATACAGTTATAACCAAAGGAAAATGCATTCGCATGCTGAAAGAGTATACCGACTAATTCTAAGGTTCCAACTAGGCTGGGGCTCCCCCTATGATCAGAACATAGGAGATATTTATTTAAATATAGCAGAGGCATGTATAAATCAAAAGAAGTACGAAGAAGCTGAAACTCAATGTCGATTTTCACTCAGTGAACAGGAGAGACAAAAGCACATAGAACACCCTGATTTGGCATGGCCATTGGAAAAGCTGGCTTGGGTTTTGCAAAAACAAAAAAAATTTAATGAAGTAGAGCCACTTTACAAAAGAGCCATTGCTATCTTGGAAAAATCGAAGGGATTTGACCATCAAGATTTATATCCCATCTTGATTTCTTATGGGCTTTTTCTAGAGAAGACTAGAAGGCGAGATGAGGCATTTCAGGTTTACTCCCGCGCAAGCACAATTGCAGAAAAATAAGACTAATGAAATCAAGCACATCCGGACAAAGTCCTATCACCTGATGAAATAGGGGAAAATCGAGCACTATCACTGGTCATGAAAAACCTCATCCTGTTGGATAATTATCATTGCCCTTCTGAACTTGAAGCCTGTATCACTGAGTGGATCGATTACTACCACAACCATCGTTACCACGAAGCTATAGATAACGTCACTCCACATGATAGATATCTAGGCCTGGACAGGACGATCCTCAAGCAGTGGAATAAGACTAAAGCCAAAATCCTACGGCTAAAGACGCCGATCCCGACCTCCCTGAAGTTGACGATGCGAAGAAGAGGCTGGCTGGGTTGAAGGAGTTGAATTATGATTAACAAGATAAGACCTTCTCACTCGCTTAGATTCACTTTAATACTCCAGTGCCATTTTGGGGGTCACAGGACAACTCGTTTTATATCAATGGTTTAGCTGTCTAACTGTTTTATTTGGTTATATTTAGCCTTTTCTCATTAGTGCTCGTTATTACCCAGTATTTCCCGTCATTACTCATTGTTTCGCATTAATAATGCAAACAAGTTGGCACTATATTGGCACCGGTTTGTCAATTTTCAGAATAACATTATACATATTGAAATTTGACACTGGAAATTTCAGTTTGACGATTTCCAGATAAAATAATTGCGATTTCAAATTGAAGAAAGAAAAAGATATAATGCTCAATAGTATTGTAATTAGATGAGTTCAAAAATTTGGAGGAAAGGATATGGCAGATAAACACACTTCTGTGGAA
>SDBS01007677.1_pt1 | contig 10461 bp, 10 predicted proteins | sample 2277091 | NCBI WGS metagenome assembly SDBS01 (sample SAMN10404972, study PRJNA504765) | marine sediment metagenome | isolation source: marine sediment core GS10_PC15, 163 cmbsf | place: Arctic Ocean: Southern Knipovich Ridge | collected 2010 | reverse complement strand
GAAGCATCCAGAGCGCGGAACACGAATTTCCCGTCCTTTTCGGCGATCCGCCCGAAAAAGCAGTCGGGATCATGGTTGAAGGCTACGATCCAGCCTTCCTCCATCGCCTGGCGAAAGAACCTCAGCTTGTTTTCCATGGTCTCCTGCGGGAACAGGTCATAGCTCATGATGTAGGGAAGACCGACATGGCCGGAGGTGGGGACCATGTCTCCGAGGAAAAACAGGGTTTGGCCCTGGGACTGTACTTTCACACACTGGTGGCAGGACGTGTGGCCCGCAGCCATCACAGCCGTGACTCCCGGGACGATCTCACTGTCCCCTTCCACCAGCCGCAGCCGACCGTGCTTCTGTAGGGGCAGGAAGTACTGATCGAAGTAGCTCGGTTTGTCCCGGTTCGAGGGATTCAGGCCGGTCTCCCATTCACATTTCTGGATGATGTAGTCCGCAGCGGGGAAAGTCGGCACAAACTCACCCCCGGAGCCGCGCCAGGTATTCCCTCCGCAGTGATCGAAATGCAGGTGGGTGTTGATCACGAAATCGATGTCCTCGACCTTGCATCCGATCCTCTCCAGGGCCCCGGGGAGGCCCGGTTCCCGCTCCAGGGAGTAAAACTCCCTCAGGCGAGGCTTCAGGTCCGGTCCGATCCCCGTGTCTACCAGGATGCGCACCCGGCCCGTGTCGATCAGGATGGAGTTCAGGCCCAGGCGTATGCGGTTTTCAGCATCGGACGGATAGATTTTCTGCCACAGGACCTTGGGCACTACTCCGAACATGGATCCGCCGTCCAACCAGAAAAAGCCATCTCTGACACCGTAGACTTGGAAAGAGCCCAGCGTGAGGCGGTCAGGAGTCATCCGGTGAGCTTCTCGAGGTGGTAAACCAGATCACCGCGTAAATAGCGGGCCAGCTCGATCTCTCCGGTATCCATGCGGATGGCGTCTTCCGGGCAAGCCTCGACACAAAATCCGCAGAAACAGCACCGGTTCAGATCGATGACAAAATTGACGGGATACTTCTGGATCTCAGGATCGGGGTCTTCGGCAGCCTCGATGAATATGCATTCGGAGGGACAGACCGTGGCACACAGCATGCAGACCACGCAGCGGGGCTTGCCGTCTTGCCTCAGCATCAGCCGATGGAGGCTGCGGTGACGGTGGGCCACCTCAATGGGGGCCTCGGGGTACTGGCGCGTCACAGCCCCCTTCCGTTTGGTCTTGATCCCGACGAGGTTCAGGACATGGAAGAACATGTTGACGACAAAATGCCGGGTCGTGATAAGACTGCCTCTGATGATCTCTAGGAAATATCCGAATTGCTTTATCATCTTAGTGTTCTATTTCAATAGGGTCATGACGATGGCCGTGGCCACGATGTTGATCACGCTTAAAGGGAACAGGAACTTCCAGCCGAAGTCCATGAGCTGGTCATACCTGAAACGGGGATAGGTCCAGCGGATCAAGATCTGCAGCCAACAGAAAAAGATGACCTTCACATTGAACATGATGATCTGGAACAGGACCACGATCCCGTGAGGCAGCAGCCACTCCCCTCCCCAGGGGAGATGGAAGCCATCGGGGTAGAGCCAGGGGACATGGTATCCACCGAAGAAGAGGGTGGTGAGCAGGCAGGCGATCAGGAGGACCTTCATGAAACTCGTGAACATGTAGAGTCCCCACTTGAGCCCGCTGTACTCGGTAAAAAAACCCACGATCTCAGACTCCCCTTCCGGCAGGTCGAAGGGCACCCGCTCCGATTCGGCCAGGGAGGCGAAAAGGAACACGATGAAACCCAGGGGCTGGAGGAAAATCCCCCATTGTGGGAGCCAGCCGAACAGCAGCTCTCCCTGATAATTCACGATGGACGAGAACCGGAGCGATGGGAAGACCATCACCAGGCCGATGAGGGAGAGGCCCAATGCCACCTCATAGGAAACCAGCTGCGCGGTTCCCCTGAGCCCGCCCAGCAGTGTCCATCGGCTGTTGGAGGCCCATCCGCCGAGCAGCACCCCGTAGACGGTGAAGGACAGCATGGCCAGGATAAACAGGATGCCGACATCGAGGTCCAGGACCTGCAGCTTGATCTCCTTGCCGCCCACACGCAGCACATCTCCGAAGGGAATGGCCTGCACGGTCACCGCCGTGAAAAAGAAAGCCAGGAAAGGCGCCAGGTTGTGTATGAACCTTCGGGAAAACGTGGGGGTGAAGTCCTCCTTGAACATCATCTTGATGGCATCGGCAAAGGGCTGGAAAAGCCCCAGCACACGGACCCCGAAAAAGTCGGCGCGGTTGGCTCCGATCCTGTCCTGCATGACGGCGCTTTCTTTGCGCTCCAACCAGGTCAGATACAGCGTGAGGATGAGGAACCACACCAGGGCGGCAACGATCTTGATTAGCAAGATAAGGATATCACTCAACGTTCTTCTCGAAAAATGGGATTTCCCCGGTCATTTCCTGGAAAACGATCTCCGGAGACATGAACCGGCTGTAATACTGAAATTTGAGATCGAGCGCTTTGCCCAGGTCGACTAAAAAGGACCATTCCGCACGGCTGTTCCCGAGCGCGGGCAAGGCGGGCGTGAAGCTCTGGACCACTCCGTCTGTATTTGTCAGGGAGCCGGCTTTCTCCGCCACGGGCGCCACCGGCAGCAACAGGTCGACCTGCGTGTTCAGCTCACCCTCGAAAGGTGTGACCAGAACCGTGGTCTCGATCTGTGCGAAACAGCCCATGATATCGGAGAGGCTGTGGACAGCCTCAAAATCAGGACCGAAGACGAGGAGCAGATCGGTCTCCCGATTCAAGGTCTCCATGTCTACGGGGGCAAAATCCCATCCGATCTTTTCCGCTCCCTTCCGGTTGGGTGTCCTGTCCGGAGTCAGCAGCAGGTCGTCCTCTTCCCCCGGCGGCGGATCGGCAAAAAAGATCCGGCCGACGCCCAGGTCCTCCATGAATATTTTTTTGGCCAGGAAGAGTTCTTCGTTGGTAAGCCGGGATGTGAGGATCACGGAGATGCGCCCCAGCCGGTTGCGGTACTTGAGTCTCAGGATCCTTTCGCTCACCCAGGCGATCGCCTTAGGCCAATCGGGAGCGGTGCCGTCTTTTTTCAGGATCCGGGTGGCACGCCCCTTATCCAGGTACGCGTATCCGTACCGGCCCATGTCACAGATCCAGGGACCGTTGACCTTGGGATTATCCACGGCTTTGATGCGGTAGACGCGTTTGGGCAGCTGGAAGCGCTCGAAGCCCGGGTGGGACTGGATCGAGATGCGGCATCCCCGGCTGCAGAGCGGGCAGATGGACTCGCCTTCCTCCAGGAACCAGGAGCGGGTTTGGAAGCGGAAATCCGTATCCGTGATGGCGCCCACCGGGCAGAGCTGGGCCAGGTTGCCGGAGTAGTTGTTGTCCACCTCCTGCCCCTCTTCGTACGTGTTGACCTCGGTGTGTCCCCCGCGCTCAAAGACGCCCATCTCACCGGTACCGGTTACATCTCTCAGGAAGCGGACGCAGCGGCGGCAGAGGACACAGCGCTCCTGATCATGGAGGAGGTATTTCCCGAGACGGACCTTTTTCTCGCGTCTATCTTTGGTTTCGGAGAACCGGCTGTCGTACAGGCCGTACTCCTCGTAATAGTCCTGAAGCTTGCAGTCCCCGGCCTGGTCGCAGATGGGACAGTCCAGGGGGTGTTCGGCCAGCAGGAATTCCAGCACGCCCATGCGTCCTTCCCACACCCGCTCGCTCTGGGTGTAGATCTTCATGCCCTCCCGGACCTGAGTGGAACAGGCCAGCTCCAGCTTGGGCATCCCTTCGATCTCCACCAGGCACATCCGGCAGGTTCCTTCCGGGGCAAAGGCGGGATGGTAGCAGAAGTGCGGGATGGAGATGCCGGCACCTTGGGCGGCATGGAACACGGTCGTCCCTTCTTTGACCTCGATCTCTTTATCGTCTATATAGATCTTAACCATCGTGCGCTCTAGCTCCGGATTCATCCGGTCAAGGAAGCCTCCAGCTCTTCCTTGAATTTTTCGGTCAGGGACAGGATGGGCATGGCGGCCGCGTCTCCCAGGGGACAGAGGGTCTTGCCTAGGATGTTGTTGGCCACCCTGCGGATGTTCTCGATATCCCCACGCTTCCCCTTCCCTTCCACGATCCGCTGGACGGTTTTTCGGATCCAGGGATTGCCAACGCGGCAGGGCGTGCACTGGCCGCAGGATTCATGGGAATAGAACTCCGAGACGATCCGCAGGACCTCCAGTATGGATGTATCCTCATCGATGACGATGACCGCCCCGGATCCCAGCATGGAATTGGCCTCCATCAGGGAGCCGCTGTCCAGGGCGATATCGATCTCGTCGGCTTTCAAGATCGGAGCCGACATCCCTCCCGGGATCACGGCTTTCAGGGTCTTGCCCTCCCTCATCCCGCCGGCATGGGTGAAGATCAGTTCCTTGAGGCTGGCCCCCACCGGAAGCTCATAGATCCCGGGCTTGTTGACGGGCCCGCTCACGCCGAACAGCCGAGTCCCCCCGTCCTTGGGCAGCCCCTTGCTGCAGAACCGGTCCGCTCCATGGCGGATGATCTGGGGGATGTTGGCAATGGTCTCCACGTTGTTGATGACGGTGGGGCACTGGAACAGGCCGATCGAGGCGGGAAAGGGAGGTTTGAGCCGCGGATTGCCCCGTTTGCCCTCCAGCGATTCCAGCAGAGCGGTTTCCTCTCCGCAGATGTAGGCACCCGCCCCGCGATGCACATGGACCTCGAGGTCGAAATCCGAGTCCATGATGTTTTTTCCCAGATAGCCCTGGGAACGCGCCTCGCCGATCGCCACTTCCAGGCGCTGGGCGATGTTTTCGTATTCACCCCGGATGTAGATGTAAGCCGTGTTGATCCCCACACAGAAGCAGGTGATGATGATGCCTTCCACCAGCATGTGGGGGGCATAGGTCATCAGATAACGATCCTTGAAGGTCCCTGGCTCGCCCTCGTCCGCGTTGACACAGAGGTATTTGGGTTTGTCAATGTCTTTGGGGACAAATCCCCATTTGACGCCCGCAGGGAATCCGGCCCCTCCCCGTCCGCGCAGGTTGGCGGCCTTGACTTCATTGAGGATCTCTTCGGGGGTCATTTCTTTGAGGGCCTTCCCCGCCGCCTGATATCCGTCCTGCTCCAGGTAGAACGCGAGGGTGTGGGCCCCTTCCTGATTAAAAAAACGGCTTAAGGCTTTTTCTTCCACGGGCTTCTTCTATTTCAGATTTTCTAAGATCTCGTCGATCTTGATTGCGTCAAGGTTTCCGTAGTAATCGAAATTCACCATCATGCAGGGCGCCTGCTCACAGGCGCCGAGGCACTGAACCAGAGAGAGCGTGAATTTCCTGTCCGCTGTGGTCTCCCCCGGCTGTACTCCCAGCTTCTCGCTCAGATGGTCGATGAGCGAACGAGCCCCCAGCAGTGAGCAGCTGAGGTTGGAGCAGATCTGGATGTGGTACCGCCCCACCGGCTGCCGGTTGTACATGGTGTAGAAGGTCACGACCTCGTGGACCTTGGCCGGGGTGATATCCAGTAAGCCGGCCACCATCTTTTCCGTAGCTCGGGAGATATAGCTGAACTCTCTCTGGGCGGCGTGCAGCACGGGCAGCAGAGCGGCCTCTTTCTTTGGGTAGCGGGCCACGATATCGGCTATGCTCTTCTTAGTCTGTTCCGAAAATTCCGGACTCATCGATCCAACTCCCCTCCGATCATGTTGGTTGAACCAAAAGTCGGGATGATGTCGGCGATATAGTGCCCCTGGATCATTTCCTCCAGGGCCGAAACGATGTGCAGACAGGGGCCCCTCAGGTGCAGCCGGTACGGCTGGTCCGTGCCGTCGGACACGATGTAGAATCCGACTTCTCCGTTCCCCCCTTCGACGCTGAAATACACCTCGCCTTTGGGAGGCCGGATCCCATGGCCGCGCATGAAGAACTTGAAATGATTGATCAGTCCCTCGATGTTGGTGTATGTGTCCTCCTTGGGAGGCACGATATACCGTTTTCCAGCCGACAGGATATCCGGGTGCACGTCTTTTTCCGAGCCTTCCAGGTTGGGAGACAGCTTGATGCGGTCCGTGACCTTCCGGGACCTGGAACTCTTGATGGCCTCTGCCGGCTCCATCCCCGGGGCCATCAGGCTGGCAGAGGACGAGGCCGGAGGGATCTTGGCAGCGGCCTGTTCGATGATGCGCAGGCTCTGTTCCATCTCCTTCATGCGCACGAGATAGCGGTCGTAGTTGTCTCCCTTCTCCCCCAGGGGGACCTCGAAATCCAGCCGGTCGTACACGAGATAGGGATGCGCCTTACGCACATCGTAGGACACTCCGGATGCCCTCAGGCAGGGCCCTGTGAATCCGTAGTTGATCGCCATCTCGGGATTCACCACCGCGACATCCCGGGTTCGGTCGATCCAGATCTTGTTCTTGTCCAGGAGGCCGCTCACATCCTTGAGCACATCCCTTGTCACGTGGATGGCCTTGTGGAGCTTGGGCCTGAACTCCGGGTGCAGGTCCGCGCGTACGCCGCCGATCCGGATATACGAGGTCGTCATGCGCGCGCCGGTGGTCTGCTCGATTACTTCCCAGAGCACTTCCCGGGCCTTGATATAATACAGGAATACGGTGAACGCGCCGCACTCCATGGTCATGGCCGCCAGGGCCGTGAGATGGTCCGAGATGCGCGATAGCTCGCACATGATCACCCGGATGTACTGCGCCCGCTCAGGGATGTCCAGGCCCAGCATCTTCTCCATGGTCATCACATAGGCGAGGTTGTTTATCAGGGGCGAGACATAATTCAGGCGGTCCGTGTACGGAAGCAGGTTGAAATAGGTCTTGTTCTCGCAGGTTTTCTCAAAGCCCCGATGCAGATACCCCACCTCGACCTCGGAGTTGCGCACGATCTCGCCGTCCAGCTCCAGCATGATACGGATGGTACCATGCATGGCAGGGTGGGAAGGCCCCATGTTGATCAAGAGGCTTTCTTTGTTGGCTTCTTTCTGTAACCTAGTCGTCATCGGTCTGTCTCAGCTGAATGCACGGCTGGCGCTTGCGTAAAGGATAGTCCTTGCGCAGGGGATGGCCCTCGAATCCCTCGTACATGAACAGGCGCCGCATGTCCGGATGCCGGTTGAAGCGGATGCCGAACATGTCGTACACCTCCCGCTCCAGCCAGTTCGCGTTCTTCCACCGGCCGGTCAGCGAGTCGATGGTCAGGTCCCCTTCCTCCACCGCTGCTTTCAAGCGGAGGCGCAGGCTATGGGCCAGGGAGGACACATGGTAGACCATCTGGTACCGCGGTGTATCTCCCATGTAGTCCACGCAGGTGAGGTCCAGCAGCATGGTGAATTCATAGGGCTTCTGGTAGATGAAATCCATGATCTCCAGAAGCGCATCCTTTTGGATGACCAGGGTGTCATCTCCGAACTGCGCGGACACCTCCACCACGGCCTGGGGAAACTTCTCCTGCAGAGCTTCGATTACTTTTTGATTTTCCATCGCCAATCTTGTTTTTGGTGCTGAATCTTATCCTGGAGCCTCTCCAACGCATTCAGAATGGTCTCCGGCCGGGGCGGGCAACCCGGGATATAAACGTCCACCGGGATGATCCGGTCGATCCCCTGCAGCACGGCATAGTTGTCGTAGATCCCGCCGCTGACCGCACAGGCGCCGCAGGCGATGACCCAGTTGGGCTCGCACATCTGATCATAGACCGTCTTGAGCACGGGGGCTTCCTTGTGGGAGATGGTCCCGACCACGAACAGCATGTCCGCCTGGCGGGGCGAGAAGGTCGTCATCCCGACGCCGAACCGGTCAAAATCCCAGTGCGCGCAGGCCGCCGACATGTACTCCATGCCGCAGCAGGCCGTGATGAAGGGGTAGTGGAAGAGCGAGTATTTGCGGCCCCAGCCCAACATGTAATTGAGTTTGGTCGCGATGAATCCGCCGTGCAGCGTCTCTTGATAATAGGCGCGCTTCTTTATTTTTCCCACTGAAATGCCCCCTTCTTCCACGCGTACACGAACCCGAGACCCAGAATCGTCATGTAGGCGAACATGAAGATCAGCGCTGGGGAACCAACCTCCTTGAAAATCAGCGCCCAGGGGTAGAAAAAGAGCACTTCCACATCAAAGACCAGGAAAAGAAAGACCACCAGATAGTATTTGATGGGGATGGGGTAGATCCGGTCTTGAAGATAGGGGCTTCCACACTCGTAAGGAGTTTCTTTGGTGGGATTGGTCCTCTTGGGACCCGTTATCTTGTTGACCACTACAAGGATCACGCCTAGGACCCCGGTGATGAGAAATACCAAGAATAATTCTATCATGGGAGTTTAAAGGTCACAATTTTATACAATAAAAAAAAAAGATGCAAACGTTTTTACAGTTTTTTTCCAAAAATTTTTCTACACGGGAAATTAGGCGGAAACAGGGGCCTTTTATTTAATATATCCCAGGGCCTTGAGCATCCGCTCGCTCTGCTTATCGAATTTTGGGTCGATCTTTTCATTGAGGACTTTGCGGGCAAAGGCGTCGAGCTCGGCCTTGAGGGAACGGGCGGGCTCGGCGAGCGGCTCTCGGAACAGGTTCCGGGTTTCGTAGGCATCTTGGGAAAGGTCATAGAGCTCATAGGCGTTGTCGACCGGAGTGAAGATGAGGTGCCAGGGATAATGAAGGAGGGCGAATCTGTCCTTGTGGGCCAGGGGGCGGTGGGCCTGCTGGAAGACCTTGCGATGCGTCCCCCTGGGGAGATCGAAGAGGTTTTCGCCCTGAAAGTGTCTCAGTTCCCCGAATCCCATCATGTGCAGAACCGTGGGAGCCACATCCAGGGTGGTGACCACGTCGTCAACCCGGAACGCCTCGGCGGTTCCGCCCGCAGGGCGCACTATCAGGGGGATGCGCATGTACACGCTGTTGAGGTAATGGGTATGCCCGTAGTGCGGCTTCCCGTCCCACCTCGGGAACTCCCCCAGGCCTTCCCCATGGTCCCCTATGATAAGAAAATTGGTCTTATCGAATAGCCTGAGCTCCTTTAATTTCCGGAGCAGGTCCCCGATGTGTCGATCCATATACTCCACTTCGTCTTGATAACGGCCGCGCTTGTACTGATTGGGAACGATGATCTTCCCCCGGAAAGAAAAGACGATCTTGCGAGGACCCTCCGGGTTGTGTACATCCAGAGAGGCGGTCCGGCTCAAGCCGTAGAATTTCTGATTCCCCTGTTTATGCCATCCCTTGCGAAAATTCAGGCGGACGTTCTGCTCCTGCTCTATCTTATCCGGCCTGAACCTGTCAAAAAGGGCCACCTTTTTACGGCGATCCCGGACATAGGGCCTGGGGACCTCGAAACGGAGCCGGTTGTCACCCTCTTCCAGATCGAGCTCGAGGTGATTGAGGGATTTATTCAGGGAGACCTCCGCTACCTGGGTATCGTTCAGGAACACCCTCATCTCTTTAGGAGAATCCGGCGGATAATAGGGCTCGTGCGGATCGGAATAGTGCACCCAGAGAAAAAACGGTTCTTCCTTATGTCCCTCGATCCAGGGCAGCAGGCTGCGGTTGACCTCCTCGGCCGTCAGGTAGAAACGCCCCTGAGGGAACTTGTCCTGATAGACGTCGAATCCTTCGGCCAGCCCATGACGTTTTTTGAGCACCCCGAGAGAGAGGAAGGCCGCCGTGGTATAGCCCTGGTTCTTGAACACCCGGACGAAAGAAGGCCGCCTTTCATCGGCCTGGATGACTTGGCCGTTGTTGAACACCTGAAGGCGATGGGGCGCCTCGGAAAAGAACATGTTGGCGTGCGAAGGCAGCGTGGTGGGGACCAGGCAGTAGCAGTTCTCGTAAACGATCCCGGAGCGTGCCAGAGAATCCAGATTGGGAGTCCGGGTTTCCGAGCCATAGCTTCCGAGGAAATCCGCCCTCTGCGTATCCAGGGTAATCAGGATGAAGTTTTGGGTCCGGTCCGGCTCCTTCCGACAGGAGGCAGCCGCCACGATGCACACCAAAACCGGCAGGAACATGAGAAGCCGCCGGGCCGGGCCCGGGCGTGCCTGTATCTCAGGGGTCCTCATGCAGCTCATCCCCATCCTATTTAATATACCCGAGTGCCTTGAGGCGCTCCTCGAGGCTTCTGTCCATCTCTACCTGATTCTTCTGCGTCCGGCTGGCTTCGGCTTGCTGGAAGAGGCCGTGGATCTCCCGAAGGAACTGAATGACAGAGGCCCTGTAGCGGGCCTCATTCGCCAGGTTCTGCGTCTCTCCGGGGTCCTGCTCCAGGTCATAGAGCTCCACCTTGTAGTCATTGAGCTCCCGGCTCACCCTGTCGATGTAGGGCGACGCCACCTGTTTATGGACGATGATCTTGAGGTTATCCCGGATAAAGGAGATGGTAGTGGGTGGGTCCTGATACTGCCGCAGGGCGAGATCGGCCAGGACCGGACG
>SDBS01007676.1_pt1 | contig 10463 bp, 11 predicted proteins | sample 2277091 | NCBI WGS metagenome assembly SDBS01 (sample SAMN10404972, study PRJNA504765) | marine sediment metagenome | isolation source: marine sediment core GS10_PC15, 163 cmbsf | place: Arctic Ocean: Southern Knipovich Ridge | collected 2010 | reverse complement strand
TAAATCATCGTCTACTTTTTCTATCTTTGAACAAATGGCTTCAAGAAGACTATCATTCAGACTGCCAAATTGTAGGTTTTCTATTTTTGAGCAAAGAGCAATAACACCATCATCTACATTTTCTACCAATGAAGTAACATTTTCCAGCTTCGAGCAAACAATGTCATTGTGTGTTGCTAAATCATCGTCTACTTTTTCTATTTTTGAACAAATAGCTTCAAGAAGACTATCATTCAGACTTCCAAATTCTAGGTTTTCTATTAATGAGGTAACATTCTCTAGCTTCGAGCAAACAACGGTATTATGTTTTTCGAGTTCTTCTTCAACTACCTCTATTTTGGAACAAATAATTTCATGGTCAAACTCCATGACTATATCATGAATAGATAATTCTTCTTGCAAATCTTCAATTTTGTCACATATTTTCTTATTTTGCTTTCGGATCATACACAAAACAGGATGAATTTTGTCCAAATTAAGATCAACGATGGGAGGAAAACTCGGATCACTTTTATCTGGCATATCAGGCCGTGGTGCACGAACTAAATAATGCAGTGCTTGTTCTGCCAACCGCGAATCATATTGAGACAACACAATATTGCCATGTCCCGCTCTTGTTTGCCTTGCTTGCAATGAGACAACAAGTAATTGACTACAGAGAGCAAAAACTAAAATTGTTAGAGAGTATTTTCTATGGTTCTTACCTATAGTCTTCACACTTTCTCCTTTTAGCATATTAATTTTTTTGCTCCATTAATCTTTCATCATTACAATTAGCTGCCTTTGCAATTATGCTACAGCCCGTTCGCCCCCTACCTTCGCTAAAGCTTCGACGCGCGAGTGAGTGCTGAAATTAAAATCTTGTGAACACTGATTTGCTAGGTCTACTTTTTCTATCTTTGAACAAATAGCTTCAAGAAGACTATTATTCAGACTTCCAAATTCTGGGTTTTCTATTTTTGAACAGATAAGATTGTTTTGTGAATCAAGTATATCTAGCTTTGAATCGGCAACATCAACACAGTCACCAATGCGGGTAGTCAGTCGCCATAAATTTTCTCCTGGCCGTGGATTTACTTTTGAAATAAGTGAGTCGCCTAGTAATAAAAAGAGAGCACTTAAAATTACCATGCATGTAGTATGGTTATCATGCTGCTTCATAATACTTCCTTTTTAACTCATCCCACCATAAATTTTTAAGAAACTACTGATAGAATGTATAATCGATTATTAAGTTCATAATAAAAAAGAATATGAAGTTGTCAAGATAATTATTTTTCTTATATACTCGGCAAATTTATGCTATTTTTATAGCAATTAAAAGACTAAACTGAGAAAAAAATTTTATATATAGACAGTGAAAAAAATACCAATTAATAGATTGGTTGTAACGAACTGATGAAGTCACAAAAAGATACGCATACGCCATTAATGAAACAATATCATGATATAAAAGCAGAATTTCCTGATACCTTGCTCTTATTTCAAGTTGGGGAATTTTATGAACTATTTTGTGATGATGCACGGCGTGCAGCCGCATTTTTGGGTATCGCGTTAACAGCGCGGGGTAAAAATAAACAAGAACCTATTCCATTATGTGGCGTCCCCGTCCATGCACGTGATCATTATGTTAACAAACTGGTGAAAGGTGGATTTAAAGTTGCTATTTGTGATCAGCTCGAAGCACCCAGACCAGGTACGGTGGTCAGGCGTGGTGTTACCCAAGTATTGACCCCCGGCACGTTAACTGACACAAAATTATTAGACGAAAAATCGGCTTCCTACCTTTTTTCTTTCTTTCCTGCTGCTGACCAGTGGGGATTGTTATTTGGTGAGTTATTAACGGCACAATTGTTTGCGACGGTGATACCAGCTTCATCAGAAAAGACATTAGAAACAGAGTTGATTCGTTTTTTTCCGGATGAGATTTTGATGCCAGCAAACAAAGAGGCCAAACAATTCCAAACTTACTTTAAACGGCAGGGATATTTTACGACGCTTCTTGCGGATGATTCGCAAGAAGAGACTAAGAAAAAAGAGGTAAATGATTGGTTGCACGCGCAATTTCGTACTGCCGTTATTAATGCGGTAAAAAAACAGGAAGCATTATACTGGGCATTATATTATTTTTATGCCTATGTTCGTCGTAATCAACAGCACGCATTGAGCCAATTTCATGCAATGCATTTGTACAAATCGGATGATTTTTTATTATTAGACAGTGCAACGCAGCGTAATTTAGAATTAGTAGGTAACATGCGTGATGGTGGGCGTAACAATACGATCTTTGCTGTCATGGATGGGGCACAAACAGCAATGGGCTCTCGCATGATCAAAAAGTGGATTTTACGCCCGTTGATAAAAAAAGAGGCAATAATTAAACGCCAAGATGTCGTTGCCTTTTTGATGGACAACATTGTTTGTGCACAAGAACTAAAAAATCTACTCCGACAAATTGGTGATATTGAACGAATTATTGGACGCATTGGCCTCAAACGGGCATCGGTCCATGATTATCAATCATTAGCGGCTAGTTTGGCCGTTATTCCCCTTATTCGAGAACTATTACAAGATAAGAAATCAATAATATGCTTATTTGCTATAATGCATGCTCATATCGCGGATTTTTCATTGCTTACCACTTTGCTTGAAAACGCGATTAATAACGATACAAGCAAAGAATGGATTATCAAACCGAGGTTTGATGAACGGTTAGATAATCTCCGTGAGTTGGTACATAACAGTAATAAAAAAATTATTGAATTAGAGCGAAAAGAACAAAAAAAAACTGGTATTCAATCACTCAAAATTCGCTATAACCAGATACAGGGTTATTTTATTGAAGTAACGAAGGCAAATAGACATTTAGTGCCAGATTATTATCAACGACAACAAACGTTAGTTGGGAAGGAGCGGTTTTTAACAACTGACTTACGACAGTTGCAGTATGAGATTGAGCGAGCAAAACAAGAAATTAATGCGGTTGAACAGTCAGTATTCGAGATGGTAAAGGAACGGGTTTTTTCTGCTATTATACCGCTGCGTAAATGTGCTCATGCATTAGCCAATTTAGATGCATTGGTTGGGTTGAGTGCTGTGGCATATAACAACAATTATGTGCGTCCAGAATTAAACAATAATCGCCTAATTATTATTGAAAATGGTCGCCATCCGGTGGTGGAGGCGGTTTTGGAACATAATTTTATTACCAATAATACGACCTTAGACAGTGAGCAATCATTATGGATTATTACGGGCCCAAACATGGGAGGAAAGTCAACCTACTTGCGACAGGTAGCATTAATTTGTATCATGGCACAAGTTGGTTCTTTTGTGCCGGCACAAAAAGCACAGATTGCAATACTGGATCGTCTGTTTACGCGTATTGGTGCGGGTGATAATTTAGCAGAAGGAAAAAGTACCTTTTTAGTTGAAATGGAAGAGACGGCTACTATTTGTACGCAGGCGACGAAGAATAGTTTAATTATTTTAGATGAGGTAGGCAGAGGAACCAGTACCTTTGATGGCTTGGCGATTGCGCATGCGGTGGTTGAGTATTTATACACCGTCGTACAGGCACGTTGTTTATTTGCAACCCATTATCATGAATTGACGCAGCTTCAGCAAGAATTTCCTGGTATCGCCAGTTATTATGCAGCAAGCAAAAAGACAGAACAAGGCATTGTTTTTTTATACAAAATAATAAAAGGCGTTGCCGATGGTAGTTTTGGCATAGAAGTAGCAAAATTGGCACAATTACCATCGGTTATTATTAAACGTTCCCATGAATTGGTGAATAATTTAGCGGTAATATCGCATAATAGAATAGATCAGCCAGACAAAGAGGCATCATTACAACAAGCCTATGTAGAATTAACCCATGAAAATAAACAGATGCATGCCACCATAAATCGGCTGCAACAACAGGCTGAAGCAAAGGAGGTGATCATAACGGCATTGCAAGCAGTGGATTATGATAATTTATCCCCCAAACAAGCATTTGACCTCTTGTGGCGGCTAAAAGAGGGGATTTTTTAAATTTTTACGGCTAGATCTTTATTGCCTTTTTTGCTAGAATTAAGCTTTAAGAAAGACATATTCTGAATTAAGTACTCGTAGTGATTAGGAATGAGCAATGGAACGTCCCAAAACATATGAAAAATATGCTATTTTCCAAACCGGTGGTAAACAATACCAAGCGGTTGAAGGAAAAACGATTGCAATAGAAAAAATTGATGGTGAGCCTGGCGCCCCCCTTGAATTCAAAGATGTACTTTTTCGCAAAAGTGGGGAAGAACAATTCGAAATAGGCCGACCTTACCTCGATTCACCCGTTAAAGCATCTATTGTCAAACAAACCAAAGATGCCAAAATTATTGTATTCCGCTTTAAACGGCGTAAAAAGGTGCGGGTAAAGCGTGGTCATAGGCAGCAAAAAACGGTCATTCGCATCGAGTCAATATAACAATTCTTGTTATTTTTCCTTTTTTGATTAATTAACATGAGCTTTTTATTTAAAAATGCATTGTTTTTAATGCTCTTTTTTTATTACTATTAGAATTGAAAAAAGAGCATTAAATACGGCTAAGTACGAAAATAGCTGTATGATTATATCAAAAAAGGAGTTCATGTTATGAAGTATCTTAATAAAACGATGATATTTTTTTTATTCATGTTGTTTGGCTACGGAGTAGATACGCTCTCGATTGCTGCTACTTCTACGTATACTGTTGCTAATATGACTGGTGAAGATCTAGGAGTAACACTTCATATTGGGCGTTATAAAAGAGGTGGCTGGATTAAGTCGTATGATACGCGTAGCTTTTATATTACGAAGAGAAAAGAGATCTATGATGTGAAAATTCGTGGTGATAAAATTCGTAGTGAAGAACGGATGAAAATGAAAGGATTTTTGGTCATGGGGGCACATAATCCAGTTCCAATTAAATTGGTGAACAGGAAGTTATTTGATAGGACTAAAAGAATTATTGAATCTTCGGCGCAAAAAGAGGCATTATTAGGAGCATTAAAGCGAACGATTAGTAATCTGGTAAGTGCTTCATTAACAAGTGGATCTAAATTTTCTGGGGGTCGTTACTTTATTTTAGCTTTAGATCGAGGTAAAATAACTGCATTTACTCATAAATAAATCTTAGTCTCAAAAATCCAAATTAAGGTGTTAAAGCCTGCCTAACCTTCTTTTTTTATGATCCAGCATCAAAAGCAGTTTGACCGATTAAGATCTGTTTATGATAATTTTTGATGCTTTTTATTTAAAAATGCATTGTTTTTAATGTTCTTTTTTTATTACTATTAGAATTGAAATAAGAATTAAGTAAATACGGCTAAGTACGAAAAAAGCTGTATGATTATCTCAAAAAAGGAGTTCATGTTATGAAGTATCTTAATAAAACAATGGTATTTTTTTTATTCATGTTGGTGAGTTTTGGGGTAGATATATCTGCTTATACGTACAGGTTTGCTAATATGACCGATAGAACAGTAAAAGTGAAATTGCGATACTTTTTTGGAGATTTAAATGAAAAGGATAAGCAGATTAACGCGTATGATCAGGCTAAACTTTCTTTTCGGAATCTTAACTGTTTGCAAGAAATTGTTGTTTCAAGTTTTGACAAAAAGAAAAACAAGAGAGTAACAGGCACTGCTCGAATTAAACATATTGGCAAAAGGAAATACACAAAGATGGAAAAAGCCATCAACAAGTTTGAAGAGTCAGTAAGAGAAGTTGGAAAAACAGCAGCACTCAAAGGTCCAGCCGGAACAACATTAAAGGCAAAGATAGATGGCCTGGTAAGTGCTACGGCAACCACCCAGGCGCACAAAAGCGTCAATTTATGTAAGAGCAAGAATTTTATTTTAGTTTTAGATTATGGTAAAATGTATGCATTAAAAAAATAGAATATATAGATTAACTCGCCCATAATTCTTATCCTGATTACTGATCCAGCATTAAAAGCAATTTGATAATTTTTGAGATTTTATCTAAAATATATTGCTTTTAATGTTGGCTTTTTATTACTATTATAATTGAAATAAAGTAATAATTGAATAATAATTAAATATTGAAATTGATGATTATCGAATTATTTCAAAAAAAGGGAGCGAATATTATGAAGCATTTTAATAAAATAATGATATTTTTTTTATTCATATTGGCGAGTTTTGGGAGAGATATATCTGCTTATAGGTATACAATTACTAATCTGACTGGGACAGATGTGAAAATACAATTGTTTCCATTTCAAAAAGAGTTTAAACTGATTCATGCATATGATACGAAGGTTTTTTCTCCCAAGGGAATCGAGACAATTGCTTGTTTGACCAAAATTATGGTTTCACCGTTTAATGAAGAACTGAATCGTTGGCTTGGTGAAACGAAAGCGGACATTAAAGCTATTAACGAAGAACAATTTAATAAAACTAAAAGTGCTATTAAAGAATTTACCTCATCAATAAAAACCATGGGGGAAGCAGCGACTATTAAAGGGCCCAAAGGGGTGGCAGTAAAGAAGATAATAGATGGGCTGGCAGATATGGCAGTAGGAGCTACAGCATTGTATGGTGTTAGTTTATGTAGAAATCGTGATTTTCTGCTTGTTCTAGATCAAATTTTTTTAGCTGATGGTAGGGCAGCGACTATAAAAAAAGTAATAGGGGGTGAATTAGTAGAAATACCCTTGATAATACCATATCTATTAGGTTCTCCGTAAGGTAGATATATAAATTTAGCTGGAAGAATATAATTAAGGAATAAATTATGAAATGTTTTAACAAAAAAATAATGTTATTGTCTTTGATTGTGCTTCTTGGTTATGGAAAAGGTCTGTTTGGTTATACATTTACTGTTGCTAATATGACTCGTAGGGATGTAAAAGTACAACTCTATTGGTCATGGAAAGGAGCACTCAATAAAGAGCCTAGGCTGATTAAATCATTTGAAACGCATGAATTTTCTTGGAAATTTCCCAACTCAAAATTTGGCTTATGTCTGACTAGAATCATGGTTTCAACAGAGCAGGAAGGAGAGTGGCTGGAGCCGAAAGAAGCGACAATTCAAATCGTTACGGATGAGCAACTAAGTAAGTTGGTACACATTGAGGTTGTTGGAGATATTGTTGCACAAGCTCTGAGATGGTGGGGAGTGAGTATGTGCAGGGATAGAGATTTTATCTTGATTACTGATCCAGAATCAGAAGAAATAAGCACAATTACTACTATATAACCTCATAAATTTTGTCTTTGAATAAGTAGAGTTAAATGTCAAAATTGTTGAATGATTATCTCAAAAAAAAGGAGTTTCTGTTGTGAAATGTCTTAATAAAATAATGGTATTTTTTTTATTTATGTTATTTAGCTATGGACTAGATATATCTGCTTATACGTATACGGTTACTAATCTTACTGGTAGAGATGTAAAAGTACAACTCAATTGGCTTAATGGAAAACTCAATGAAGAGGCTGAGTTGATTAGGCCATATGGTACGAAGATTTTTTCTTTCAAGGGGCTTAACTGTCTGTATAAAATCATTGTTTCAAGCTTTGATGAGGAGGAGGGTAAGTGGATAACATTACTTGCTCCATTTAGAGCTACTGACAGTAAGCAATTCAGCAAGACTCAAAATGCTGCTTTGGAATTTAACAAATTGTTAAAAAACGTAGGTGAAAAGCTGGCGATAGTCTATCTAGAAGAAATGGATATATCTCAAGAAGGCCTGGTAGGTATTGTAGAAGCTAGTAGAGTACTATCTGCTCGTAATTTTTGTAAGGATCGCGATTTTATTCTTGTTTTAAATTATGATCCAATAATCAGATTTAAGAGAGTATTTGCATTAACAAAATAGATATACAATTTTAGTCTCGAGCATCTAAATTAAGGAGTGAATCATGAAATGTTTCACCAAAAAAATAATGTTATTATCTTTGATTATGCTTCTTAGTTATGGAAACAATGCATTGAGCTATACCTTTTACATTACGAACTTTACTGGCCAGGATGTAAAAGTACGACTTTATTGGCTGTGGGGAGAAATCACTGAAAAGGCTGAGTTGATTAAAGAATTTGATACGCACCGCTTATTTTTTGGGAAATGGAAAATCGGTTTATGTTTGACTTCAATTAAGGTTTTAACAAAGGAATCAGGAACCTGGATATCGCGGCCCGTCCAGATTCAATTTGTTTCTAATAAGCAATTTAAGGAGTTAGGAAAAGCAGATTTTTTGGGATATATTTTTACAGAAGGCTTGAAATTATGGGAACTAACTGGCTGTGGAAATAAAGACTTTATTTTGATTGATGATCCAGAATCAGGAAAAATACTGGCAATCACGACGACAACATTATAAATATTTCTCCAAAATGTATTGATTTTTATTCTATTTTTTTAATAGTATTAAAGTTAGAATAAAATATAAATATTGATAAATTTTTATAATAATTATTGAAAAAAGGAGTCCATGTTATGAAGTATCTTAATAAACTAATAGTGTTTTCTTTATTCATGTTGATGAGTTTTGGCGGAAAAATAGCTGCTTATACCTACACTATTAATAATCAAACTGGCCAAGATGTAAAAGTGCAACTTCGTCGGACAGGGGGGAAATTAAATAAAAAATTTGATTTGATTAAGGAAAATAGAGAGCGTACATTTTCTATTGGGGGATTTAAAAAATTCGTTTGTTTGTCTGAAATCGAGGTTCAAACAAAAGAGGAATCAGGAGAGTGGGGGAAGGCAAAAAAAGCGAGAATGGTATTTCGATCTGGTGCGCCAATAGGTCCGGTAACTCATTTAGTAGTATCTAGGACAGCTGACTATATGAGTTTGTGCAAAAATAAATCTATTGACTTGCGGGTTAATCAAAAAACAGGAGAGATTGATGCGAATGTTAGATAAAACAAATAAAAATTTTTGCAGTAAATGCAATCATAACTTTGCAACTGCTTCTAAATCTTTATTGGTACCAGCAAAAATGAGTTTGTCGTTTTCTTCGATAATATACATGGGGTCAATAGCGATAATTTTTTCTTCTTCTCGTCGGCCAATACATCGAATGTTGTAGCTTTGGAAAAGATCAAGGTCAATAATTTTTTCCCCAACAAAGTCTTTTGGTGCAATAATTTGGCTAATCCAGAAGTCTTTCGTGAGTCTGATCAGGTCAGTGAATGGTGAGCTTAAATTATCAGCAAGCCGAATACCAATTTCTTTTTCCGGTAGGACAATGTGATCGGCGCCGACAAGTTTTAAAATGTCTTTGTGTATATCATTGATGGCACGAGTAATAACTTTTTCTGTTTTGAGTCGTTTTTTTAATAGCGCAGTGATTAATATGGACTGTGCAAAACTTTCTCCCATCGCAACAATAACGGTATCAATTTCTTCGACCCCAATATTTTGTAATGATACTTCATCAGTAACTCGCATACAAATAGCATGGGTTACTTGGTCACGTATAGAAGCGACGATCTCTTCATTGCTATCAATAGCCATGACTTCCATGCCATTGTCGGCCAATACCGTAGCAACTTGATAACCAAAACGTCCTAAGCCAATAACGCAAAATCTCATAATATAATTCCTTTAACTAGCCAAGCATAACGCGTTCTTCCGGGTAAGAAAATTCTGTTTCTTGTCTTCTTTTCTTAAATTTAATCCCTAATATGAGTGTCAATGAACCAATACGACCAACAATCATACTGGTAATGATGAAAATTTTACCGATAAGTGATAACGTAGGTGTTACGCCGGTTTCTATACCGAGTGTCGTAAATGCTGCAGTCGCTTCAAATAAAAGATCAATAAAATGTAAATTTTTTTCAGTAATAAGCAGACAAAATGTAATAAGAATAATCCAACTTAAACCAAGAGATATAATTGCAATTGCTTTATTGACTTGATCTTTTGCAATACGCCTTTCTTGGATTTCAACCGACCGTCTCCCGGTAATAGCAGCTTTAATAGTCGCCAAAAAAATGGCAAAATTAGTTATCTTAATACCACTGCCAGTGGATCCTGGTGATGAACCAATAAAACCAATAATCATGATGAGCAAAAGTGTTGCCAAACGTAATTCTGCCGGTGGTACCAGCAAAAATCCAGTACTTTTAAAAGAAATAGCATAAAAAATTGACTCAAGTATTGTTGTTGGTCCATCTAATAAAACGAGTATGTTTTCTCGTTCGAGAATCCAAAATATAATGGCAGAAGAAATTAAAATCGCTGTTGAACCGTATAAAACTATCTTACTATGGAGGGAAAATCGATATTTTTTCTTTTGGGGTAGTGATTTAACATAACGTGCAATTTCATACCAGGTGATAAATCCTAACCCACCGATAAACATAAGTGTCGTGGTAATACCAGTAATAAAAGGGTCGGTCATCGTTGTTGGTATAACATGATATAATAATGGTATGCCAGCATTGCAAAATGAGGAAATAGCATGAA
>SDBS01007675.1_pt1 | contig 10463 bp, 8 predicted proteins | sample 2277091 | NCBI WGS metagenome assembly SDBS01 (sample SAMN10404972, study PRJNA504765) | marine sediment metagenome | isolation source: marine sediment core GS10_PC15, 163 cmbsf | place: Arctic Ocean: Southern Knipovich Ridge | collected 2010 | reverse complement strand
ATAGGGAGTCAGGGGGGTGACGATCCGGGAAACGAATATGCCACTATTTTTTATGAATGATTCAGGTCAGATGAGCCCGACAGCCGGAGCCAAAACCGCGATCGCGAGCCAGATGATCAGGATGCCGGCGAGGTTCAGCCGGAAGCCGAAGCGCATCATCTGGGGGAGCGGGATCATGCCCGAACCGTAGATGATGGCGTTGGGTGGAGTGGCCACGGGCAGCATGAAGGCGAAGCTGCATCCGATGGCGGAGCCCATGACCGGGGGCAGGGGGTTGATGCCGGCGGCCTGGGAGATGGCGATGATGATGGGGATGATCATGTTGGCCGAGGCCGTGTTGGAAGTGAGTTCGGTGAGGAATACGCTCAGTGAAATCGCCAGGAGGCTGATCAGGGCCGGCCCGGCCGAGCTTCCGCCCAGGGAGATGAAGGCCCGGCCGATGGCATCCGCCAGACCTGTTTCGAACATCTGAAATCCCAGGGACAAGCCGCCGCCGAAGAGGAGCAGGGTGCCCCAGTCTATCCGCATGGCATCCTTGAGCCCCAGGGTGAAGATCCCCTTCTTGGGGTCCACAGGCAGGGCGAACAGCAGGAGTGCCCCGATGATGGCGGCCCCGGCTTCCGGGAAACGGTCGTGAAGCCAGAGATAGAGACCGGATCCCCGCCCCCAGATGAGGGACACCACTCCAGGTAGGACCCACAGGAACACGGTCACGGAAAACGCCAGCAGAACGTTTTTCTGGGCCCGTGTCAGGCCCTTGGGCAGCGGCGGCTCTCCCGTGAGAGGGCTTTCTGAGTCTGCGAGCGGTTTTTTATCCCGGATGTGTGACCTCATCAGGAAAAAAAGGGCCGCATACATGGGGATGAGCACCAGCGAGCCGACCAGCATCCACTGGAAGAAATTGATATGGTAGCCCGCCAGCTTCTCGAGCATCCCGATGGCGATGAGGTTGGGCGGGCTGCCGATGGGCGTCCCCACCCCCCCGATGGAGGCGGCATAGGCCAGGGTCAGGAGCAGGATCACGCGGAACGGAGTCCGGCCCCCGCCGGCGCGGCCCTTCTCGACCGCGTCCAGGACTCCCAGGGCGATGGGGAACATCATGGCCGTGGTGGCGGTGTTGCTGAGCCACATCGACAGAAAAAGTGAAATCAGGCCCATGGCGAACAGGATGCGTGTTCTCCGTCCGGCGATGGATCTTTTTGAGAGCACGGCATAGGCCAGCTTCTGGTCCAGGCCGTGCACGCACATGGCGCGCGCCAGCACGAAGCTGCCCAGGAAAAGGAAGATGATGGGATTGGAGAAGGGCGCCAGGGCTTCAGTTACGGAAGCGATGCCGAGGGCCGTGATCAGGACCGGGATCAGCAGGGCGGTCATGGGGAGGGGGATGCATTCGGTCACCCACCAGACGACGACCAGCGCGAAGACCGCCAACAGCCTGTGGGCCCCCGGAGCCTCTGTCAGGACAGGGGCGGTCAGCGCCAGGATGAAGAGTGCAGGCCCCAGCAGGAACCCGACCAGCTTCCGCCTCGCCATGGATCACTCCTCAATGCTTTCGGGCTTCACGGCCCAGAGCATGAGCCCATAGCCCCTCTGGAAGAAGAACAGTCTGTCCAGCCGGGACAGGAGCCAGAGCAGGGGGTAGATCACGGAATAGACCCGGAAAACTCCCCTGCGCCGGGTGAATTCTTCGGCTGTGGACGGCCGGATATGCCCGTCCCGCAGGTCCGGGGCGGGCTCGGCGGAGCCGTAGATCCGGATATACAGGAAATTGAGGGCGAGCTCCATGGCCTCAGTGATGAAGCCGGAGAAGCTCTTCTGCTTTATGGTGTACAGCCCGGCTTCCTCCAGCATGTGTTTGAGGTTTCGCAGGGTGTATCCCTCGCGTTTGTGACCGTAAAACTCCAGCCTCATCCCCAGCAGGGGCCGGAGCCTGTTCAGGAGAAAGGGAAATCCGGTGCGGGGCGTGGCCAGGAGCAGGCGGCCCCCCTTTTTCAGGACGCGGTGGATCTCGGAGAGGCAGGCCCGGTCGTCGTCCAGATGCTCCAGGTAATCGAGGCTCACGACCATGTCCAGGGACAGGTCTCGAAAAGGCAGGCTGCCTTCCGTTACCTGAATCAGATTTTTCTCCAGCAGGGCCTGTGAGGTCTTCAGGTTCACGGAGTCCAGGTCCGCGCTGATCCAGGCCCCTCCTCTTTGACGCAGGAAATAGCTGAGGATCCCCTGGGCACAGCCCAGGTCAAGGACCATGTCCGTGGGCGACACGGAGATATGCCTCTTGAGGATCCTTATCTTTTCCCTTTTTTTCAGAGATTTGCCGACCAGGCGGAGCTGCCAGTGTGTGTCCTGCATCGGCGCCATTATATGGATATTTAGCCAAAAAAACAACATGACACAAGGCCTTGACGGGGTGCAGAGGAAGCAATAAGATAAAAAACATGAAGGTCGAAATGGTGGTCGTGGGCGCGCTGGAGACCAACTGCTATCTGGTCTACTGTGAGAAGACTCTTGAATGTGCGGTGGTCGATCCGGGTGCTGATCCAGAGAAAATATTCCGCGCCATCGCGGATAAACACCTCAAGCCCGTGACCCTGGTCAATACGCACGGGCACGTCGATCACATCGGGGCCAACAAAGACATCAAAGATCGTTTCGATGTCCCCCTTCTGATTCATGAGGAGGACGTTCTCCTACTCCAAAACGCTCTTCTTTCTGAGATCGCGTTTCTCCTGGGCGCCCAGGCCTCACCCGATCCGGACTCTTTTCTGCGCGAAGGGGATGAGATCCGCTTCGGAGAATCCCGTCTTCAAGTGCTGCACACACCCGGTCATTCGCCCGGGAGCGTGAGCCTTCAGGGGGAGGGCCTGCTGCTCTCCGGCGACACGCTGTTTTGCGGGGGAGTGGGGCGAACCGATCTCCCGGGCGGTTCCTGGGACGAGCTGGTCCGGTCCATCCAGGAGCGGATTTTCACCCTGGACGGTCAGACCCGTGTCTATCCGGGTCACGGACCCTTCACCTCCGTTGACCAGGAAAAGAACGCGAATCCCTATGTGCGATGAATAACCCGCCCTCCAGCCCCGAGGGAATCCGACAGGCTTTTCTTGAGTACCTCTCCGTGGAAAAGGGGCTGTCCCCCAACACCGTGGCTGCCTATGACCGGGATCTCAGGAAGCTCTTTTTCTTTTTTGATAAAGAGAAGATCGCATGGAAGCGGGCGGAAGAAGACCATCTGGCCAAATTCATCCAGCATCAGAGCCGGGCCGGCCTTTCCGCGCGCTCCATCGCCCGGCTGGTCTCAACCCTCCGTGAGTTCTATCGTTTCCTGGTCCTGGACGGGGCGGTGAAAGCCAGCCCCGCCGCTAACCTCACGACACCCAAGCTGTGGTTCAACCTGCCCCATTTCCTGCATGTGGAGGAGGTGGAGCGGCTGCTGAGCGAGCCTTCGGGGGACGACCACCGCAGCGTGCGCGACCGGGCCATGCTGGAGGTGTTGTATGCCTCCGGTCTCAGAGTATCGGAGCTGATCTTACTGAAGCGTCCGGATCTGAATCTTGAGGAAGGATTTCTCATCTGCCAGGGAAAGGGGGGAAAGGAGCGCGTCGTCCCGCTGGGGAAGTCCGCGATCGAGGCTGTCGAGCTTTATCTCCGGCAGGCCCGGGATCGCTTCCTGAAGTCAAAGCCGGAGACGGATTATCTTTTTCTGACCGGTCGGGGCCGGCCCTTTACCCGGCAGGGATTCTGGAAGCGCCTCAAGGGGTATGCGCTGCAGGCGGGTCTGGGCCGAAAGATCAGCCCCCACATGCTCCGTCACTCGTTCGCCACCCACATGTTGGAACGCGGCGCCGATCTCCGTTCCGTGCAGCTGATGCTGGGCCACAGCCAGATAACGACCACCCAGATCTACACCCATGTCAGCCGCAGCAGGCTGCGCAAGGTTTACGACCAGTTTCACCCTCGAGCCTGAGCCTCCTCCCTTATCTCATCCAGGAAAGCCGCCGCCCCCCGTAGATGGGGGATCACGATGGAGCCTCCCACCACCAGCGCGACGTTGAAGGTTTCGTAAAACTGTGCATCGCTAACGCCCAGTTCGGCGCAGCTCAGCAGGTGGTAGTTGATGCAGTCGTTGCAGCGCAGCACCATGGAGGCGACCAGTCCGAGGAGTTCCTTGGTCTGGGCAGACAGCGCGCCTTCCTTGTAGGCATTTTTGTCCAAAGCGAAAAACCGCTTTATCTCAAGGTTGCCGCTGTCCATGATCCGTTGGTTCATCTTTTCACGGAATTCCTGAAATCTCCGAATGGACTCTCCCATTTTTCCTCCTGAATTTTGTTCTCCCATTGTTATATTCTATTATAATCGACATTTTTTATGAATAAAGGCGAGCTCCTATCCGTCTGAGCCGTATGAGGGTGGGAGTTCGCCTAACAGTATTGACATGATACGCTCTGCCTGTTATCTTAACTATTCAGTTTAGAGGGTAAACTAATGAGTTTAACAGTGATACTGTGAGGTTCAATATGGCAAGGCGAGATTTGAGGAAGGAAAGAGCGCAGCAGAGGATGGCGGAGAACAGGAAATTTATCCTTTCTGCGGCGGAGAAGGTCTTCGCTAAAAACGGATACAGCCATGCCTCCGTGGATGATATCGCCCGCGAGGCTCAGTTCTCCAAGGCGACCCTGTACCGCTATTTTCGGAGCAAGGGGGAGATCTTTACAGCCGTGATCATGGAGTCCTTCCAGGAGGCCCTGCGCGGGTTCATGCGTATCCAGCAGAAAGATACGGACACAGAGGCTAAACTCCGGGAAATAATCCACTACACGCTTTCGTATTATAAGAAGAAGGAAAGTTTCGCCCGCATCTTCTTGATGGAGCGGAGCGCCATGAAAAAGGCCCTGAACCTGGATATCGAGGAACACATGATGCCGACGATCGACAAGCAGGCCATACCCGAGGAATTCAGGCAGGTCATCACTTCCTTCCAGTCGGCCTTGACCTCGATCCTCCAGGAGGGAATGGAATCGGGCGTGTTCCGCCGCATGGACCCCCAAGAGGCCGGCTACATCCTGGGGGCCCTGCTGAGGGGATTTCATTTCCGGGGTTTTGTACAGGAGATAACCTATACGGTCGAGGAGAGCACGGACATGCTGCACAGCTTCTTCATGCACGGCATCCAGGCCTCCGGCCGATCACACGAAGGAGAATACGCATGAGGCGTATCGGTCACAAGATTCTTATAGGAGCGTTGGCAGCCTGCCTTTTCGGCCATCTGCTGTTCGCGCAGGACAAGCTGACGCTGACTCTGGAGGACAGCATCGAGATTGCTCTGACACAGAACCCCTTTCATCTGGCCACCGCCCAACGCGTGGATGGTGCCAGGGCCCAGGTTCGGGAGGCGCGGGCCGGATTTTTCCCCTCGCTCAATGCTCAGGGATTGTCCACGCTGGATGAAAAGCTCTTCGTGCTGGAATTTCCCTCGTTTATTCCCGGTGAACCACCGCAGCGGGTTGAGATGGACTTCACCAGGGATTATCAGCTCGCCCTGGCGCTCAACCTCCCGCTGTTCACGAGCGGACGTCTGACCTCGAGCTACCGGCTGGCCGACTATAACCTAAAATCCACCCACGAATCGGAAAGACAGTCCAGGCATTCGATCATCTTCAGCACCAAGAGTGCTTTCTTTGGAGTGCTGCTGATGCAGGAGTACGTGAGGGTGGCGGAGATGGCCATCTCCGACGCGCAGAAGCTGTACGACTTCGTGAGGAAACAGCACGAGGTGGGGCTGGCCTCTCGGTTCGACCTCCTGCGCTCCGAGGTGCGGATGGTCAACATGAAGCCCCAGGTGATATCGGCCAAAAACAACCTGAAGATCATGAGACTCAACCTGAAAACCGTGCTGGGTCTGGACCTGGAGACCGAGATCGAGCTCGAGGGAGAGCTGCTGTTCAAGCCGGTGGAGCTCAACCTGCCCGCGCTCCTGGAGACGGCCATGCTCGGCCGGCCGGAGCTGGCTCAAGTCCGGTTTCAGAAGGGGATGGCCGGTGAAAGCTATAAGATAGCACGGTCCGGGGCGCTTCCTACGGTGGCGCTCTCCGGCCAGTTCAACTGGTGGGCCGACAAGCTGAAGTTCGGTGGCGATGTCTGGCAGGATTACTACACGGTGAACCTGGTCTTCAGCATCCCCCTGTTTAACGGGATGGCCAACCTGGCCCGTATGGGGCAGGCCAAGGCCGCCCTCAACGAGATCGAGTTCAACGAGCAGGGCCTGGTCGACAGGCTGCAGTTCGAGGTCCATCAGGCCGTGCTCAAGGTGGAAGAGGCGCGCGAGTCGCTCCTGTCGCAGGAAAAGAATGTCGAGCAGGCCCAGGAAAGCCTGCGCATCGCCGAGCTGAATTTTGCAGAGGGCCTGATCACGATCCTGGACATCGGTCAGGCTCAGACCGCGCTCACGCAGGCGCGTGTGAATCATTCACAGGCGCTTTTCGACTACATGATGGCGCTGGCAGAGGTTGACAGGGCGACCGGGGTGGAGAGCACCTCGGTGTTGGGAGGGAATCGATGAACAAAAAATGGATGGGTAAGCTGGGGATATGCATTGGAATCGGGATGATTTTTCTGTCCTGCCAGCCCCCTCAGCAGCAGGAGGCCGCGGCCGAGCAGACATACGGCGCGGCTCAGGTCAAGGTCTTCAAGGTGCGTAGGCAGAAGATCTCCGAGAAGCTGGTGTATACGGGAGTGATCGAGGCCAGGAAAAAAATCGTCATCAACCCGGATATCGGAGGCAAGATCGCCGGCATCCATGTCGAAGAGGGCGACCGGGTCCGGAAAGGCCAGGTCCTGGCCGAGCTGGACACGCGGGCGATCCGGCTCCAGCTGGAACAGGCCGAAGCACAGAAAGCCGTGGCCGATGCCAGTTACAGGGATGCCAGCAACAACCTGGAGCGGTGGGAGCGGCTGCGCAAGGAGAGCGCCGTATCCGAGCAGCAGTACGAGCAGGTCAAGCTGGCGCATGACGCCGCCCGATCCCAGCTGCAGCAGGCGGTGGCGGTCGTGAACCTCGCGAAGTACAACCTGGATGTCTCCATCATGGAAGCCCCGTTCGCCGGCATCATCGCGGCCAAAAACGCCGAGGTGGGGGATGTCATCAATCCCATGATGAGCGGATTCGGGGCGGCCTCCGGAGTGCTGACGCTTATGGACTTTTCGTCCGTTAAGATCGAAGTGGAGGTGTCCCTTATCGATGTCGTGCGCATCGCCAAGGGCCAGACAGCCTATCTGAGCGTATCCGCCTATCCGGATAAGGTCTTCGAAGGGCGCGTGACCGTGGTCAACCTGGCAGCCGACCCCTTGAGCAGAAAATTCGGCGTCGAGATCCAGCTGAGCAACCCTGAGCTGCTCCTCAAGCCCAACACCTTCGGCGATGTCACCCTCGAGGTCAGCTCCCAGGAAAACGCGCTGGTCATTCCCCAGCTCGCGGTCCTGGAAAACCGCTTCGTATTCGTGGTGGACGGCGGTAAGGCCTTGAAGCGGGAGATCACCATCGGACTCCAGGACACCTCTCTGCTGGAGGTCCTACAAGGCCTTCGGGAGGGAGATCTGGTCGTGGTCGAGGGAAACTACGGCCTGGACGAGGGCGCTGAGATCGAAGTCAAAGAGGTCCTGCAATGAAGCTTCCCGAGTTTTCCGTCAACCGTAGGGTCACAACGGCCATGCTGGCCATGATCCTGGTGGTCCTGGGATCGCTGTCCTTCACCCGGCTGGGGCTGGACTTTTTCCCGGACCTGGAGTTCCCCACCGTCTCCATCATCACCACCTATACCGGCGTCTCTTCGGAAGACATGGAGAATACCGTCACCCGCCCCCTGGAGCAGGTGATCAACTCGGTCAGCCGGGTCAAGAAGGTCACCTCTACCACCTCGGAGGGTGTCTCCCTGATCATGGTGGAGTTCGAGTGGGGGACCAACCTGGATTTTGCCGCCCAGGATATTCGTGACCAGATCGGCCTGTACCGCAACTTCATCCCGGAGGAGGCGTCTGACCCCCTTACAGTGAAATTCAATATCGCCATGTGGCCCGTTGTCTTCTGGGGGGTCACCTCGGATATGCCCACCTCCCAGCTCAAGGATCTGGTCGAGGACGAGGTGGCCATGCGCCTGGAACGGATAGACGGCGTGGCCTCGGCCCAGGTTTTCTCCACCGATGTGCGGGAGATCCTGGTGGATGTGGACAGGGCGGCCCTGGAATCGCGGATGCTGTCCCTGGACCAGATCGTCATGGCCCTGCGGCTGGAAAACCTGAACCTCCCCGCCGGCTATATCACGGAACGTCACTCCGAATTCCTGGTGCGCACGATGGGTGAATTCGATGACCTGGAGGACATCGAGGACACCATGGTGGGGTCCACTCAGACCGGTGATCCTGTGTTTCTCAGAGATGTGGCCGAGGTCAGGGATACCATGAAGGACACGCGTTTTGTGGCCCGCGTACAGCGGGAAAACGGTGTCTACCTCTTTGTGAGCAAACGCTCCGGGGCCAACACCGTGATCACCGCCGAGGCGGTCAAGGAGGAGCTGGAGCGGATCAAGCCCACCCTTCCGCCGGATGTCAACTTCTACATGGCCATGGACCAGTCGGACATGATCCAGCAGGTCGTGCGGCGCACCGGGAACAATGCCCTGATGGGAGGCGTCCTGGCCATCTTTTTCATCTTCATCTTCTTGGGCAACTGGCGCCCCACCCTGACCATCGCTTTGGCGATCCCGCTGTCGATCATCACCACCTTCATCGCGTTCTATGCGGCCGGCTACACCCTGAACCTGTTGACCATGGGAGGGTTGGCGCTGGGGATTGGGATGCTGGTGGACAACTCCGTGGTGGTGATCGAGAACATCTACCGCCACCTGGAGGATGGGGCCACCCGTGGAGAGGCGGCCAAGAAGGGCGCCTCTGAAGTGGGGATGGCCATCACCGCCTCCACCCTGACCACCATAGCTGTATTCTTTCCCATGATGTTCGCCACCGGGATCACGGGCAAACTCACCCGGGGCCTGGCCCTGGCTATCGCGTTTTCCCTGCTGGCTTCTTTGTTCGTGGCGCTCACCATCATCCCCATGGCCGCCTCACTCCTGTTCAAGGAACAGAGGTATAGGTCCGGTTCTGAGGAAAAACCGAGAAGACGCCGCTTCGACCGGCTGCGGGATCTCTACCGCAAGTGGCTGCAAGGAGCGTTGCAGAGGCGGGGACGTGTCCTGGCCGGTGTCCTGCTCCTGTTCCTGCTCTCCTTCGTCCTGATGCCCTTCATCGGGATGGAGTTCATGCCGGCCTCAGACCGGGACATGCTGGTCCTCAAGGTCATCATGCCGGTGGGCACGGCCCTCGAAGAGACCGACCGGGTGGTGGCCGAGGTGGAAGAGCTGCTGAGCCGGCATCCGTATGTGGACATCATCTCCGCCCAGATCGGTTCGCAGGCCGAGGAGAATCCCGCGGATTCGGCCTCGGAGTTTTCGACCTCGGGGGCGCATGAAGGCCTGCTCTGGGTGGGCCTGGTTTCACAGGACGAGCGGCCGATCTCCGACCTGGAGATCCTGGAGGAGATCCGCAGCCGCCTGCCCCGTTTCAAGGACGTCCGGTTCGAGGCCTTGGACATGGGCCAGATGATGATGGGAGCGGCCTCTGCGCCTATCGAGATCAAGATCTTCGGAAAGGAGATATCCCGCCTGAAAGAGATCGCCGACGAGATCGTGGCCAGCATCCGGGATGTCGAGGGGCTGCGGGATGTGGCCCACACGTTTTCAGAAGGCAAGCCCGAATACCAGATCCGCATCGATCGGGGGAGGGCCTCCCGCCTGGGCTTGACCGTCGGGCAGATCGGCAATGCCGTTAAGACCGCGTCCCTGGGCCAGGTGGCTACCCGCTACCGGGAAGGCGATGAGGAGACCGATGTCCGTGTGCGCTTCAACAAACGGTTCCGCAGCGACCTGGATGGGATCCGCAACATCCCCATCATGACCCCGATGGGTGTCATGGTCCGCCTGGATCAAGTGGCGACCATCAATAAGGGAGAGGGGCCGATCCGGATCACACGGGAGAATCAGGCCCGCGAGGTCACGGTCTCAGCCAATATCGCAGGCCGCGACCTGAACAGCATCATGCAGGATGTCATCCAGAGGACGGCCGATCTGCAGCGAAGCCTGCCCAGCGGCTATTTCCTCGAATTCGGCGGGCAGTTTCAAGAGATGCAGAGCGCTTTCTTGATCATGATCGGAGTTTTCGCCCTGGCAACCCTCCTGGTCTACATGATCATGGCTTCCCAGTTCGAATCCTTCAAGCACCCCCTGGTCATCATGTTCACCATCCCGCTCTCCCTGATCGGTGTGGTCCTGGCGCTCCTGATCACGAACATGACCGTGAGCCTGGTCTCGCTGATCGGTTTTGTCATGCTGGGCGGGATCGCAGTCAACAATGGGATCGTC
>SDBS01007674.1_pt1 | contig 10463 bp, 7 predicted proteins | sample 2277091 | NCBI WGS metagenome assembly SDBS01 (sample SAMN10404972, study PRJNA504765) | marine sediment metagenome | isolation source: marine sediment core GS10_PC15, 163 cmbsf | place: Arctic Ocean: Southern Knipovich Ridge | collected 2010 | reverse complement strand
CCTTCTTTTTCTTATTCCCTTTTTGTTTTTCATTTTTACAACATTCTATGCAATAGTCATATTTTTACCGATAATAGTTATTTTTTCAGTTAAAGGGTTAGTCTATATAAAAAATTTTCTTTCGAACTTTTCGATATTTTCTAAGAAATTAGCTTTGTTACTTCCGGTAATCCCCGTATTTTTATTGACAAGTTATTACCTTCTTAGAATTGATATTTACTCTAGAATTGCATTAATGGATATTTTATTATTATCACTTGTCTCGTTAGCCTTATTTTTATTTGTATTTCTTATTAATAATCATAAACAAATACATTTTTCTTTTTCATTGCTTGATTCACAGAAATTGAAAAATTTTCTTTGGATGATCCTATTAACTCTTTCAATTTTTTCCTCATCTATTATAAATGTAGAGAGTAGTAGATACGACGGCCTAAACAGCCCCTATCCCTGGGATAATACATATTTAACCGATGAAGAAATCGAAATTATAGAATACCTTCAAAATGAAGATATTGATGGATTAATATTTGTTTCCGATAATCTTATCTCTAAAAAAATTGGAGGAGTTGGATTTTTACCTACTTTTAGTGAATCTGTAAAAATAGGATTACCCTTATTTTATGATATTATCACTCCTAATTATGTTTATGAGCATGCTAAATTTTCCTTTTTGGAATTTTTTAGTTTTACATTTTTTAATTTTACTCAAATAGATCCTATAAAAGAATTAAGGAGCTATATTCGAAATTTAGATGTAAGAAAAAAAAATGACTATGATACCTTACTTTCATACGATATACAATACATCATAACTATAAATGAAACTTATCAACCAGGTGGAGTAAACAATTGGCTCTTGATTCGTTCACTAAAATTATCGGAATTATACGAACCAATTTTCACCACTCATCATTTATTGATATGGAAAATATATTAAACATCAATTTATTTAAGCGATATGGAAAATATATTAAACATCAATTTATTTAAGCGAGATAGCTGTTGTCGTGTTTCATTTGGATTGAAAGCTTTATTTATAAGTTAAAATCTAATATTTTTGAGAAATCAATGACTTATAATCCAAATAATTAAAAAAAAAAAAGCCTGCTCAAATTGTCCAATCATATCTCATCTTTATTCACTTGATTTAATAAATATGCTCAAATTGTCCATCAAATCTCATCTTTATTCACTTGATTTAATAAATATAAAGTAATATTTTAATAAGATGAAAAATACGATAGTATTTATAAACAAGACTTTAAAAGTTCAACAAATCCCAAAAAATTTTTAAAAGCTTTATAAATTAGTCCATTCAATCGTGAAAATAATGCAAACAAAGAGAATTAACCAAACCACAAAAACGCAACCTTAATGGATCGAGTTAAACTTGAAGATATTAAGCAAGAAAGGAGTTTTTTGAGAGAGAATTAGTTTGGACATTCCATTTTCTAATGAAAAAAGAACCATATAGACATTTAAGTAAGACATCAGGAAACCACGAAAAAATTTTAGTTGATTATTTAAATACAAAAAAACAAACAGGAGAATCATGAGATTTTTGACCGATCACTTCAGGAGAAAAATCGATAAATGCTGTATTCAATAAAAAAATATAAAAAAAAAATGATAAGTAGGAGAGAGAAGTAAAATGAAAAAGATATATAATTTTGCAGTAATTGGAGTAGGAGGATATATCGCTCCTAAGCATCTTCAAGCAATAAAAGAAACGGGTAATAGAGTTCTGGCTGCTTACGATATTAATGATTCTGTCGGAGTATTAGATCACTATTCTTTTAATACTAAATTTTTTACTAATTTTGAGAGATTTGATAGGTATATTGATAAAATTAGAACAAGTGATATGAATAAAATTGATTTTATAAGTATATGTTCCCCAAATTGGCTACACGATTATCATATTAAATTTGCTTTGCGAAATAATGCCACTGCCATATGTGAGAAACCATTAGTATTAAATCCTTGGAATCTGGAGAGATTAAGAGATTTGGAACAAAAATCTGGAAAAAAAATAATGGCAGTTCTTCAATTAAGATTACATCCATTAATAGTAACTCTAAGGAAAAGAATTTTAAAAACGAACAATTTACAGAAACACGATATTACTCTAACATATATTACTCCCCGTGGTCCATGGTATCTACAGTCATGGAAAGGAGATATTTCAAAATCTGGTGGGGTTGCTACTAATATTGGAATACATTTTTTTGATATACTTATTTGGATATTTGGACCAGTTGTTGATACTGAAGTTCATTTATCTGAACCAAAGAAAATGGCTGGTTTTTTAGAATTAGAAAATGCTAATGTTAGATGGTATCTATCAATAGATTCCGATGATGTACATTCTGATTTAAAAGCAATTAGAGAGATAATCGTTGATGGAGAAAAAATTGATTTTTCTAATGGATTTACTGGTTTGCATACAAAAGTTTATGAAAATCTTCTTCAAGGAAAAGGATTTAGATTAGATGATGCTAAACCGTCAATCGATCTGGTTTATAAGATAAGAAATTCAGAAATCACTCATAATTTTGTAAAATTTCATCCTTTATTAGCAGAAATATTACCTCGGATGAACTTTACAAATTTGAAGATTGATAACTATATAGAGAACTTAAATTTGCAGAAGTCCATTATAAATTACTCCCCAAAAGTGATTTCAAAAGAAAAAGAGAAGAATTTAAGTAACAATAAATCTGTAGCTTAGTAAAGTTTTTTATGAGATTTCCGGAGGATTACTCTAGCGGTTAGAAAAGCGAATAAATATATTAAGCCCATGATATAATATTAGTAAACAAGTAGAAGAAAACAGAAATTAAATCTCAGACTTTGATTTATTTAAATAATTATCTAGTATTTTTTCATGTTTCCCCTCAGATATACTTAAATGTCTATACGGTTCTTTTTTTATCAGAAAAAGCAAGGTCCATACAAATTCTCTTTCTAAAATAATAATAATCAACCATAATGGAATAAAAAAGATAATAAAAACAAGCGGAACAATTTGGAGAATTAATAAAAAAATTGATCCCATAAAAATAAATCCTAAAAATAATATTAACAGTAATATTAGCAAATTAACAATTATCCTGAATTTTTTACTTGCCATTATATCTCAACTTTTATTCATTTCATTTATTTTTAATTTCTTCCTAATCTTTCTTTGATGAAGTATTTTCCATAACCATCCTTTTAGGATCACAGGTAAAATTCGCATTATATATCTTGAGATTACAATCTGTGATTGCTTTATTCCCTTAAGATATATTGCTCTAATGGGTACATCCTTAATTCGAAAACCGTAGGCTGCTATTTTTATAATAAAATCAGAAACAAAACCATAGCCATACCAAAAATTATCCCAATCTATGCTCTCAATTACTTTTCTTGAAACAGCAATAAATCCGCCTTGTGTATCAAATATTGTACGCACTCCCGATGCCATTCGAGTTAGCATTGAAAGAAAAATATTTCCAAAATATCTTTTATTAGGCATTACTTCTTTAGCATCAACTAAAAATCGATTTCCCTTTACATAATCAGCTTCGTCATCTACTATAGGATCTAATAATGAGGGCAATTGTTCTAAATCGAATTGATGGTCGCCACCTATTGCTACTACAATATCGATATTATATTGTAAAGATCCTTTATAACCGACTTTAACCGCATTTCCAACTCCTTGATTCTCTCCCAGAGCTATTAACTCTAGTCTTTCGTCTTCATAACTTAATACTAAGCTTCTTGTTGAGTCTTTACTACCATCATCTATTACAATTACTTTGTCAACATAATTAGGAATACCTATAAGAGTAGGAATAATAAGCTTCTCCTCATTATGAACAGGTATTATTATCGAAATTCTTTTACCTCTATACACCAAAAAAAAACCACCCTGTTGAGCTTCTAGTTAGTTTAGTAATTTATATGCATTTAGTTTTAAGGATAGTTAGAACAAAATATTTTAGTTGTTATAAATTTTAATATTTAATGAAGAGTATTTATTAAAACGCTTTTTTAAACTATTTTCGATTTTTATCACATCTTTCTACATCGTCCAGATCGGCTTTGTTTGAGAAAAAAGTAATGGTCTTATTATCGGTTCCCAATGAAAAAACGGGACTTACTAATTTTTATTGTCAGAAAAAAGACCGTAAATGATCTCATTCTGATTAAAAAGTATTCATATATTGGATTTTTTTATGGAGCTCTTTACCTATAATTTTTCTCCAAATTTTGTGAGTACTATGCAACAAGTAGACATTGAAAGTTTCATTGGATTGGAATAAGATGATTCAAGATGATATGAAAGATTGTACAACTTATTTCCAAAGAGTCGAATTTAAAAATCCCACTGAATTCAATCCAGTCAATGCATTTTGGTAAAAGTGTATCACCTATGATAGTATAAAGAAAATTTTGACATTAGCATCTCTGACTTGTATGTTTCCGGTATACTAACTCCTCAGATTCATTATGCTTTGACGAGATCACCCCTAATTTTCAAAAGCAAAACTAAAAAATATGGAACATCATAATTGGCATATATTAGTTGTCAAAAATGAAGAAGACAAAAACTTTTATAAAATTCATTATTGATAATTCTGATACACTATTTGTTTCAAATTAAAAAATTCCATCTTCATTAAAAATATAAAAAATCAAAAAAAGGTTGATATATTTGGATAATGAAAATTTTTCTGCAAAAAAATATTTAAATGCTTTAGGAGATAATCCCCCAATTCATCCTGAAACAAAATTTGGAAAAAATGTTCGCTTAGGTTATGGTGTTGTGATTGAAAAAGATTGTAAAATTGGTGATAATACATTCATTGGACATCATACTGTATTAAGACCTGGAACAAAAATTGGAAATGATTGTGTTATTGGTCATCTTACAGTTTTTGAAGGGGATTGCACAATAGGTAATAGAGTATTAATTCATGCTCAATGTCATATTACCATGGATGTGACAATTGAAGATGATGTCTTTATCGCACCCTTTTTTTGTGCTGCCAATACTATGAAAATTAAACATGGACGAGATTATGATCTAAAAATTACGGGTTATAAAATAAGGAGAGCAGCAAGGATAGGTATTGGGGTTTTAATGTTACCAGGTATTGAAATTGGGGAAAATTCTATGATCGGAGTTGGTTCTGTTGTGACTAAAGATGTTCCTCCAAGAGAAGTATGGTTTGGAAATCCCGCTATTAAACATCGAAATGTACCAGAAGATGAAATACTTTAAAAAATATTTAAAAAATAAGAGTTTAATTATAAGGCAGAAATATGAACGTACCCTTCTTAGATTTAAAGAAACAATATTATAATATTAAAGAAAAAATTAATCCTGCAGTTTTTAATATTCTTGAAAATTGCACCTTCATTATGGGAAAGCCTGTTGAATATTTTGAAGAAAAGATATCAAGATATTTAGGCCAAAAATCTCTAGGTTGTGCATCTGGTAGTGATTCTTTGCTTCTTTCCTTAATTACTGCCGGGATTAAGCCTGGAGATGAAATAATTACAACCCCTTTTACATTTTTTGCAACAGCAGGATCTATTGCTAGATTGGGGGCTATTCCGGTTTTTGTGGATGTCCAAGAAAATACATTTAATATTGATCCAATGAAAATATTGGATGCAATATCGCCAAAAACTAAGGCTATTATTCCCGTTCACATTTTTGGATTACCTGCAGAAATGGAAGAAATTTTGAATATTGCTACTCAGAATGATTTAATTGTTATCGAAGACGCATGTCAATCAATTGGGGCAGAATATAAAGGTCAAAAAGTAGGAACTATTGGGGATTTCGGTTGTTTTTCATTCTATCCGACAAAAAATCTTGGATGTTATGGAGATGGAGGTTTGATAACAACTGGGAATATAGATTATTACAATTATCTAAAAAAATTACGTGTTCATGGTTCAAAGGAAAAATATTATTATGAATTTATAGGTTTGAACTCAAGATTGGATGCTATTCACGCAGCTGTATTAAATGTGAAATTGGATTTAATTGATGAGTGGAATAATAAAAGAAGGATGATTGCAAAACAGTACACAACTGCATTTTCAGAAATTTTAACATTACAATCATCCCCCGATTATGTCAAACATGTTTACCATCAATATGCTATACTTACTGATGAAAAAATACGGAATACTTTATTGAAATTTTTAAAAAAGAATAACATTGATGCAAGGATTTACTATCCTCTTCCTCTTCATCTCCAAGATGCTTTTTCAAAGTATATGATAAACAAAGGAGATTATCCAATTGCCGAATCAATTTCAAAAAAGATAATTAGTATTCCAATATTTCCAGAAATGGAGCAAAAACAAATTGATTTTGTAATTGAATGTGTGAAATTATTTTTTAAATAATATTTCTATCTTTCGTTTGATCAATCAAAATTATGTAAATTCGTAATAAATTAAAAATAAAGCCTATTTCCGAGCTTCTAATTTTAATATTTCTATATCATCAGTCGCCAATCTATACAGTAAGGGATTAATATCTTCACAATAATTCAATATTTTTTTATATCTCAAATTTATTTCACTTTTTTTCATAGACAAAAAATAATTCATAGATTTCAAAATTAATTGTTTTGTTATTCTATGATAATGTAACAGCCCAAATCTTTTTTGAAATTCTTCAAGAGTCCCAGTACTTAATGGATTTGTGAATATAGCAGGAATACCCAATAAATTTGCTTCTGTTGCAGTACTTAATCCAGAACCAATGTATAACTTACATTGAGAAAGAATGTGATGAAAATCAGTAATTTTAAATTTTTTTTGATATTTTTGGAGACTTTTAGGGACTTCACCTTCAGAAACCAAAATAATTGGATGATTTTTTACAATTTCCCTTATGAAACCATATTCCCAATCTCTGAATATTATTTTTTTGTCATGAAGAGCAGTAAAATTAGTTAACCTATATAGTATAGGTCTACCATTTTCTAATAACCTTAGATTCTCGACTATTTCTGGATTGTATTTAAATATTGAAGGATGTAGATAAGCGCTATCAATAATACTTTTAAAAATAATTCTTTTATATTGATTAAATTTAGAAAATTCTGGTGCGATTAAAACATCTGATAAATAAAACGCAGATTTAACTTGCAAATTTACATGTTCAGTATCTATCCAACCAACTGAATTAATTCTATTTCTCTTTGCGGCAATAGATGCAATATTAGGTCCAGAACTTATTATTCGATCAATTTTATATTTCTTAATTACCTTATTTATTTGAATAATTTGTTTAATAATATAAGAAACAATTCCAATTGGTGATCTTGAAGTAATCGGTCTTATTACAAATGTATCCCAACCGAATTCTTGAACTATTTCTGCTAAATGTGGCTTATCCAAATTTCTAGAACCGATATAAACATTATCTCCTTGGTCAGTTAATTTTTTCTTTAAATTCTTTAAGATATATGTATGTCTTGCATGATTTAATAGGAAAAGAAAATTTGTCATAAAATAATAAATCTTTCAATAAATATAAATAAAATTTTGTTGAAAGGTTTTTCCTTATTTTTACTCATACAAATTTTTTATAAAATCTGTAAATCTTAATCTTATCTATCATCCCTTTGATGAATTAATCTGTTGTCATTCTACTTCATATTTATTAATTTATCGAAAGAAATATGAAAAAATATATAATTTATGCTATAATCAAAAAATCATAATCATTTTCCCGCCTTAAATTAAGATTTATCAAAATATTTTAAGCAAATTAAAATTTTTCCATCATAATATAAACAATACTAAGAGATATTGGATTGATGAGTTATAATTTAATGGGTATAAATATAAAAAAAAGTAGCCCTTATTACTTCTTCCTTGTTTTAGTTGCTATATTTTTTCCATTAACCACTTATCCACGCATATATGGAGTAGATGCTTTTCAATATATCTGGATGACAAATGCTCTTAGAGAAGGAGCATTATTCGCTAATAACACCTGGTTAATCTCTCCACTCTCCTACTTCGGGTATTATCCTTTTTCTCCTACACCAATAGGTGTCCCTATATTCCTTGCTTTTTTAATTACTCTTTTGAGCTTTATTTCATGCGGGATATTTAACCTAACTGAAGCAATATTATTCTTCAATATTATTTTAATCGTAATTATCTATAAAAACTCTCGAAATCTTGGAAATAGAATATTTAACGAAGAATGGAGCCGATTGATCTTTGTTGCAGCTATTTTATTTTCCCCGAATATTATTAGCGATATTACAATGACCATCAGTACTAGAATTATTATTACAATTGTCATGATGAGTCTTTTAAATTTAAATTTAAAGACAATAAGCAATTACATGAACAATCTCAATATCTTGAAAATTATCCTTCTTATGGTTATTTTTTTGTTAGTTGGTGCTTTGGCCCATAGACTTTGGATAATTACTATAATAACCATAGTTTTTATGATTTTTACACTTATTATTCAAAAAAGTAAAAAATTAAGTCGGCTCATTATCTTTTTTATTATTCCACTAGGCATTATTGTTTTTTTTATAGGTTTGGATTTTTTTTTTGTTGATCCTAGAAAAATTAACTCTCCTTTTTTTGATAATTCGACTCTAATTGGAGTAAGCACAAATCTGAGCATACATTATGCTCTTGAAGTAGGTTTAATTTTGATTTTTTTTCCGGTTGGAGTAATAATAACGCTTTACAAGGTAGTTATTTTGTTAAATAAACCTAATGATCAAAGGAATCCTCAACAAACCAACAAATCTTTAATTAATTTCTATTTACTCATTTTTATGGTGCCCTTATTATTTATGGCTCCGAGTTTTTATGCCGTAGCTATTTTTTTACCCATAATAATTATTTTTTCAGTTAAAGGTTTAATTTATGCTAAGAATATTATTTCAAGCTTTTCTAAAAAACTAGATTGTGTTTTTCTTGTGGTTTTCATATTATTTGCTATAGGATATTCATTTCTATATGTACAATTGATATTAAGTATTAATTTGTGGTATGTGTTTCTATTGTTTTCTGTTATATTATTCATATATTTGTTCAGTTTTATAATACATAAATATAATGGAAAATTAAAGTCAAAAGTTTCTTTTATTAATTTTAATAATTATAAATTTCGACAATGTTTAGAGGTTCTCGTATTAATTTTTTCCATAGTTATATTTTCAACTACAACCGTCGTAGGACGATGGAGAACTGTTAATAGCAGTCCTTATCCTTGGGAGAATCGATATCTTACTGAAGAAGAACAAGAAATTATAAACTTTTTTCAAAATGAAGATATTTTTGGACTAATCTATACCAATATTTCTAAAATAGCAGATCGAATTTCTGGAGTTGGACTTTTACCTGTATTCAATGACATAACTTTTATGGGGAATACTTTATATTATAGTTTTATTCTACCTAATGAAGTGTATGAGTATACAGTATTTTCCTTATATAGTATATCTACACTTGGTTTTCTCACATTTAATGGACCAGATCCGATCAGAGTCCGTAGAAATCTCATCATCCGATTAAATGTCTCATTTGAAGGTGATTTAGATTTACTAAGATATCATTACAATGTGCAATATATCATAACTGATAAAATAATTTCTAATAATACAGGTTGGACATTAATCGAATCTTTGCCAACCGCATTGTCTCCAGTTTTTTCAACCCAAAATTTATTAATTTGGAAGTTATATTAATGTTCTAAAATCTTCGTACCATTTTTAATTAAAATGTATTGAGTGTGACAAAATTCTCCAAAAAAAAATAACATACTTGCGAAAGCGACATTAATAATAAGACATGACGATTTAATCAATTATCCCTTAGAAACAATCGATAAAATTCTAGTATCTACCCAATTTACTAAACAACACTTAATTGAAAAAATTCATTATGATAATATGATCAGATATTTATTAATAAAATTAATAGGTCCACTTTTCCTCCATATGAATTTCTCTTAAAAATTATATTAATTATAAAAAAAGAAAAAAATTAGTCTCATTATGCCTGGTTTAAGTATTCTTATTGGTAAAGAACCAAACAAAAAATCAGTGTGTCTTTTATCTCATAATGGAAATTATGAAGTGAAAAAACTATATCAAGATGATTTAATTTCAGTTTATTTTAATGGATTTGAAAGTTATCCTATTGATATGGTTAATAATAAAAATTTTTTGGTTTTAATCGAGGGTATGATTTATAATACATCCAAAAAAAAAATCAGAGAAGAACTTGAAAATATGATTAAAAGTGAAAGCTCTTTTGAGATTATAAGCGATAAAATGCAGAAATTTATGCAAAATTATTGGGGTGAATATTTAATTTTCTTGTATTCAAAAATAACAAGGGTTTATTACATTTTCAATGATTACCAAGGAAGATTACCATGTTTTCATAAAAGAATCAGT
>SDBS01007673.1_pt1 | contig 10463 bp, 9 predicted proteins | sample 2277091 | NCBI WGS metagenome assembly SDBS01 (sample SAMN10404972, study PRJNA504765) | marine sediment metagenome | isolation source: marine sediment core GS10_PC15, 163 cmbsf | place: Arctic Ocean: Southern Knipovich Ridge | collected 2010 | reverse complement strand
GAGCTATTATTATTAATCTTTTTAAAAGCGGTTAAGATTATCTCTGGACCGATACCTGAAGGATCCCCCATGGTTATTCCTATTAACGGCACTTTATTATTCATTGTGTTCATTTTTACCTTCCCTCATCAAAAATTTTATAATTCTTACTATTGCACCCTCATCTCCAAATGCACCTGCTTTTACAACTACTCGAATATTCTCAAACTCCTTATTTATAAAACAACCACTCGGAATCCCTGGTAAAACTTGTTCTTTTACAATTGTCTCAGATATGCCCATTGCTTTAATTGTTTTAAGAGCAATATCCCCGCCGGTAAGAACTAATCCATACATTTTCTTCTTCCTGCTTCTACAAATACAAAAAGCAACCTTTCCTAAAAAAAAAGCAATCCTTTCGCTAGCTTGAAAATCGGTGAAGCCCATAGTATTTGCTATTTTATTTGCGAAATTTATAAATTCACGATTTTTCGCTGAACGAATAATAACATGTTTGCCTTTATTCATATGTTCTATTGCTTGATGTGTAATTTTTATCACTTCTTTTTCATAGTTTCTTGAAAATATTTTTTCTGGATTAATATCGATTATTGCAATATCAATATTATTGCTTGCATATATAATTTGCTTTCTAGTTACCTCGCTAAGACTCCCAGATATAACTAAAACTACTTTATTATTATCTTTTTTTCTTTTTTTAATTATTTCAAGACTTTCGGGAAGATGTTCAGCCCAACCCGTTGAGCCCACTATAATGACAGGTTTATTTATAAGTGGTATAGTTCTAGCTATATTTAATAAATTTTCATTAGATATAGCATCAAATACTATAATTTCTACCTCTTTCTCGATTAAATCTTTTATTTTACATAATATTGCATTAATTCCTTTCATTATTATTCTTAGATTTATTACACCCACTTTTTTTCTTGTTTGCAAAGAAATAATATCGGGAATAAAAGATTGTGAAACCGGAGTAATTGGATCTTGAGAAAATTCTGTATTTTCTAACGGTACCCAATGATAAAACTGCATCCCTCCAACAGTTGTTCTTCCATTTGTAGGATATGCTGGAGCTACAAAGCAAAGATCTCTTCTAGTGACATTCATTAAAGCTTCAATTTCTGCCCCTATGTTTCCTCTTAGGGTTGAGTCAATGGTCTTATATATATAATCAATCTTGTAATTATTAAGAATTTTGCCTACTTTCATTACTTTCTGAAAAGCGTCTTCTTTTTTATTCAATCTGCTTTCTGTATCTATGACTAAAACATCTATATTATTCAAAACTTTTTCAATATGATAAATATCTGTAATTACAACAGTCTTTAAGCCTTTCTCGCTAAATCCAGCGCCGTTATCCATGGCACTTGTAAAATCATCTGTAATAATAACTATCTTTTTTTTCATTAATCCATACCTAAAATAATATTTTCTCTTAAATTAAAATTAAATTGATTCCTGCTTTTTTTAGATTTGAAATAAGTTCTGGTTCTAAATTATTATCGAATAACTATTTTATGAAATACTTTTAAATCGCAAATTTTAATAAATCTCTTTTTTTGTTTAGTACTATCAACTAAAAGTATTTTCTCCATAGCTACCTCAATGACTTTTCTTCTTATATCAATTCCTGGTAAATTTAAAACAATTCAAGCTTCGCTTGACCTAAATCCTAGTTCTGTTGGAATTTGACATATTCTATGGTGCTCTTTTCATCGATACCGATAGTCAAGGCAAAGTAACCAGGTGACCTGACAATGATTCTTTCTTTCCAGTATAACTTGGACAACCAGGAAAACTTCTTAAAATCATGGAAAAAAGTTTCCCTATGTATCCTTGTAATCCAGGATTTAGGATATGGCGGGGATATTTAGGAATCTATACAATGTGATATTGGGCACGATATGCACAGTATCGTGATAGTCTGATCTCCATGCGTATATTTTAGCATATCGCCGCCTATTCACTCATCCACCGGCAAGCCAGCGGTTTTCTGCCCTACGGGTTAAAAAATAATATTATCATTATTTCTGCTTTAATCTTTGATAAATTGCAGCTGCAATTATTATAATTAATCCAAGCATGTCTTGAATTATGCCTGGACTTAATAACAAAATTACTCCAATTATTAAAATCAAACGTAAAAAAGTATTTTTTATCACACCGAAAAATAGATTTTTTAGCGTGCAAGCTAATACTATCACTGCTATTGCATAGAGGATAAAATGATACAATACTGATTTTAAATCTCCGAAACCTAGAACCCTAGAATCATAAACAAATAAGAATGGAATAATAAAAGCAACGATCGCTAGTTTGACAGCCCTAAATCCAACATCCATGGGTTTCGAGTTAGCAATTGCTGCGGCGGCGTATGCAGCTAATGCAATAGGAGGAGTAATAACAGCCAAACAGGTAAAGTAAAAAGTAAATAAATGACTTTGAATAGGAGAGAGACCAAGCCGAATTAGCGCTGGAGCAACTACCGCAGCACCGACTATGTATGCTGGGGTAGTTGGAACACCCATCCCTAATATTATCGCTACAATCATACCGGCAATCAATGCAAAAAAGAGGTTGTGCTCTCCTAAAGAAATTATAAAGTTAGCAAGTTTCAAACCCACTCCAGTAAGTCCAATGATTCCGACAACTATCCCTGCACAAGCACAAGTGGAAGTTACAACCATGGCATCTAGAGATGCCTTTTCAAGGGCCTCTTTTAATAAAATAAATATTTCGCTAAATTTTTTTTGAATTATCTTATGGATTATTCCTATTAAAAACATTGTATAAATAGAGATTAAAGCAGATCTAATAGGGCTTACCTTTACAACTACCAACATATATATAAGAACTAGAACCGGTAAAATCAAATATCCTTGATTGAGAATAATTTTTTTAAAACTAGGCACTTGATTTCGAGGAATTCCAACTAAACCAAGGTTAACTGCTTCTAAATCAACCATGGTAAAGACATATATATAGTAAAGAAGAGCAGGTATTATTGCTGCTATAGCTACTGAAAGATATGAGATACCAACAATATCAGCAATGACAAAGGCTGCAGCTCCCATAATCGGCGGCATCATTTGCCCACCTGTAGAAGCTACTGCTTCAACCGCAGCAGCAAATTCAGATTTGTAACCCACTTTTTTCATCAGTGGTATAGTAAATGAACCAGTTGCAACTGTATTTGCAACTGCACTACCAGAAATCATACCAAAAAAAGATGAAGCTACTACCGCAATTTTAGCTGGACCACCACGAGAATGACCAAATAAAGATGAAGCTAAATCAATAAAAAAAGTACCTCCTCCAAATTTATAAAGAAAAGACCCAAAAATAAGAAAAAGAAAAACATAAGTGGAAACAACTCCAAGAGGCAGTCCCAACACACCCTCTAAACCCATAATATAGCCAACTACACGATTAAAGGAATAACCTCGATGTCCAAAATAACCTGGAATATAAGATCCTATTAATGCATATGTAAGGAAAATAATGCTAATAACAGGTAAAGTCCAACCAGTACAACGTCTGGTAACTTCAAGTGTTATTAATATTATTAGAAATCCAAAAATTACATCGTAACGCGTTGGAGCCATCCTGATACGCCACAACAAATTATTACCTTCTCTCAACACATAACTAAAAGATATTATAGTAATTATTATCCATAATAAATCTAAAAAAGATATATGGTTAATAGCAAATTTTTTAGAGGAAGGAACAGTAATAAATATTAAAACTGCCGCACCTAATAGAAAGATGGAACGCAAAATAATTGGAGTAACAACCGTAAATCCTAATGCATAAATACAAAAAAGCGCAAGTGCAACTGCAACTACTGATAATATAATAGCCTCTTTGCCTTTAAGATTTTTTCGAAATAGTACTTGAGGAATACCATCTGAAACATTAATGCTTTTGTTATTATTTTTAATTATCTCTTCATCTCTTTCTATAGTATATTTTCCAAATAATATTTATAGCTATTGAGTTAATCGGTTACATAATAGATTAAATAATAAATAGGGGTAAATGGAATAATTACCATTGTATTATTTAGTCTCTATAGGTATTAACTCTTCGGGTATATTAACGCCATTATCTTGGTAAAATTTAACCGCAGCTTTGTGTAAAACAATTGAAGAATTTGTAATAGTATCCATTGAAAAATACTTTGCTGTACTAGGATGAGTAGTTTCAATTATGTCTTTATGGTCATAAATCACTTGGAGTATATCATAAACTAAATCATCTGACATGCTTTCATCAACGACAAAGAGGTTCCACCAAGCCAGAGCAGTATAATCTTTGTCTAAACCTTTGTAAGTGCTCTGGGGCACAATGGATGTTGTCCAATAAGGGTATACTTCCTTAAATGCTTTTACTTCCTCTTCCGTAATTTCAATAAATTTTGCCTTATGAGTAGTTTCTAAATCAACATTAGGAGTAAAAGGTTGACCACCCACCGATAAAAATGCATCAACTAATCCATCTCTAACTGCTCTAGGCGTTTCTCCCCAACTCATAAGAAATACATTTTTTGGTTTAATATTTAATATATCGAAAATACTTATTCCAACGCCATTGGCTGTTCCCATAGCAGGTCCTAAGCTAACATTTTTATCTGTAAGATCCTGTAAACTATTAATATCAGAATCCGCTAATGTAGTAATTGTAAGAGAACTGGGGTAAATCAAGGCAATTACTCTTAGGTTGGTAAACTTTTGACCTTGCGTCCATTCCTCTATACCTCTCCATCCCTGCCAGGCAGTACTCACATTAATAATTCCTATATTTGCATCTCCATTGGTTATTAATGTTGGAATTTCAAACTGTCCTCCAACTGCTTCTACTGAAGAATTAATGTTAGGAATATAGTCGTTGATAATTTTAGAAATAGCCGCACACCAAAGGTAACCAACTCCTCCAATGGAACCACCAACAATAACGAGATCCTTTTGATCATCTGCCGCTTGTCCAGAAAAAGCAAAACTTAAAACAAATATCAACAGTAAAATTAGAATGGTTATCTTTTTCATTAACAATCATCTCCTTTTTATTAAATTAACTAAATACTGCTTACTCCCATTTACCCCTATTGATCCAATTATTAAAAAATTTTTATTTATTATTTTTCAGGCTGAATACTACAAGTGAATATTCCCCCGTAGTATTCAGCTCTTCGGTTAAACAAAATTTTAATCTCATAATAAAATCAGAATGGTAATGAAACATTACCAGTTAGTTCTATATTCATATTTTTCATGTCATTTATTACTTTCACTGTATTATCAATAAGTTTCTTATGATATACCATACCTTTTTCTTTGCTTGCCTTTTTTGAATCTCCTACTACACCTGGCAAACCGCTTCTCTTATTGTATTCAAGAGCTGTTTCAAATGTTACTACATGGTCTTGGTTGCCGAACATATCAACTGACCATAATTCCTTTAATTGTATCGGCTTGGATATTGCTTCTTCCATATGAACAAGTTCAGGGAAGATATAAAGCATATGAGATGTTTCAATATCTCCACCGTGTCCCATGCTTCCCGCACTATCACGGAGTTTACAAATAGTGGATAAAGCAATCTCTTTTGGATCGATTACCACGATTAAAGCCCCAGTTATATTCCTCAACCAAGACATTGCAATACGTATTGGAAATAAGTTATTAGTCCTATGGCCATTCACAATCAATATCTTTTTAAATCCATGATATATGTAAGAGCAACATATTTCCTTCAAAACTGTTATTAAAGTTTCCCCTGTAAGCGAAGCAGTACCAGCATGTCCGAGATGATTTGAAGTCCATCCATAAGATAAAGTTGGGGCAACCAAAACATTTGTCTTCTCGCCAACTTCTTCAGCAATCCTTTCGGCCACCATATAATCAGTCCCCATTGGAAGAAGATTGCCATGAGATTCTGTGCTACCTACAGGTAGAATCAGAATATCATTTTCTTTTAAATATTCCTTAACCTCTTTCCAATTCATTTCAGATATTTTTACTGATTTCATTGATTTCCCTCCCTTCTTTAAATAATATTTTTCATCACAATTGTTGAATATCAATCCTCTGATTTGATAAATCAATTCTTCTGTTTTACCTGTGAAGCTTCCCTAAATAATTTTATACCTTCTTTTTTCATTGTTTTCTTTAATCATTCATTCTCGCTTATATGATGGAAAGCCCTTATAACCTTTGCTGCTTTATCTGCATCGATTTCTCGATGAACAGCTATTCTAAGCCGATTGGGTCCGACAACATTGACTAAAATATTTTGCGCTTTTAATCTTGAAACAAATTCCTCTATCGAAATAGATGAATGTTTGATTTGCACAAATATCAGGTTGGTTTGGGCAGTCTTAAAATCGACAAACACGCCCGGACATGTTTCAATCCCCTGTGCAATTTTCTTGGCGATTTTGTGGTCTTCGGCCAAACGGTCAACCATCTTTTCTAAAGCCACGATTCCAGCAGCAGCCAATATTCCCGTTGGTCGCCAACCACCTCCTAACATTACTCGCATCCGTCCAGCTTCTTTAATAAATTCTTTCTTCCCGGCCAAAATAGCCCCAAGAGGAGCACATAACCCCTTATTTAAATTTATTGAAACACTGTCTGCATAACAGGTTAGTTCTGATACGGGTATTCTCAGAAAAACCGCAGCGTTAAAAATTCTTGCTCCATCGAGGTGTACCGGGATATTCAAACGATGGGCAACCTTTTCAACAGCTGCCATCTGATCGCAAGACAAAACTGTTCCTCCAGCTATATTGTGTGTGTTTTCAATCCATACCAATCCTGTTTTGGGTCGCTGTTCGGTTCCGGGGTTTATAGCTAATTCCAGTTCTCCTAAATCCATCATCCCCATCTCTCCGTTGATCGGTTTTGCCATAATCCCAGAGAATGCAGCAATGTTACCACCCTCTAGTGTAAATAAATGAGATCTTGCTTCTGCAACAATCTCTTGACCGGGGGAACAATGAATGCTCGCAGCGATCAAATTGGCCATGGTATCCGTAGGAAGGAAAAGTGCATCCTCTTTAGCCAAAATATCAGCAGCAAGCTTTTCCAGTTTAGTTGTTATTGGATCTTCGCGAAAACCATAGGTATATGGTTTTTTAGCCGCTCTGGTCATGGCTTCAATCATTTCCTGAGTTGGCCTACCAAGAATATCACTTCTCATGTCAATCAACGGATTACTGTCATGGGCTCCATCTACATTATCTGGGCAAATTCTATCCAATATTTTCTTCCTCCACATTAAATAAATAAATGATTGTTCTTTTCTTTATTATAGTTTCTCTTAGTATCAACAAGTTTAGCTCCTTTATTTTCACAATTTTTAATATATTAACTTTTTGTAGTTTCGTTTATTTATAGATCTTTATTTTATCTATATGTAAATTCAACATAAAAATTAATTTACATTACCTAAATTTAATTCTCTACTTTCTTTTTCATACACATCAGCTGCTGCCATGATTCCACTTACAGTAATTTTGTAATCTAAAGACCTTAAAATCGACTCTAAAGCAGCTAAAAATAACATGACATTTTCTTTTCTGCTGGTATACCCCATGAGGCCGATCCGCCAGACCTTCCCTTTAAATTTTCCTAAACCGCCTCCGATTTCAATGCCATATTCATTTAATAGGGCCCTTCTGACTGTGGCATCATCAATCCCTTGCGGAATGTGAACCGCATTAAGTTCGGGAAGGCGGTAATCTGCTGAAACTACCATCTGTAAACCCATGGCTTCCAGGCCGGCAACCAGGGCCTTGGAATGAAGCTTGTGACGGGAAAAACAATTTTCTAAGCCTTCTTCTAAGACTAAACGCAGTGCCTCCCTTAAGGCGTAAACCATGCTAATCGGAGCCGTATGATGATAGAAACGCTCTTTCCCCCAATAGTTTCTCAATAACTGTACATCCAGGTACCAACTTTGGATTTTATGCTTACGGTTATTAATAACGGAAAAGGCATTTTCGCTAAAGGAAACCGGGGAAAGTCCTGGGGGGCAACTTAAACATTTTTGCGTACCACTGTAGATAGCATCAATCTGCCATTCATCGACCTTTACGGGGATACCTCCGAGGGAAGTGACGGCATCGACAACAAAAAGAGTGCCTGATTTTTTAGCTAAAGCACTGATTTCTTCTAGGGGTTGGCAAGCCCCGGTTGAAGTTTCGGCATGAACTGCTGCGACGAGCTTTACTTTTCCCGATTGCTTTAATGCTTTTTCTACTTGTTCCGGCTCGATAATGGTACCCCACTCCGAGGCCACTATAATCGGTTCTGCCTGACATCTTTTTACAATCTCAACCATGCGTTCACAAAAAAGACCATTGACACAGACGATAGCTTTATCTCCCGGTTCCAATAGATTCACCAGGCAAGCCTCCATTCCGGCACTACCTGTTCCCGAAAGAGGAATGGTGAATTCATGGTCTGTTTGAAAGACTTCCTTTAACATTGCTTTGGTTTCATTCATAATGTTTAGAAAATCGGGGTCTAGGTGCCCGACCAGGGGAGTGGACATCGCTTTTAGCGTACGAGGATGAACATTGCTGGGGCCAGGACCCATTAATATTTTCTTACCTGGATTAAGATCTTTATATGGCATTTTATACTTCTCCTTTGGTTAGTTTGTACTTGTGATTCCTTGGTACTATTTTTTTGTATTTCCTAGATGATGGCATACGTCTAAATTTCTATTATGTATCGTGATATCATATCTGTTGACTGATTTTTATTTTTATCTGCATTAAAATATTAAAAGTAAAAGTAATATTTGCATAATTTCCCTTTCATAATTACATAATAGAATACCGTTCTTTGTAGAATATTCTTCTATCTTATTTAGTAAAAAAATAAAATACTAATTAATCAATTGCCTTCCAACCTAATCTTATTGATATTTCTTTTGCAGTTTCCATGATAGCTTTTACCCTGGCTTCTTCTCTATCAGGTGTAAATCTGTAGGATGGACCACTGATGCTAATAGCTGCTATTACCTTCCCTTGATGATTTCTAACGGGAGCAGCAATACATCGAATTTCATTTTCATATTCTTCGTTATCTAAAGCGTAACCTAACTTTTGAACCTGTTCTATTTCCTTTTCTAAAGCCTTCCTATCAACAATGGTATTTTTCGTAAGGCGTTGAAGGGGTATATTTTCAAGTATTTTTTCTCTCTCTTTTGGTGGTAAATTGGCAATCAATACTTTGCCTAATGATGTGCAGTGTAAGGGAGCCCGAGTGCCAACATGAGTAATCAAACTGATTTTTCGGAGGGCTTCTTTTTTTGCTCCGTACATCACTTCCCCTTCAAAGAGTACACCGAGATAGATATTTTCGTTCATTTCTTTTGATAATGCTTCAAGATAGGGTTTCGCTTCTTGTATCAAGCTGATTTGGTTTAATTTAAGCAAACCCAATTCGATCGCTTTCAGCCCTATTTGATATTCATCTGAATCCACTCTTTTTTCTATATATCCCAGATAATGCAGAGTATCTAAAATTCTATGGATAGTACTGGGGTATATATTAAGGGTTTCGCTGAGTTTATGAATGGTTACCGGTTGGTTTTTCTTAATTAAAATATCAAAAATCGAAAAAGCATTTAAAAGTACTTTTATGGGATATTTAGGTTTATTTTGTTCTTTAATCATCATTATTAGAACCGCTTTCTAATTAGCTTAATATTCTAAAATTAAGTTATCATAAAAAAATAAAGATGTCAAATTTATTTTTTTTAAATTATTTTTTTAAAAATATTTTTATTAAATCGTGCTCTTTATTAATATTGAACCCCCCCCCCCGCTTTACTGGACACTAAGTTAGGAACTATAATTAAATTAAAGTAGGTTCAGAAAACATGGAGGGAATTCGAAGAACCTATAGTGAAGAATTTAAGAAAGATGCAGTCGGGCACAGTCTAACCCTCAAAGTCAAGCAAAATTCCAGAGTTGTGTCATTTAAGAATTAAAAGTGGACTGTTTTTTAATATTTAAATTTAGTTTTTTATCCAGTATTCTTTATTTATTTTAGGTATATTAGCTCTTTTACAATTTTTGTGTTGGTGCCAAAAACACCCATTTATAAAAATTATTTTATTTATTTCTGGAATAACTATATCAGGAGTTCCAGGTTCTACCCTTACATAAACATTATATCTTATATTTAATTTATCTAATATTGCTATTACAGCCTTTTCTGGCTTAGTATCCTTGCTTCTTATTTTAGACATACAATGCTGTCTTTGCTTTTTAGTTAAGTTATCCATATTTTTGATTTAAGCAGGTTTTTAATAAAATAAACATATCAATAAAAAACTATTATGCCTTGCTGTTTATATCTTCAATCCTTCCTGATTCAATCCACTCTTTTATTATTTCTCTTCTCTTTTCTCCCAGGACACCCTCGAGTAATTTTGAAGTT
>SDBS01007671.1_pt1 | contig 10464 bp, 2 predicted proteins | sample 2277091 | NCBI WGS metagenome assembly SDBS01 (sample SAMN10404972, study PRJNA504765) | marine sediment metagenome | isolation source: marine sediment core GS10_PC15, 163 cmbsf | place: Arctic Ocean: Southern Knipovich Ridge | collected 2010 | reverse complement strand
TTGAGGGCATGGCCCTCCGAATGAGAACCCTCATTGAAAAAATTACTCTCTTAACGACCAACCCAAAAATATTTGAATTCTTGAATGAGGAGTCCAAGGCAAAAATTAAATAACAATTAAATTCAACTTCTTATGAAATACTTGGTAAGGCTGCAATGGACGTTGAGAAATTTCGCGAGCCTGGATTTGAAACACGGTAATAGGTCAAATAGTTGGTAGATTGATGATTCTCGTATCACTTGGTTTATTTGACTGGTTTTAGCGCAAGGGGTGTTCGCTATTTATAACTCGCCAGTAGGGAACATTCAACCAGGAGAGACTTGCCTTGATAATAAAATGTACAAACTGTGGTAAGAAATACCGTCTGGACTCGGAAAAAATCCAGAATTCAACAGCCAGCATTAAATGTCAGGCTTGCGGTACTGTCTTCGAAATAAAAAGATCTGAAAAGCTCAAAAAAGGCTCTGTAGAAAATCAGGCTCTATTCCCCGGCCAGCATTCGTCAAAAGAGCATGAAGCGAACGATAGCGTCCAGGATCTCCCCACGGTCGATTTAAGAAATCTGGAGGAGTATCTGGGACCGATTACTGAATGGGATCCGGAAAAAGAATCTGAGGATCCATCAGACAGCCTGGATTTAAGCGAACTGGGGCATGAGAAGCTGCTGGAAGATACGGATGAGCATGGCCAACGTTCCGATGAAAAGCATTTCTTAGATGATGGGGCCGAAAAAGTAGCTCTTCCCTTGATATCACCTGCTTCGGGTAAATACAATTCGGGGCAAAGGATATCCATAACCTGTGATACCCCAGACGCTGAAATTTATTTTACAAGAGACGGAAGTGAACCAACTACAAGATCCAGGAGTTACTCAGAACCAATAGAATTATTTGAAACGGCCAATATTACGGCTCGGGCTTTCAAACCTGGCTGGAAACAGAGTCTAGTGGCGGTTGAAACCTTTGAGATTGTAGAAAATGTGGGACCGCTGTCCTTCTCCCTTAAATCGGGGCGCTATGCTTCGGCCCAGACTCTGGAGATTTCCTGTGGAACTCTGGATGCTGATATTCATTTCACCAGTGATGGAAGCGAACCGTCTCAGAACTCACCCTCATATAAATTTCCGATGGCAGTTACCAAATCGGTCACGATTCTCGCCCAGGCATTTAAAAAAGGCTGGGTGCCGAGTAAGATCGAGAAGGCGATTTATGACATTACCGGAAAGGTGGCCGATCCGACATTTTATGTTGAGCCTGGAGCCTACTCAGAGCCCCTGTTGGTCAATATTTTCTGCCCGACCCCAGGCGCGGAGATTCATTTTACCACCGATAAAAACGAACCTACCAAAACTATGGCTGTGTACATTGAGCCGATTGAGATTTCAAAGTCCATGGTCCTTTCCGCTCGGGCCTTTAAGAAGGGGTGGACATCCAGTGAAGTGGTCACAGGGATTTACGAGATCACCGGTAAGGTGAGGCCCCCGGTTTTCTCTCTCAATTCGGGGATATTTACAACAGAACAAAGATTAGAAATGTCCTGCCCGACCTCGGATGCTCAGGTCCATTACACAGTCGACGGCACACCGCCCACTTTGGATTCTTCCCTTTACTCCAGACCGCTGAAGATCAAAAAAACAGTTGCGATCACTGCCAGAGCATTCAAAGACGGCTGGGCTCCAAGCACGATAAGGGCCGCGAATTATAAGATCACCGGTAAAATTGATACGCCCAAATTTTCAGTGAAAGCCGGAAAATACATCACGCCTCAACAGGTGACCATAACCTGTGGTAATCCTGAAGCCAGTATATACTATACCACTGACGGTCATTATCCATCAGAGGGTTCTATTCGATATTCCGGCCCCATAAAGGTAGACACGAGCACGGTTATTAAAGCCCGTTCTTTTCTTACGGATTGGGAACCGAGCGATGAGGTTGAAATTGAGTTACAAATCACAGGTACTGTGTTACAGCCTGTGTTTTCTCTTTCACCCGGAATATACAAAAGGGCGCAGACATTATCTATAAGCTCTGTTACCCTTGAAGTGCGGATTTTTTATACGCTGGACGGCACTGAACCGACGGAAGATTCTCCCGAGTATACCGGGGCCATCGAACTTAAAAAATCGGCAACAATCACGGCTCGAGCCTTCAAAACAGATTGGGCCGCGAGTGACCTCGTGTCCGGGTTTTTTGAAATCACGGGCACGATGGCCTTACCTAAATTTTCATTAAAACAGGGTACATATGTCAGCGCCCGGGAGGTGGTCATTACTTGTGCCACACCGGGGGCGAGTGTTCACTACACAAACGACGGTACAAACCCAACTGAGGATTCACCGCTTTATTCCGGTTCTATACACCTGACCAAAAGCGCTGTCATCAAGGCCCGCGCCTTCCGGACGGATTGGAAGCCAAGTGAGGCATCGGAGGCCGAGTACCAGATCACGGGAACGGTGGCCCCACCGTTATTCTCGCTCACGCAGGGTACGTATACCAGCGCACAGATCCTTACCATAAGCTGCTCAACTCCGGGGTCTAAAATTCATTACACACTGGACGGTTCAAAACCCTCGGAAGATTCATTCGAATACACCGAGGTGATCGAAATTGATGAATCAACCACTGTCAACGCCAGAGCTTTTAAAAAGGATTGGACTCAAAGCGATCTCGTATCCGTCTTCTTTCAGATAACAGGTACTGTGGCTAAACCGGAACTCTCCCTTAAGCCGGGTAACTACGCGACGGCCCAGAGTCTAACCATGACTGGCGCCACCCCGGAGGCAAATATCCACTATACGATCGATGGTACCGAGCCAACAGAGGATTCAATACTTTATTCCAGTGCCGTTTATCAAACAAAAAGCACCGTAATCAAGGCCCGCGCCTTCCGGACGGATTGGGAGCCGAGTGAGGTATCGGAGGCCGAGTACCATATCACGGGAACGGTGGCCCCACCGTTATTCTCGCTCACGCAGGGCACGTATACCAGTAACCAAACCCTTACTATAAACTGCGCCACTCCTGGAGCCAAAGTTTTTTACACTATGGACGGCACAGAACCTTCAGAAGGTTCAACCGAATATACCGGGGGGATAGAACTAAAGGAGCCGGCCACCATCACGGCACGGGCTTTCAAGGAGGACTGGACACGCAGTGTTCTGATTTCCGCCTCCTTTCAGATAACGGGTACTTTGGCCAAACCTGAATTCTCCCTTGAGTCAGGGACATATACTTCAGCCCAGAGTTTTACCATCACCTGTGCCACACCCGGGGCAAATATCCATTATACGACCGATAAAGCTGAGCCGACGGAGAATTCAATCCTGTATTCGGGAGCCGTGTATTTGACAAATAGCTCTATGGTCAAGGCCCGCGCTTTTCGAACGGATTGGGACCCGAGTGAGGTGGCTGAAGCCGAGTACCGGATTACTGGTAAAGTGGAGCCGCCGGTTTTTTCCCTTTCTTCCGGAAAGTATAATTCTGCACAGACTTTGACCGTCAGTTGCCCCACTAACGGGGCAAAAATCTACTATGCCTTGGACGATGAGAAACCAACAGAAGATTCTTCGGAATACACGGGTGAAATTGAACTTAATAAATCGGTGACAATCAACGCCCGGGCTTTCAGATCGGATTGGACTCGCAGTGTTATTGTATCCGCTTTTTTTGAGATCACAGGCAGAGTGGCCGCGCCGGAACTTTCTTTAAGCGCCGGGAAGTACGCCGCCGGCCAGAGCCTGACCATTACTTGCGCCACACCAGAGGCCAGTATCCATTATACATTCGATGGGACCGAACCGACAGAAGATTCTGTTCTTTATCCAAGGTCAATACTGATAAGTAAAAACTCAGTTATAAAGGTCCGTGCTTTTAGGTCGGATTGGCAGCCGAGTGAGGTTGTCGAGGCTGAATACCTGATCATGGACATGGTTTCAAAGCCGGCATTCTCTCTTTCACCAGGGACATACGAGACCGCTCAGACCCTAACGCTAAGCTGCCTTACACCAGAGGTTCGAATTTATTACACTCTGGATGGTACTGAACCCACGGAAGACTCGCTTGAATATAGCCAGCCCGTTGAACTCAAACAATCAACCACGGTTACCGCCCGTGCGTTTAAGTCAGACTGGGCTCAGAGTGACCTGGCTTCAGCGTTTTATGAAATCACAGGAACCGTGGCTTCGCCGGAGTTTTCCTTGAGCTCGGGGACTTACACCGAACCCAAAAACCTAGAAATCACCTGTCCCTCTCCCGAGGCGGTAATCCATTACACAACCGATGGCAGCGAACCCACACAGGCTTCAAGATCCTCCACAGGAGTTATCAGGGTGGATCAGTCCATGATCATCTCCGCGAGGGTGTTCAGGGCTGATTGGGCGCCAAGTGAAATCGTCGAGGCGGCATTTGTGATAACCGGCACTGTTGCTCCCCCGGAATTTTCTCTTAAACCGGATTCTTATACAACGAAACAAGTTTTGTTTATTTCGTGCCCAACATCAGCGGCTGAGATCAGGTATACAACCGACGAAACCGAACCCACGGAGGATTCGCCGGTTTATTCCGGCTCGTTTGAACTCGGAGAGTCCACCACAATTACCGCCCGTGCTTTTAAAAAAGAATGGGAGCCAAGCCCGATAATAAGTGCGGTTTATGAGATCACCGGTCGAGTGGCTATCCCCGAATTTTCATTGAAACCGGGCGCTTATAGCACGGAGCAAACCATCAGCCTCAAATCAGCCTCTCCGGACTCTAAAATTTTTTATACAGCCGACAAGAGTGAGCCAACCGAGAACTCGATACCTTATAACGGCCCCATCATACTGACCGAGTCAGTGACAATTTCCGCGAGAGCCTTCAGGACCGGTTGGGAATCAAGTGAGATCGCGGCGGCCTCCTATGAAATAAGTCGACGGGTGGCGGCCCCTGTATTTTCAATTACACCGGGCAAGTATGACACAAAGCAAATGGTGGCGATTGAGTGTGATACTGAAGGGGCCGAAATCTTCTATTCGGCCGACGGTTCTGATCCCACTGAAGCGTCTACACTTTATAAGGAACCTATTGAGGTTGCTAAGTCCGTTACCATATCCGTTTTAGCCTCAAAAGCCGGCTGGGAATCAAGTGAACGCATCACAGGTGTTTTCAATATCATCGAAAAGGAAACCAAACCCGCGCTGAAAAAACAGCCTGCATCAGTACCGGAGGCCCGTAAACGAGAAGTAATTCCAAAACAAGAAGAAGTTCTGTTTGAAACACCCGTGGCCGATGATCAGGAAGAAGTTATTGAAGTGACCGAAGTGATTCCGATCCAATCGGCTAAACCCGGGAGAGCCTTACCCAAGAAGAAGAGGCCGCCTCCGAAGCCCGCTAGGCCCGCCTCTAAAAAACGCAAACAGGCGGGTGGAGAAGGCGACAAAAAATCCCGGCTGCCGGTTATTAAAGGTCCCTATCCTGATACTCTTTATGTCGTGAGTGAAGAAGAGTTCAAGGATGGGGAAGAAATCATCGACGAAAAAAGCCATGGAGAATGGTTCTGGGTTGTTTTAGATGGTGAGGTGGAGGTAATTCGTGAGACTCCTGGAGGGAAGGTACCTATCGTCAGACTTGGGGTAGGAGCTTATCCAGGAGCCTTGGTTGCTGTTTTGAGCACGGATCGGACGACTCGATCGGCCACCACGGTGGCGGCCGGTGACGTACAGTTAGGCATAATGGATATCCAAAGGATCTCCATGGAAATTTCGTATCTGTCCAAGGACTTCAGGCTAATTTTGGAAAGCATGGTGACTAGACTTGCTCAAGTTACAAGCCTGGCCGTGGATTATTATACTAAAAAACCACCACCGACCGATGATAACTTGAAGAAAGCCAAGCCGCTGATTAAAATGGGGCAAAAGAAAGCCGGTTTGTTCAAGATCCAGCAGGGAAACGCCTATGTAGTTAAATATCACGGGCCGGAGCCGATCCGACTAGCTAAACTCGGGCCAGACGAGTTTTTTGGTCAAATTCCCTTCCTCGATTTCAATCATGAACCCATGGGGGCATCTGTATTGGTATCTCCAGATATCGAAGCGATTGAAATAGATGCAGGTGGGATTCTTCAAGAGTACGATAAATTGACTAAGACCGTAAAGAATATTTTCGAAACTATAGAAAAATCTCTGTCGATTACTACTCAAGTGGCATTCAACTATCGAAATTCGCGATAGTATTTAAAGATGGTCGTTCGTTTTACTAATTTTCAGTTCTTTATACCAAAAATAGTTCAAGTGTACATTTGAGACCATCAACTATGAGATGAAACATTAAGTCCAGCCAATTCATGTATATATTAATCAGGACTAACTATTCGTAGTTTCAAAAAGTTTCCTATACCAAAGATATGCTTTAATAAGGGCCAGACGGACGAGACCAACTGGCCAGCACGTATGTTATTTTTTTATAGCTGCACTCGTTGGCACAAGATATAAGCCCCACCTTCCATCTAATTTCCACCTGTAACCAATCAGTTTGACATTCCCAGCCCATCTGGTCGACGTTAGTGGGTGCATGCGGCCTCGGCTTTCCCACTACACTGCCACTACCAGGCGGTGTTTGACCATGGCTGACAGGTGGCTATCTGTTTGACAGCGAGGGATTCTATGGATTATTGTGTCCGAAAGTAGGAAAATCGTCTGGTTTGCGATGAGATTGGCGATAAATCGCCTTTTGGCAAGGAGTTGCAAGTCTCTCGACTTGGCTCAATGCCTGCGTTTCAGGCAAAGAGTGGTACCGGAAGGATTAACAAAAGGAAATCGCGGCCGATGCTGCATAATTCCGGTTTAGGAGCCGTATCATGACCGAGTTACAGGGATATGCCGGAGAAATCCTCCGGGTGGATTTGTCCACTGGGGAAATCAACACCGTACCCACCTCAATTTACGCGGATCGATTTATTGGCGGGAGGGGCATCGCCGCCAAGATTCATTGGGATGAGGTGCCTGCCGGGACCGGACCGTTCGATCCGGAAAACCGGCTTGTTTTCATGACCGGGCCGGTCTGCGGGGTCCCGGGATTTGCCGGTTCCCGGTGGCAGGTTTCGGGTAAGTCGGCGCTGCTGAATGAGTTCAATTACTGTAATTTGGGCGGCTCCTGGGGGGTACAGCTAAAATTCGCGGGATATGACGGCTTGGTAATTCATGGAAAGGCGGAAAATCCGGTTTACCTGAAAGTCGACGACCGCAAAGTTGAGTTGAAAGACGCCGGTCATTTAAAAGGAAAAGGCGCCATTGACAGCCGTGAAAGACTTAAACATGAACTCGGCAAATCGTTTCGCGTGGTGGCCATAGGACCGGCGGGCGAGAACCGGGTGGTATTTGCCTCGATCCTCGCGGATGAGGATGCCAGCGGCTCAGGCGGATTGGGCGCGGTCATGGGCAGCAAGAATCTGAAGGCGATTGTTGTACGCGGCAGCAACAAGATCGAGATCCCCAACAAGGATTCCGCCAGGGAACTCAGCCGGAAGATTCGCGATATCAAGGGCCGGTCAAACGCTTCTACGCCTTATCTTCCGGGAGCGGCTCTAACAAAGGAAATGTGTTTCGGCTGCATTGACGGTTGTGCCAGAAGTAAGTACACGACCGAAGCGGGCCAAACCGGGAAAACCCTGTGTCATTCCGGCGTCTATTACACGGTTCGTGCCATGCGATACTACGGAAAGATGACTGAGGTGCCGTTTGTCGCCACCAAGCTGTGTGATGACTACGGGATGGATTCATATGCCGTGGACAACGCCATGAAATGGCTGGTGCGGGGCACCAAAGCCGGTCTGTTTACCGATGAGGAAACCGGCATCCCCGTGTCCAAATGCGGCAGCCAGGAGTTCATCGAAACCCTGACCCGGAAAATCGCCTTTCGAGAAGGATTGGGGGACCTGATAGCGGACGGCGTCCGCCACGCGGCCAGATCGCTGGGTGAGAAATACGAAGCTTTGATTACTGATTACATAGCACGGACCGGGGAGATGCAAGTATATGATCCCCGTCTCTACCTGACTACGGGTATCTTCTGGGCCATGGAACCCAGGCTTCCTATCCAACAGCTTCACGAACTCAGTCGGCCGATCATGATCTGGGCGGCCAAGAGCATGGGGGAGGATTACGCGGGGCTTTCTGCCGAGGACAATTACGTCACCTCCGAAGTTATCCGGGGAATAGGCCGGAAATTCTGGGGGGATGAGATTGCCGCCGATTTTTCGACCTATGATGGAAAGGCGCAGGCCGCGGTCAATACTCAAAACCGGCATATGCTGTTGGAGAGTCTGATTCTCTGCGATATGTCCTGGCCGATTCTCACCAGCCCAACCACCGAAGACCACGTGGGAGACCCTACCCTCGGTGGGCAAGTATTGTCCGTGGTTACCGGCGTCGAGTATGATGAGGCTAGGATTGAAGAATCAGCGCAAAGGATATTCACCACTCAACGGGCCTGCCAGCTCAAAGACGGCCGCAACGGAAGAGAGGACGATTCGTTGGAGGAATTTCATTTCACCACCGGCCTGAAAACAGACTTCGGAAACCCGGCCTGCATCGTCCCCGGTCAGGACGGTGAGGTGTTCTCCCGGAAAGGCATGACCCTGGACCGGGCCGCTTTTGAAAAAATGAAAGATGAATATTACGCCATTCGTGGATGGGACGCAAAAACCGGCCTGCCCACAAGGGAGGGCCTTGAAGCCTTGGATTTAAAAGAGGTGGCTGAAGGTTTGGACAAGCTGGGAAAGGTCAGAGATAAGGTCGATTGACCGACATAGTTTTCATGTTATTAATGGCCTAAAGCGGAACATTAATATGACAAACACTCTAAACCCCACTGAGGGATTAAATATGGAAGAAAAGCATATCCAACTGATCGCCGGCGAGTTAACCCTAAACCGAAATCAGGTCAGGGCCGTGGCCGAACTGCTGGCGGATAACGCCACGGTGCCGTTTATTGCCCGGTATCGCAAAGAGGCCACCGGTTCCCTGGATGAGGTATCTGTAACGAGCATCCGCGACCGGCTGGCCCAGTTGGAAGAATTGGACAAGCGCCGCGAAAGCATTCTCAAATCACTAGCGGAGCGGGAACTGCTCACGGACGACCTGAAAGAACAAATTATGGCCGCTGACTCCATGACTTCTCTGGAGGACGTCTATCTGCCTTACCGGCCGAAGCGAAGGACAAGGGCCACCATTGCCGTGGAAAAAGGCCTGGAACCTCTGGCAAAAATCTTGTTAGAGCAAGATCCGGCCACCGTCCCCCTCGATGAGGCGACCGGGTATATCGATCCGGAAAAGGGAGTGGAAACGGCTGAACAAGCCCTGGAAGGCGCCCGTGACATCATAGCTGAGTGGGTGAGCCATGATCAGGAAGCCAGACCCCGTATCCGGAATTTGTTTGATAAAAAGGGTGTGTTAAAAGCCACGGTCATAAAGGATATGGAAGAAAAAGGGGCCAAGTTCCGGGATTACTTTGACTGGGAAGAACCCGTGGCTGCTGCTCCGTCCCATCGTGTTCTGGCCATACGCCGCGGAGAGGCTGAGGGCTTCTTAAAGATGAGGATAGCCCCGCCTGAAGAAGAGGCATTGGCCTTGCTGGAAAACCTTTTTGTCAAAGGGGAGCGCCCGGCCTCGGAACAGGTCAGGGAGGCGGTAAGCGCCGGGTATAAACGGTTGTTGTCCCCGTCCATGGAGACTGAGCTTCGCCTCATAACCAAGGAACGGGCCGACAGGGAAGCGATCAGGGTTTTTTCCGGCAACCTGCGGGAACTCCTGCTCAGCCCGCCTCTTGGACAGAAAAACATCATGGCTATCGATCCAGGTTTCCGTACGGGATGTAAAACAGTCTGTCTCGATTCCCAGGGAGCGCTTCTCCATACCGATGTTATCCAGCCGTTTCAGTCCGAGAAGGCTAAATCCGCGTCAGCGGACATGGTTCGTGAACTTTGCGCCAGGTATAAGGTGGAAGCCATCGCCGTGGGGAACGGTACGGCCGGCCGGGAGACGGAATCATTTATAAAAGGCCTGAACCTGCCTGGAAACGTGCTCGTGGTGATGGTCAACGAGAGCGGCGCTTCCATATATTCAGCTTCGGAGGCTGCCAGGGCGGAATTTCCCGACCTGGACCTGACCTATCGCGGAGCGGTTTCCATTGGCCGGCGGCTGATGGACCCCCTGGCCGAACTGGTAAAGATCGACCCGAAATCCATCGGGGTAGGGCAATACCAGCACGACGTGAACCAACGGGACCTTAAAGAAAAAGTGGATGACGTGGTGATGAGCTGTGTCAACGGGGTGGGGGTCGAGGTGAACACGGCCAGCGAACAGCTCCTGGCCTATGTTTCCGGGCTGGGGCCGCAACTGGCCAAAAATATCCTGGCCTATCGAGCTGAAAACGGGTCTTTTAAGTCAAGGGCGGCCCTGAAAAAGGTACCCCGTATGGGGCCCAAGGC
>SDBS01007670.1_pt1 | contig 10464 bp, 11 predicted proteins | sample 2277091 | NCBI WGS metagenome assembly SDBS01 (sample SAMN10404972, study PRJNA504765) | marine sediment metagenome | isolation source: marine sediment core GS10_PC15, 163 cmbsf | place: Arctic Ocean: Southern Knipovich Ridge | collected 2010 | reverse complement strand
ATGCACAATTGGAAAAAGTGAAATTAAAGAAACATAAATTCCACGGAGACTGGAATTACACAATCTATCCGAACAAAAAAAGCGAAAGCACTTGACGTGTTTATTTATTTACATCGCCTTAGTTACAGGCGCAGCCGTCGGGATCGGCAGGGGCTGTGCCGTCGCATTAGCCAAAGCCGGCGCCGATGTTGCAATTGTCGATATCGACGAGAAAACCGGCACAGCCGCATCCCACGAAATCAAGGCGATGGGACGTGAGTCCCTGTTTGTCAAGTGCGATGTGACGAGCAAAGATCAGGTGCAGGAAATGGTCGCAAAGGTGGCTGATGCCTTCGGTCGGCTGGACATTGCAGTCAACAATGCAGGCATCGCAATCCTCGGCGCCGATGAAGAGATTTCCCAGGCCGACTGGGACAAGGTGATAGCGGTGAATCTTACGGGGATGTTTCTTTGCGCCCAGGCCGAGGCCCAACAGATGATCCGCCAGAGGCCGGTGGAAGGCAAGATCATCAATACCGCGTCCATGTCCGCCAGGATTGCCAACTGCAACGCATCATATGACGCATCAAAGGCAGGCGCTGTGCACATGACAAAGACTCTGGCGGTTGAATGGGGGCGTTTTAACATCAACGTCAACTGCATCAGCCCGAGCTATGTGCTGACTCCCATGCATGCCTCAACGCCGGCGGTCGTCAGGGATCGCATACGCCAAACGACTCCGCTGGGCCATGTCCAGCGACCGGAAGATCTTCACGGGGCGGTTGTGTTCCTCGCTTCCGCCGCATCGGACTATGTCACCGGCCACGATCTCGTCGTCGACGGCGGACATACGCTTAACGCATGGCTGGCGCCACTGTCCCGGCAGATACCGCCTCGTGTCAGTCCCGAGCAGGAAACCGTCCAAATGAAGGCGGACCTGGACACGATGCAAATCCCATACGACGCCGACGGCGTCAACCCGGACCTGCATCCGGAAATCGCAGATGCTTTCAAACAAGCCTTTGGAATATAGCTGAACCCAGCCGCAGGGCGCACAGGTTTACGTGCCGGGCCGGGTCCCCGGTTCTTCAAGAATCTGTATCAACACTGAGGAAGTTCCAGACTTCGTTTGTGGCGTAGTTTTCCAGGGCTTCGAGGCGCTGGATGGTGTCGAAGTTATCGTCCTTTGACAGCACCCTGGGGCGGGGCCAGACGAAGGCGGTTTCCACGAGCAGCTTTCGCTGTTCGCGAAGAAACGATTCGATGCGTATCTCAATCGACCGCGGCTCTTCGTCGCCAACGGCATGGGGAGGTATCATCAGCCGTATTCCGCCACCGGCGACGGGCCGGGAACCAAGGCGTTTGAAATCCTCCGGCGACTGGCGCAGCCGTGTTTCCCAGAGATATTTGAATGCATGCTCACGCGAACTGTAGAGGTGGTGGATTCTGGCTGTCGAGCGGATGATCTGGTACTGCTCGGCGGGCCAAACCTGTCGATAGGCGTCGGTGGCGGCCATGGCGTCGCGGCCGAACATGGCGAGATTGCAGGACGGGTTGTTGGCGACGATCTGAATGCTGAGGACCTGCGGCGCCGCCGAATCGAGCTTGATCTGAAGGTTCGACGGTTCCTGACGCAGCAGCGTAAAGCTCTTCGGGCGGATATTTGTCTGCGTAAACTCCAGGCCGTTGTCCAGCAGGGCCTTTTGGAAGTCGACCGCCCTGGACTGCTCGACGGTCAGCCCGCCAGCTAACACATAGCTGATCATAAAGTGCACGCTGGTCCTGGAATCCCGGTTTAATGCATCCATCTTCATCTCCTGTCTGGGTTGGCAAAGCTATTGTATGCGGCAGGGTCTGAAAACACAAAGACAAAAAATTCCACCGGTAAAAAAGGCCCATAATAATGCCGAGGGACACCCAGCCGGTGCACGTATCAATGCGTTTTTGCAAGTGGTGGTTAAGTGCCCCGTGGTATATGACGATGAACAGCTTGAGTTTAAATGAAGAATTGTTCCTGTAATCCATGCGATGTGATGATGTTTGACCGACTGAAACGAAAGAAAAAGTTCAGGCATAACTGGAAGGTGAGAGAATACTCCATCGACGTGTATCCCAGCAGTAGAAGCTGTGTCAGGCAGAACATGAGTCATGTTCGGCCGCAGCAACTGCCCCCGTTGATGGTTCGAAAGGCGGCCTGGCGACGATAGAAGCGATACCGCCAAATCATGCCGGTAAAAAGGCCTGTCCGCAAAAACGGATGGGCGTTTTTTGTTTGACCGTTTGCCGGTGACAATTCAGATCACCGTTTATACCAATCCTTCTAAATGATTGCGCTTCGGGTGGCATCTGCCGAAGCGAAGCGCAGGCGGATGGGGCATTGAGCAAGGGGCATGCTTCATAGTTCCATCCACCTTCGGTAGATGCCACCCAACGCGCAGTTTTTTGTTGTGATTGGTATCACATCTCATTCGGCACGCTCATGATCCAAGCACCGCGGCAAGCGCTTCGGCGAGATCGGGATGCTGAAACTGGAATCCGGCGTCGAGCAGCTTCTGCGGGACAGCTCGATTGCTGAAAAGAAGCAACTCGCGCGCCATGTTGCCAAACATCAGTTTCAGGACGAGTTCCGGAATGCGGAAAAAACATCTGCGATGAAGTGTCCGGGCAAGGGCTTGGGAAAACTCCCTGTTGGTTACCGTTTGAGGCGATACGACATTGACGGGTCCCTTTATTGCGCCGTTTTCAAGAGCGAACATAATCACCGAAACCACATCGTCTATCGACACCCACGGCATGAACTGTTTGCCGCCGCCTAACGGCCCGCCCAGGTTGAGTTTGAAGGCAGGAAGCATCCTGGGCAATGCGCCTCCGGCCTTGCTCAGCACCATTGCGAACCGGGTTTGAACGGTTCGCACACCAAAGTCGGCCGCCTGACGGCACGCAGCCTCCCAGTCGCCGGCGACGTCGCAGAGGAAACCTTCACCAATCGCCGCCTCTTCAGTGAGAAGCTTATCGCCCTGATCCCCGTAATACCCCACACCGGAAGCGGAGATAAAAACCCTGGGGCGATTGTCCATTCCCCCAATATATTCACAAAGAAGCCGGGAGCCTTTGACCCGGCTCTGATAGATACGTTCTCGCTTTGCCGCCGTCCATCTGCCTGCAATACTCTCACCGGCCAGATGAATAACCGCATCGCATCCACGAAGTTTCGACTTGTCAATAGAACCTCCCATCGGATCCCAAAGGATCTCATCGGCCCCGGCCTGGCGCGGCGGGCGAATCAGCCGGTACACGTCATGCCCCGCTTCCTTGAGCGCATCTACCACAACAGACCCAATCAAGCCCGTCGATCCCGTAACTAATGTAATCATCTCAAAGTCCCCTCACAGGTGTTCCGGCACAAACAGCAGTCCGATACACTGCCTTTACACCAGTATACACTCATGCCCGTCGGGCGTAAACTGAAAACAGCAGCCACGTTTCGGTATCGGGTCGATTCGACGTCAACGATACGGCAAATCGTGCCGAAAAAAGGCCTGTCCGCAAAAACGGATGGGCCTTTTTTGTTTGACCATTTACTTCGTTGTAAAAACAGGGCCGAAAGCTGTTTGCCTGCGGCCCTTGTGGATCTATCCGAATTTCTACGGTCTACCAGTAATCACTCGGCCGAGAAAAAACGCAAAACCGAGCACTTTGTTACAGTGAGGTCACGAATACCTGACCTCTTTTTTGAAGAAGCTTTTGACCTCCTTCTTTACTTCGTTTTCGCCGTCTTGAGTGTAACATTCTTCTTGCAGTGGGGACAAATTGCCATTTCTTTTCTCCTGTAAAAAAAAGGGGCGAAAGCTGTGTCAATTCACAGGTTTGAAGTACGCCTTAAATTGAACAGCGCCTGTGCTGAGAATACAAAGATACTTCCCGGATTTAATAAATGTGCCAATTTCTTTGCCCTTTATAACGACGGTATTCGCGTCAGGTCTCTCGATAATTTTATAGGTGTTGGATTCTTGTGTTCCGTTTCCTGATATAATAGTAATTTTTTTAGCTGTAACATGAAGCTTGCAGTTATTCATCTTATTCATAAGCTGAGTTGTAAGTTGTGAACCCATCTGTTGTGCTACACTATCCGGAACGCCCTTAGCTTTGTTATCTGCGGGCAGATTTGCTTTTGTCGCTTCCGGGTCGAAGGCCCATTTACCAATGAGCCAGCTATCGCTTTTTTTAGAACAGCCCGCAAAGACGGTCAACGCTGACAATGTTACGCACAAAACAGATACTCTCAAAAATGTAGCCATTACTTTCTCCTACGCTATGCTCTATTATTCTTTTTTTTGCTGCTGTTGGAGCCGTTTACGTTTGAGGCCCCAAACTAATCCAATGATACAAATAGTAAAGGTCGGTAACACTCCTGAATACCATTTATCCATGAATGGAGCAATTCCTCTTATGGTAACAAGCACATACTGTGAACCATTGTTAACTGATTTATAGTTCGGCAGCACATGGGAATCCCAGATACCTGCCTTTGTTTTTTTAGTACCGCTTGACAACGTAACTGTTCTATTTTCCGGATTTGATAATTGCTTATGATCTTCTTCTGTAATGACTTCAACATTGTAATGTTCCGGATTGAGAAGACGGTACTGCGCATCATAATGCACAAACCGCATAAAAACTGTATTGATTATAATCCACATAACGGCAAATGCACAGAAGAACGCCAGAGGGTTATTGTTTCTCTTACCTTTTGATGCAACTTTCATTCTTTCTCCTTTGAACTTTCACACCTGACACTGTTTTTGCCAATTACAAGCAAAATAGGTGTAGTAATCCCTTTTGCTTTTTTGAATGTTTTTATTCTACCGTTAATACAGACGCGACCATATGGTTAATGTTACAGAAAAAACAGGGTTTTTAGGATTTAAGCCAAAGCATAATAAAATAGCAGGCGGGAAAGGACTCCGACGTTTTCTGCTTTCCGGTTTTGGTCCCGGTTTACCGGAAGGCGGATTTTGCTTTCCTGGTGCACATACATCGGCTAAAATGACGATAGTTAGAGATGTGTTTCGGGTTTGGATATTGGCCTTTTCTAAGGGGAAACATTATGGCTTTTACGCTTGATATTGGCGCTGTGGCGCCGGGATTTTCGCTTCCGGCTACGGACGGTGAGACTTACGGGCTTGAGGATTTTGCCGAGGCGAGGGTCCTTGTGGTGTTCTTTACGTGCAATCACTGCCCTTACGTTATCGGCTCGGATGAAGTAACGCGGCAGACGGCCCTGAAGTTTGCACCGCAAGGCGTCGCCTTCGTCGGGATCAATTCCAACAGCCCAAACACCTATGCCGAAGATTCGTTTGAGAACATGGTCGCCCGGATGAAGGAGCAGCAGTTTCCATGGATCTATCTTTTTGACGCCACACAGGACACAGCGCGACAGTACGGTGCGCTGCGCACGCCGCATTTCTTTGTCTTCGACGCCGATCGCAAGCTTGTTTATACCGGCCGGGGCGTGGACAATCCGAGGGATACGAGCAGGATGACCGTCAACGATCTGGAAAACGCACTCGCCGAGCACCTGGCGGGCGGACAGATTACCACGTCCGTGACCAATCCCATCGGCTGCAACGTCAAATGGGACGGCAAGGACGCCCACTGGATGCCGCCGGAAGCGTGCGATCTGGTTTGACTTTCGGGGCTGCTACGATCTGACGTATGAGCCGTGCCAGACGAGCCACAAGTACGAAGCATGCCAAGGACATGAATTTGGAGGCGCTGAACCTTACCCACGTGCTACGGTTGGCTTCGTTGTAAAAAAAGGCGGAAAACTGTCTGCCTGCGGCCCTGTAAGTTTTGTTTTGTAAGCTATGACTTACCTCTACGCAATACCAACCCACCTAAGCCAAGCAATACCAGACTGCACGGTTCAGGGATGATGTAGATGTCGGCTGTTCCTGCGTATATCTCGGTATTGAATATAAAGAATGCAGTATTCAACGGCGACTGATCAGCCAAAGTTCCTGTAATAGTACCGATATATTTATCATGATCGTCGTCTTCAACTAGCGGTACAAAATCGCTTAATTTGTCTCCGTTTGTTAATTCAATACCATTGACTTCAAAATCAGTCCCATCAAGATAGATGGTGCCGCTATAATAGACATTAAGGCTATTTCCTACAGACCCGCCGCTCATAGTTATCCTGCTCTCACCAACCGCCTGGACACGATTAGCTGAATGTCCGCCAGTCATGGTAATCCTACCATTGTCAGTTGCATGAAGGACTCCCCCGACTGTCCCACCACTGAAGATTATACTGGAATCGTCAGTGGCTTGGAGGTGTCTAACTACTGTTCCGCCATTCATCGTTATACTGGATCTGTTATGGGCACGGGCAAGAGTAACCTCCCCCCCGTCTACTATATCGACGTGCGTTCCGGGATTGCCGGGCATATTATAATCCAGAAAAACCCAATCATCCTTATAAGTTGAATAATCAATGGTATGAGACACGACATCATCAATATAAAGTATAGCATCAACAGAGTCATAAACAATAGATGCCATTACTGCTGGGTTAACTGCTAAAACGACCAGTGCGGTTACTAAAACATTTAACTTCCCCATTTCTTCCTCTCCAAAAAAGGGATGTGATTTCATCACCATCTCATTTATATTAGCAAATATACGCAAAATGTTTACAAAGTCAAGAAGAATATGAGTTTATAATGAAAATTGCGGAAAAGGGCTTGTGACGTTTCCTGCTTCCTGTTTTGGTTCCGGTTTAGCGGAAGGCTGATTTTGCTTTCTTGCTGCACATACGTCGGCTAAAATGACGGCGATGAGACAGATAATTGGATTTGCTGTTTTTGCTACGTTTTTTGTCGCCCTGTGCGGCGTATGTAATTACTATATACTCCGGCGATTTACCGGTTTTTTCGGCGTCAAAAGAAAACGATGGTTTTGGCCGGTGCTGGTCGTTCTAACTTTAAGCTACGTTCTGTCTATCGGGATCAATGAGCTTTTTTCAAATGCCGTCACCTCTTTTGTGCAGGCCGCCGCTGCCTTGTGGCTTGGGATCGCACTGCTGCTTGTTTCGGCACTATTGGTATACGAACTGCTGAGGCTGGTCATAAGAATCCCGCCTCGCCTTGCAGGCGTCCTGATTGCGATAGTGGTATTGGCGTTGACCGTCTGCTCGATGATAAACGCCCGCAGGGTGGTCGTCAAAGTCGTCGAGATTGAGGCGCCCGTCGAGATGAATATAGTCCAGCTCAGCGACATTCACCTCGGCTCGGACGGCCATGCGTTCCTCAAGCACATCGTTGAAAGGACAAATGCCCTTTCGCCCGATGTGGTCCTGTTGACGGGCGATGTCATCGATCCGCACAGCGGTATCGGCGCTGCGGAGATAGCGCCTTTGAACGATCTCGAAGCTCCCGTTTTTTTCGTCACGGGCAATCACGAGGGATATGCAGGCGTGGAGAAGGTCATGGACCTCTTGCGCACAACAAAGGTTCGCCCCCTGCGAAACGAAGCCGTCGATTTCGCCCGAATTCAGATCATCGGCATCGACGACAGCGGCCATCGGTTTCAGGTTGCCGACCAACTCAAAAGAATAGAATTTGACGATTCGAAATACTGTGTGCTGATGTATCATCGTCCGATTGGCTTTGAAGCCGCCGCCGAAAATGGTGTTGATTTGATGTTAGCCGGCCACACCCACAACGGACAGATCGCCCCGTTCAATCTGATCGTGGGGCTGGCCTTTGAGCACATGAGCGGCCTCTACCGTCATGAAGGCAGTTACCTGTACGTCACAACGGGAACGGGTACATGGGGACCCAGGATGCGATTAGGCTCAAACAACGAGATCGTCCTGCTCAAACTGCGAAAGTAGCATTGACTCAGCCTTACTGTCCCGGGTGGCAGCCACTGGAGCGAAGCGCAAGTGGATGGGAAAGCTGGGATTGAACCATCCACCTCACTCCGTTCGGTGGCTGCCACCCAGGCGCAATGTTTTTTAAGGATTGGTATCATACAGGATAAATGGCGTGCTATCTGCTGATTCATGCAGTCTTTTCTTGATCGTCCGGATGGCGGTGGGGGAATTGTCGATGGCAATCCACCTTCTGCCGCACTGCTGAGCCGCAAGGGCCGTGCCGCCGGAACCGGCAAAACAGTCCAGAACGATGTCATTGGGATTAGAGGAAGCTTCGATAATCATCCTGATCATATCGATGTTCTTTTCGGTGGGATAGTCCGGATAGCAGGGGTCCTTGAAATCCCACCAGACATCCTGTCGCTTCTTGCCCTTTTGAGCACAGGCATCGGCGTATATTTTTTTCCTGGGATTGCCCGTCGAGGACCATTCGATGAGGCCCTGTTCGTCCAGGCGGGTCAATTCATCCGGCGGGTATCGCCAGTGCCTTCCCTTTGGCGGCGTCAAGCCTTTCCAAGGCCGGCCCGTGGGTCCGTCGCGGGTCTCACCCGGCGCGTGCAGAGGCGTGGTTGTGTATCTTGCGCCGGTGGTTTCATCGACCTTCGCAAACAGCCTGACGATGTCGGCTTCGGTGAAATCCTCCGTCGCGCCGTTGAACGTATAGTCTTTGCCCTTAGCATAAAACAGTATCAGGTCCTTGATATTTCCGTAACCTTTTCGGGCGAAGTTTTTGGGGTTGCATTTTATTCGCGTAATATCGTTGATGAAGTTTGCCTGCCCGAACACCTCGTCCATGAGGACCTTGACGTGGTGGCCGACCTTGTAATCGATATGGACATAGATCGACGCGTTCGGCGCCATGATATTTTTGAGAAGAATCAGCCGCTTGGTCAGGAATTCGAGATATTCGGCGCCGCTGAGGCGATCGCTGTAGGCAATCTCATCGGCTGCACTTGCGCTTATTGTAGCGGTACGCTTGGGTCCCTTTCTAAAGTGCTGATTAGTGGCAAAGGGCGGGTCGATATAGACCAGGCCGACCCGGCCGCACACCTTTTCGTCCCGCATCAGCGCCTTGAGAACCCCCAGATTATCCCCCTGGATAAGCACATTCAGCCACCCAGCGCAGTTTGCGTCCTGTGGATATGTTTCAACCGGTTCCAGTTGTACATCCAGTGAGCTCGGAGGGGCGATAAGGCTGCTCTCTTCCGGCAGTTTGCAAGAGTCCATATTCCTTTTTGCTGTTTCGCTTTCCATGCTGATCCGCAGCCGATTTTAGGCTGTCTTGCCGCCGCCGTCAACCTTTTTGCTTTTCTTATTCGGCAGGATGGATATACTTCGGCTGCCACAAGAACACAAGTTTCGGCGGGTTTGGATCATGAGAGTTCTGGCTCTTGAAGGTTATTATGGTGGCAGTCATAAGGCCTTTCTTGACGGCTGGGTCGCGCACAGCCGGCACGAATGGACGATGCTGACGCTTGCGCCCAACAAGTGGAAATGGCGGATGCGGCACGGAGCTGTCACTTTTGCACAACAGGTCAATGATCGCATCGCCCGGGGCGAAAAATGGGATGTTGTATTCTGCTGTGATATGCTCAACCTTGCCGAATTTGCCGGGCTCGTCGGCCGATGCGCAAGAGATCTGCCCAAGGTTGTCTATTTCCACGAAAACCAGCTCACTTACCCGGTCCGCTTCGAATCCGAAAGGGACTACCAGTACGTGATGACAAATCTGACGACGGCGATTGCCGCCGATCGAGTCTGGTTCAACTCGGCATTTCATCGCGACGAGTTTCTGTCTGCATTAGGCAAATTCCTAAAACGCATGCCGGACAATCAGCCGCTGGAGGCGATTGAGGATATCCGCACGAAGTCGGGCGTACATCCTCCCGGCATATATCCGTTTCCTCTTGGCGGCGAGAGAAAGGAAGGTCCAGTACGGATTCTCTGGGCGGGGCGATGGGAGCACGACAAGAACCCGGAAGATTTCTTTGCGGCAATGAGAATACTGAAGGAAAAAGGCGTTGATTTTCGGCTCAGCGTTATCGGCGAGCAGTTTCGTGATGTGCCCGAGGTGTTCGAATGGGCAAGGGAGTTTTTCTCCGGGCATATCGAAAGATGGGGATATCAGGAGAGCATCGAAGAATATCGAGCCGCCCTGGGTGATGCGGATATCGTCGTATCCACCGCTAATCACGAGTTCTTCGGAATAAGCGTTGTGGAGGCGATTGCGGCCGGTGCGTATCCTGTCCTGCCGAAGCGATTGGCTTATCCGGAGATTGTTGCAGACATCGAGGGCGTGTGCGAAGATGACTTTTTCTATAACGGCACGGTTAACGGGCTGGTTGAGAAGATCATGACTCTGCTGGAGATACTTGAGCGAGGATCGCATTGGGAACAGGGCAAGGCGAGCAGGATTAGAGCGATGGACCGATATGGCTGGCGCCGGTGCGCCGATGAGATGGATGACGCTATGGCGGAGGTAGTCGGATGAAGCCTGAATTACTTGCCCCGGCGGGGAGTTTTGAGAAGGTCAAATGGGCGGT
>SDBS01007669.1_pt1 | contig 10465 bp, 8 predicted proteins | sample 2277091 | NCBI WGS metagenome assembly SDBS01 (sample SAMN10404972, study PRJNA504765) | marine sediment metagenome | isolation source: marine sediment core GS10_PC15, 163 cmbsf | place: Arctic Ocean: Southern Knipovich Ridge | collected 2010 | reverse complement strand
GGCGTGTGGGAATCGAACCCACCAGGGACAGTTTTTGCTACCCCTTGCCGGAGTTGAAGTCCGGATGGCCCACCAGGCACCATTCCACCCCCATAGGATTTGCATGTCGCAAATCCTAGATGTTAGAACTTAAAAACGTTAGACATGAGAATGTTTCCAAGCTGATTACCCTATTCAAGTTCTTTGTTTGTCAAACTCCACAATCTTATGTTTCGTTCACACTTCTAGATGTGAAAACTTAATAACGTAAGACATGAGAGTGTCTCTAAACGAAAGATCCTGCATTATTACTCTACTGACCACGCTGATAGCTCTTATATTTACTATTTGATATTTGATATCGAATACTCCCTAAGCGAGTATTCGATAGTCGCCCTCCCTCTTGGTCACGCCTTTTCTATCTAAATATTCTAACAACGGTATGGCAAATTTGCGAGTTGTCTCAGCAATCTCTTTGAAGTCAGCCGGCGCCATTTTTCCCTTTTCCGTGAGAAAAAAAACAACTTGATCCTCAAGCCCTGAAATGCTCTCTGCGTGAAAGTACATGCCCAATGTTACCTCAATGAGCTTTCCTTGCTTCTTCAATCTGGCGATTATCGTTTTGATATCACGTTCATTGAGATCAAGCCGTCCGACAAAATCACGAATAGCCGGCGGCTTAAACTTCGCCTCATGAAAAGCCTGTTCAACCAACATATCGAATGTTTCCCGGCCCATTTCAGTTGCCTTTTCAGGCAACATAACAAGATTCTGCTCTATCTTGATGAAACCGCCTGCTTCAAGGTTCTTTAAGATAACATCTACTTTCTTGCTTGGACAATTAGCAAAACCCTGGTTTCTTAATATTCCTTTCCCTAGACCGCGCTCGAGTGGAAATTTCTCGTGATGCTCTCCAATAATCCCTACTACCTTTTCTCTCAACTTGTCATATCTATCCTTTGACATGAACAGAAAGGTGGCACCCATTTTTAGATCGACAACGTGTTCGGAAACTGTCAGCACATCGAGTGTACCTTCAACATTGCTCCGGGTAAACTCGCTTGTCGCCACCAGCTCATCAATCGTAGATGGCCAGTACACCTCATCCATAAACAGCTTTACCGCTTTCACAAAATCTTGCTTTCCAATAGCAGTTAACAAAGACAGGGTCTGTTCATCAAACCGGCGCCTTCTTTTCGGATGACTCTCTAATACTTCTCCGCCACCTATGGTGACTATGGGAGAGTAGCTGCGGATTATAAAACGGTCACCACCCAGTACGACCATCGGCTTTTCCAAGCGAAGTTGAACCAAAGCATGTTTTCCCGGCTCAAGGACATCGCGATCCAATAGGACGATCCGGGCCATGACTTCTGTCGTTCCGTGATGGACCCTTATACGTGTCCAGTTTTTCAGTGGATGTTTAGCCGTCAAGAGAAGATTTAAGTCAGCGTCTATCATATAGGTCGGACCTAAGAATCCTCGTGAAGCCAGAACATCTCCCCGATGAATCTCATGCCGCTCAACGCCCGGAATATTTACCGCCACCCTATTACCCGCTAAAGCCTCCGGAATTGATTTCTCGTGAACTTGAACACTTCTGACCCTTACGTCTTTTTCAGCAGGCAGAAGAACGGCGCTGCTGTTTTCTTTTATTAAACCGGACCATAGTGATCCGGTGACTACAGTGCCGACCCCTTTTAGCGTAAAGACTCTATCGATCGGCAACCTCCAATTACCCTTTTGCTCCCTATCTATTACATCAGCGGACGCTTTATCTATCGCTTCAAGCAGTTCATCAATACCCTTTCCGGTCACAGCTGAGACAGAGACCATAGGTATATTTTTTAAAGCTGTGTTTTTTAATAATTCGCGGGCTTCTTCCTCGACTAGATCGATCATTTCTTCCTCGACAAGATCCGATTTCGTTATTGCTACAACGCCTCGCTTGACACCAAGCAAACTGATTATTGCCAGATGTTCCCTTGTCTGTGGCATAACACTGTCATCGGCAGCAATGACTAAGAGGACAAGATCAAAACCAGTGGCACCGGCAAGCATGTTCTTTATAAAAGCCTCATGTCCGGGGACATCAACAACACCGGCTGTCCGCCCACTCGGTAATTTGAACTCGGCAAAACCAAGCTCTATTGAGATTCCGCGCTTTTTCTCCTCTTTAAGGCGATCGGTATTGGCACCAGTGAGAGCTTTGATGAGTACAGTCTTTCCATGATCGATATGACCGGCTGTCCCGATAATCATTTCTTCTTGACTATGCTGCCAAGAGCGTCAGCAATAATCTTTTCTTCACCTTCCTGAACAGTCCGGACATCAAGCAGAAGACGGTCATCCTGAATACGAGCGATAACCGGAGGTTCGGCTTGCCTTAGTTTGGATTCCAGATCATTGACCGTAATGGTCGGTGAGTGAATACTGACAACAGTCGTCGGTAGATCGAGTAATGGAAGAGAACCGCCGCCAGCTTTTGATACATCCTTTTTTGTAGTTATTTTCACTTTATCTGAAGTTTTCTTTTCTATTTCCTCTTTTAGCTTCTTTGCTTTTTTACTTAGTTCCTTCTCGCTCATCGTTAGCATTCTAACCGTGGGAATATCTTTTAGAGCCACATCCGTATCAAGATATAATCTAAGAGTCGCTTCGAGAGCAGCTACTGTCATCTTGTCAACCCGCATAGCTCTGGCCAGTGGATGCTTTTTCATTCTCTGAATAGAGCTCGTCCGTCCGACAATAATTCCAGCCTGTGGTCCTCCGAGGAGCTTGTCTCCGCTGCACGTCACTACGTCAGCTTTAGTTGCAACGCATTCCGAAACAGTCGGTTCTCCCGGAATCCCAAACTCTTTTAAGTCTAGAATCACACCGCTTCCCAAATCATCAAGCACCGGTAGCTCAAACTCCTTGCCCAGTGTGACAAGCTCTTCCAACGAAACTTCAGCCGAAAATCCAACGACCCTGTAATTGCTAGGATGAACCCGCATTAGGAGAGCAGTTTCTTGCGAGATGGCATTCCTGAAATCCGCCAGATGCGTCTTATTGGTCGTGCCGACCTCTTTCAAATGTGCTCCACTTTGCCGCATCACATCCGGAATCCTAAACGCACCGCCGATCTCAACAAGCTGACCCCGTGATACGATCACATCCCGATCTCTGGCTAAAGCACTTAACGCCAGCAATACAGCAGCCGCATTATTGTTTACGATCATAGCCGCTTCTGCTCCGGTCAGTTTACATAACAAAGATTCAACATGTACATGACGCGAGCCACGGGTATTCTTCTTGTAGTCAAATTCAAGATTTGAATAGCACTTAGAAATATCAGAGATAGCAGTAACCGCTGCTTCCGGTAGGATCGATCTACCCAGATTTGTGTGAAGCACGACTCCTGTCGCATTGACAATATGCTTCAAACTCGGTTTGGATTGTTCTTTGACATGCTCGGTCACATCCGCGATGATCCTATCCTTGGACACCTTCAGCTCTGCTTCAGTACCCTTTACATCGCGACTGATATCCCGTCTCGTGTGATCGATCTTTTCCCGGATCGAATCAACAACGACACTGCGCGGATACTCTTTAAGAAGTTTATCGATCTCCGGTGCAAGCAGTATCTCATCAACCGGAGGTAGTTTTCTTAACAGATCTTTTTTACTGGTCATTAAACCAGCTCCTATATGGTTACTACTTTCTCGGTAGCTGTTAAAGTAGTCACTACATCCAAAGCGTTCGTCACTTCACCGACAGCTACTTGCCCTTTTAAATCATAATAATCCAAGCACGTACCGCAAGCAACTATGGCTACTCCCTTGTCCTGCAATAACTTGAGCGGTTCGACCGCTTTTGAACCGTTGCAGACAAGTTTAACAGCACTATTCACCATAATAATCTTTTCAGGTAACTGATCTACCTTTGCCAGATTGCTTATGAAAGCCGGCATCAATGTCTGACCCAGTTCCTCGCTTCCGTTTCCCAACGAATCGCCTGTCACAAAGAAGACACTCATTTCATGACTCCCCTTTAAACAACTTCTATAAAACCAGCAACACCATGAATAACCTCACCAACAATACTATGAACAGCCGTTTCTTTCTTTTTTAAGAGATTTACCAACTCATTTGATTTTTCTTTAGGAACCGAGATTAAAAGTCCACCTGATGTCTGAGGATCAAATAAAACAGTCTGTTTCGTCTGACCGGTTGAATCACCAAAGGAAACACTATCGGACAGATACTGGCGGTTTTTATTCAGCCCTCCGGCAACGACTTTCCGTGTCCGTTTCTCCACCAGATCATGAACGAGAGGCCAAACCGGAATACTATCTAAATACACTTTAGCTGACACAGCACTCTCTTTCATCATGTTGTGAAGGTGCCCTAAGAATCCAAAACCGGTTATATCAGTAGCCGAATTAACTCCCACTTCAAGCATCGCTTCGCAACCTGCCGCATTGATCTGCTTCATTCCCTCAATTGCATCTGATGCTTCCCCTTCGTCGATCACTCGCGCTCTTAACGCTGTTGCCAACACACCGACTCCCAAAGGCTTGGTTAGAATCAATACATCGCCCGGCCTGGCACCGTCAACAGTAACTATGTTGACCAGATCTACGATTCCTGTCACCGACAGTCCGTATTTTGGCTCCAAGTCTTCAACAGTGTGCCCACCGACAATGATTGCACCACTTCTTTCAACAGTCTCCCGGCCGCCTTCTAAGATAGCTGCCAGTATCTTGAGATCTAGGTTGCAGGGGAATCCGGCAATATTCATGGCTGTCAAAGGACGTCCGCCCATCGCATAGATATCACTAAGCGAATTCGCCGCTGTGATCTGACCAAACGTGTACGGATCATCAACGATCGGCGTAATGAAATCGACTGTTTGAACCAGCGCCTGCTTATCGTTCAACTTATAGACCGCAGCATCATCGCGTGTTTCCAGTCCTACCAGCAGTTCACGACTCACATTCTTTGGCAGTGAGTTTAAAACTATGTCAAGGTCACCCGGACCTATTTTTGCTGCTCACCCAGCTTTAGATGACAGACTGGTAAGCCTGACATCCTTTTGAGCATATACTTTTGCGCTCAAATCCAGCTCCTTTTCTTTTTTACCAGTTGGTATACTGACTGACTCTTATTCTACTTGCTTATAAGTTATTTTTCAATTCCTTATAAACAATGCTTTTAGGTTAAAAATGTGATAGGCTTTATTTCTAGGGAGATATGCGATGAATATAAGCTACTTTAAGACATTCATTATAGTTGTCGAAAAGGGCCGTTTCTCAGACGCAGCAAAAACTCTCGGCTTATCACAGCCGGCAATCAGCTTTCAGATACAAGCACTCGAGCGTCATTTTAAAGATACTCTTATGGAGCGCTCAAGCGGTCACGTTATTCTAACTCCTACCGGAGAAGTCTTTCTGAAATTCGCCAAAAAGATCATTGACGAATACGATGAACTGCATCTGCAGATTGAAAAAATGAGCCGTGATGTCACCGGACGGTTGGTTCTTGAAGCCAGTACGATTCCGGGCGAGTACATTGTTCCGAAGATCATCGGGCAGTTCAGTAAACGATTTCCCATAGTTGACGTTAGCATGACCATAAGTGACTCAAAAATCGTTATCGATCATATTCTTGATCGCTCGATTGATATCGGATTCATCGGAGCTTTGCCGACAAAAAAACATCCTCATCTTAAATCGATCGACTATGTCGCCGACGAGCTAGTCGTAGTGGTTCCTCCCGACCATCCGTTAGGCACAAAAAAGTCGGTTCGTATAAGGGAGAGTCTGTCACAACCCTGGGTGCTGCGTGAATCCGGAAGTGGTACTAGAAAGACTTTTACACAAGCACTGGAAAAAGCCGGTCTTTCAGAGCAAGACCTGACAGTCGGAATGGAACTTAGTAGCAATCAAGCGATTCTTAGTGCTGTCGAAGCCGGACTAGGCATCTCGATCCTATCAAAGTGGGTAGCCAACAAAGCTCAAGAAGTAAAAACAGTCAAGGTGCTACCGGTTGCAGACCTTGATCTAAACCGTCGCCTCTATATGGTTTACAATGATGAGCGTCAAATAACCCGGCCGCAAGAAGCTTTTATTAAGGTCGCTCTGACTTTGGAAAGAGAAGGTTATACATAGAATAAAAATTGACTACCGGTTGATTCTATCTTTTTATAGCGAGACTCTTAGAGGCGTTTTCCTTGATCTGCTCGATCTGTCTGGATGACAGAGCTTTCTCAAAACTTCTGAATCCAGCTAACTCGAATCCATGTTTGACTGCCATCCGTTCTATGTCTCTGACCTGCGTTATATGTATATCACGGCCGATAGTATAGTCCTCGTTACGACCTTCTAACGCTAAGATCATCGTCTCTGCCATACAAGCGAGAGCTAGCCCTTTCGGTAATTCTATATCGTAATGAAAATCTACATTTCCGGGGGGTTTGACGACACCGCCATCGATTACAAGAACGTCGTCCCTGGCTTCTTTGACGACTTCGGCTACATCTCGCGGCCGGGCTATATCACAGACGACCGCTCCCGGCTTGACATCCTCGGGTCTGATAACTATGTCAATCGCACTTGTTGCGGAAATAATGACATCGGCACTCTTAACTACATCAGACACATCGGTTGAACATATCACATTCTCAGCTTTAATCCCAAGATCCATCTCAATGTTTCTCTTTACATCGTTAAGTCTAGCTATGTTCCTGCCAACTAAATAAAGGGTTTCTACTTCAGAAGCCATTATCTCAGCTGCTATCTTGCCTATCGAACCGGTTGCGCCGATAATCGCGGCCGTCGCCTCACTAAGATCTATGTCCATCAAGTCGGCAGCCTTTTTAGTGCCTTCGATAGCTGTCGCCACTGTATAGGTATTCCCTGTCGTTACAGCCACATCGGATGCTTCAGCTACTAGTTTTCCATATCCCCCGACGCAAGCGGTAAACGCACCGAGCCCGACGATCTTAGCGCCAAGTTCTTCAGCGACTTCACATCCTTTGATTATCTTCTTTACGACATACTTCTCACGTAGATTCATTATCTGATCAGGAAGAAGCGGTACGATGATCAACCATCCCATTGCTTCTTTGCCTGTTTTGGATCTGATCCCGGTAATCTCGGAGATCGGCCATGGCTTCTTTCTTTTTACCGTCCCGGTAACCAGCTTTTCCGGTATTTTGTTGGCTATCCGGTACTTGCGCGCTATGTGACGCATATCCATGGGATGAATAATGAATGCGAACTTCTCCATATTTCTCCTATATCGTTAGCTGAAGACTTGTATTACACTTTACTCTGTGGTGCTCAGCACAACTTCAGCACTTTTCTTCTCAATACTTTAAGCCTTATCTTCGATTCACTATTTGCGACTTGCGATTCACAACTTCAGTTCTTCAGCACTTCAGCTCTTCAGTGCTAATTAGGTTTGTTCAGCTCTTCTATTCTTGGCTTGAAGCCAAGTTTTTCTATCATGTCAAGATAATCGTTTTTCGTTATCGAGTCCGGGTTTTTCTCAAGCAAAGCAACGATTATTGCTTCGATAACATTTGTACCAAATGATCTGCCTTCAAATTCCGGCGTTGTTGTTACTAGAAACCTTGTTCCTCTCTCCCTTAGATCATCAACATCCTGTTGCGTAACCGTATTGGTCAAGACTATCTTCCCGGCCATATCACTTGGTAAATACTCTCGGATGAAAAGATAGTCTCCGGCAATAATATCAGCTTCCCGGTAGTATTTCTTATACTTTTCTTTTGGCTCTTTCTCTTGTTCGCTGCCTGTTGGATAAAGCACTTTGAAAGGCATCTTTGTGACAATCGGCAGTAGAATCGCAGCCAGTATTTTAAATGTAAACATTGACCTTATAGCTATCGGGATATTCAATCCAAAAACCAGATCCCCAAAGATCATCTGCGCACCCGCTTGATGTAAGGCATCAGCTAATCCAAACCGGTCGACTGCCGAAACCATGAGGACCTTTTTTCCGGAAACGTTAAGATCAGGATGATCAGATATGCTTTCGACAACCTGTCTTTCAAGAGTATCCTTCATTCCGCTTCCATCAACGATCCCAGTTTTCTCTATACCCTCAATAAGTTTCCACCCATCTCTGACCTTGTACTTTTTACCACCAGGTGCATAAAGATAAAGAAGTATCCCGCCTAATCCTAAAGCGTCGACCTTGCCATCAAATTCTTTTAAAAGTTCAGCATATTTATCGAAATCACCATCTGTTCCGATACGTCTTATCCTAAGCTGTTGACCAAGAAGCTCGACATTAACTTCGTGGTTTCGTTGTGACGAGCCAAGGCTCACGCTGACTACTTCTTTCACTTTTCTCCCCTTTTCTGATCGATCTAAAAGCCCTCTTTGTTCTTTTCTCAGCCAGATCTTCTAGAATCGACTTTAGTTTCCCCTCTTTCTCCAGAGGTATCCCGATTATTTTTGTATCGAGGACTTTCTCCAATAGGTCAAGTTCATCACTTGGCCCTATGTAGACAATAAAATCAAGATCGCTGATCTCATTTAGCATATACAGGATCTCCCTGATGGCGAGATTCTTTTTCCCTGATAGAAAGACGAAGTCTATACCAAGATCCTCGGCCTCTGCCTGGATCTGTTTTTCGTTATCAACGCCCGAGCCTATAAGAGCCATCCGCTTCGAACGCCTAACCTCTCCGATGCCTTCAAGATGAGATATAAATGAGCGTTCTACACCAAGCATTTCGGCTACTTCTTCTTGAGTAGAACCTCCAGAGCGAAGATAGAATACTTTCTCGATCAGCTGACGAGCACGTTCAACACTAATGATTTTGTCGCCAATTTTGATTTCTTTCATTTACAGCAACACCTGTGATTAGATAATAAAGTTTGTGCACAGATTTGTGAACAATGGTATCACAGACGAGATGATCAAGCAACAAATGAAGAGTTATAAGTATACTGTACTGTAAAGACTTTGATACTTGGAAGTATCGAAGTAATCGTGGCAATGTGATAAATCCGGGTGTTGATATATCACCTATTGAAACTGTCAGCGTTTTTCCAGATCAATGACCACTCTCAGGCTCTTGAGCATGGGAGCAGCCTTGATCTTTACAACCATCACTAACTATATTAAAACACTTCCACACTTGGTAGTATCGAAGTACTTACAGCATTTCAAGCTTCCGCCGTCCTCAGCTTAAAAACTTCTATGGCACTATGGTTCTATGGAACTATGGCACCATTACTCTGCTGCTCTACTGCTCTACCTGACTAATTGCTACCTGCAAGTTGCTAGTTGCTAGTTGCGGTTTGCAACTTACAGATTGCTGATTGCGGGTTTAGTGGTTATTTTCGTAGAATATATGTAAACTCTTATAGATTTGTCTTTAGATGTTTCAGGTCTTTCAGCTAGCGACGCTTTCTTAGCGCCAGTGCGGAATGAAATCTTTACCGGAATCTGTGAGTTGGATTTTTCCGCCATTAGTTGTGTGCAAATAGATGTTATTCTTATATATAGTTAGAAACCTGGAACTATCAGGCGCCCAAACTGCTGCCTGGTTTCCTCTGCTGCCCATAAAATGAGAGTAAGCAGCTATCCTCTCTCCTGAAACCATATTAAGAAGCCACCCCTCATAGCCATCAAGAAAAGTGATCCATTGACCATTAGGCGAAATTGATAAGTCAGCACCGATGTAGTACTCACTTTCATAAGACTGAAAAATTTCAGTTTTTCCGGTTCCGAAGTCATATCGATGAAACGTAACAATCCACGGTTTTTCGCCGTCGTTCTTTTTTACGTAGCTATACACCAAACTATCCTCACCAGGAACCACACACCACCGGGAGTCAGAAGAACCTTCAATTTCAAATGATGAGGTAACACCATCTAGATCTACTGTGTTCAAAGTACTTTCTTGACCTTGATATATTATCTTGTCGCCCATAGGAGACCATCTAAGAGGCCCCCGACCACTGGCTAATATTCTCTCATTCGTTCCGTCTGAATCAATAACTCTTATTTGTTTGTCATGGTACGTATAAAAAGCAATTTTTGTCCCATTGGGCGACCAAGTTGGACTTCTGCCGTCTGTTATCCTAGTCTGTGTACTCCCATCTGCGTTCATCATGTAGATGAAACTTTCAATAAAAATATCCGCCTTCCAAAGGCTCTTAGTAAAAACAATTCTCCATCTGTCAGGTGATAGTTCCGAATTTGAATTTTCGTAATTCGAATCATCCGTTAACCGGATCTGTTCCGAACCATCTGGATTCATACTATAGATCTCAAAATCATAGTATTTTCCGTGACGCCATGAAACAAACACGATCTTTTCCGGTCCTCTTTCTTCCTGCTGTTCTTCTTGTGTATCTTCTTTATCTGATTTGATAGTTATTACTCTGGGAGCTTTCCGGGATCTGATATTGCTAGCTTTCATTGATGGCTGTTGTGCTAAATAGAAATATAGTCCGAGTGATACT
>SDBS01007668.1_pt1 | contig 10465 bp, 14 predicted proteins | sample 2277091 | NCBI WGS metagenome assembly SDBS01 (sample SAMN10404972, study PRJNA504765) | marine sediment metagenome | isolation source: marine sediment core GS10_PC15, 163 cmbsf | place: Arctic Ocean: Southern Knipovich Ridge | collected 2010 | reverse complement strand
GTGTCGAAGCCCTGACACAACTGCTTGAACTATTCAAATTCCTACGACCCTAAGGAGAAAACTATGAGTGACGAACTTTTTGACCAAGAAGTAATTGGCGAGCCAATCGCCGCACTTGAAGAGGGGAAAACCTTCCTCGACGAACTGGTGGGGGATGGAAAGAAGTTCTCTGATACCGAAGCGCTCGCGCGTGGAAAACTGGAGTCCGATACTTTCATCACCCGACTGACCGAAGAGATGGGAGAACTTCGACAAGACTTGAAGACCCGACTGACTATGGAAGAGTTTATGACCAAACTGAACGAACCAGCTACGCAAAGCCCGAATAGCCCAGACGATACCATGTCAGGCGAAGGGGAACTGCCAGAGAAGGGGTTCACAATTGAGGACGTTGAAAAACTCCTTGATCGTCGAATTACCGAGAAAGAGCAGAGTGATTTACGGGAGAGCAATCTCAACAAGGTCATGTCAAATCTTGAATCGACATGGGGCCCTACATATCGTAAAGAGCTCACAAACAAGGCGAAGGAACTTGGCTTTGATCAGGATTGGTTAACTAATCTTGCGCAGGAAAATCCCACAGCGTTTCTGAAGATCGTTGATGCAAACAAACCGGTTGAGAATAGACTGTTCTCACAGCCGCAAACTGCGGTGAACTCGGGTGCAAGCAACATTGATACGAACAAACGTGCACGGAGTTTCTATGTGAAGATGAGACAATCAGACCCGGAGAAGTACCATTCCCTAGCCAATAAGTCAGAGATGCACCGACAGGCCCATGAACTAGGTGAGGCATTCTTTGACGTAGATGAATAAAGGAATAGAGTATGGCTGGATTTAGTACTACAACAACCGACCATCTCACTCGCTCGAATCTCTGGTCTCGTGAGATTAAAGAGGTTCTTGAAGATGAGTTGTTCGCAATGCGGTATGTACGGATGATCACCGACTTTCCTGATGGTGATACTCTAAACATCCCGTCCATTGGCCAGGCTGAGGTAAACGATTACGCCGAAGGCCAGCCGATCACGTATACTGCAATGGATACTGGTAATTTCACCTTTACCATTGATCAGTATAAGAGTTCTGCGACTTACATCTATGAGAAGTTCAAGCAGGACACTTACTACATGAATGAGCTTGTAGGCTCTTTCGTGCCCTCTCAGGCCCGCGCCATTATGAAGGCGATGGAAGTCAAAGCCCTCGACGTTGGCCCGAGTTCGCAGACCCTGACATCTCTTAATGAGATCAATGGCGCTGCGCACCGATTTGTGGGTTCGGGCACCAATGAGGTTATTGCGGCAAAGGACTTCGCCAAGGCAAAGTACGCCTTGCAGATGGCCAATGTCCCGATGACTGACCTAGTGGCGATTGTTCATCCCTCCGTGGAATTCGAACTTTCGACGCTGGCCAATTTGGTGAACGTTTCTAACAACCCCAAGTGGGAAGGCATCGTACGTAGCGGTATGTCAACAGGCATGACGTTCCTCGTGAACGTTTATGGCTTCGATGTGTATACTTCGATGAACCTGAAGTTGAATGCGGCATCCGAGACTATCGACTCCGTGACAGCGGCAGCCGGTATCAACAATCTTTTCTTCTCAGCTGCGGCAGATGTGTTGCCCTTTATTGGCAATCTGCGCCAGCCTCCGAAGGTGGATAGTTCGTACGAAAAGGACCTTCAGCGTGATGAGTACGTCACCACAGCCCGGTATGGCATGAAAACATATCGTCCCGAAAACGTGGTCGTGGTCGTTACTGACACAGATCAGGTATAAGGAGAGAATGATATGGCTGAAACATGGCTAAATGATGACGGACTGTACATCAAGTTCGGAGCAACAGAGGCAGTACCGACTAAGGGTGGCGAAATTCTCGCTGATGGTGAACTTCATGTTCATACCATCGTCATCGACTTTGGTGATCTCTTAGCGTTTGGTAATGAGACTATTCTGGCAGATAACCTTATCTACCCGGATGGCGCTCGTATGGAGAAGGCAGAGTTCGTTGTGGAATCTGTATTCGCCGGTGCCACTGCAACCCTTGACTTGGGTATTATCGAAGTTGACCGCTCCACTGCGGTTGACGCAGACGGTATTGATGCTGTTATTGACGTCGTTGATCTCGATGCAGTTGGTGATGTCATTGATTGTAATGGCGCACTGATCGATACTTCCCCGGCAACTGGTGGTCTTTATACCGCCACTGTTGGAACTGCAGACTTTACCGCCGGTCGCGGTATTCTGCGAGTTTACTACTACGTCCCGCACGTGGTTCAGTAGGCTTAACATAGGGGGAGTCTAGGCTCCCCCTTTTACAAAGGATAGCAAATGGCGAACGTACAACACAGTGCACTGACAACCACAGAGTTGCATGAGCCAAAAGATGTGGCTGCTGCATCAATTCACACTCTCTACAGTGCTGATGGTGCGGGGTCAGGTGATTGGGTAAAAGTTGATGAGGACAACATTGACACAACCTCAATTAAGAATACAAACAAAATAGTTTTGATGGGGCGTATTGCAGACATCAGTTCTGCAGAGTCAATCTACTTCCCTGTGGGTTTTGCCGGTGTCATTGATGATGTCACAGTTGTTATCGACGGGGCCATCACAAGTGCCGATGCAATCATCGAGGTCTTCAACAGTGGCTCCTCTTCGGCTGGCACAATCACAATTGCTTTCAGTGGGTCCTCGGCAGGCGATGTTGATACACTGACGCCCGCCTCAAACAACACATTTACTGCAGACTCGTTCTTTCGTATTTCAACTAACGGTGGCTCAACTGGTGCAGTGACAGCTACCATCATGGTAGAGGTGACAATGACATAATGGCAAAAATCACACTCACAGATCAAACAAATGTCGTTGGTGCGGAAACCACCTTCCTTGGTGAGACAACGGGCAACAATGCGCTGATTGAAGCTGCTATTGAAAACACGTTGTCTCTAGATGGTACATCTCCGAACTCAATGAATGCGGACCTTGATATTAACAACCAAGACATTCTTAACGCAAACGTTGTCAACGCTCTTGATGTGAAGGTGTCGGGCGTATCCATTTCGGCTCTCAATGTTAACTGGACAGGCGATTGGGTAACCTCGACAGCGTACCTTCTCAACGACCTTGTGGAGAACAATGGGACTAGCTTTATCTGCATTCTTGCCCATACGTCCGGTGCTGTTGATGAGCCCGGTGTTGGCGCTTCCGAAGCGACAAACTGGGACCATGTTGCGGATAAGGGTGACGCAGGCCTTCTTTGGAGAAACGCGTGGCTAACAGCCACTGTGTATGCTCTTAACGATGGTGTTAAGAACAGTTCTGCTTCCTTCATCTGTATCCTTGCACATACAAGTGATGCTGCAAAGGAACCGGAGGTTGGGGGTTCATGGACGACCTATTGGGAGCATCTTGCCGAGCAAGGGGCAACTGGTGGGGGTACGGGTGATCTGCTTGCTGCAAACAACCTTAGTGATGTTGGCAGTGATATAACTTCCCGTTCAAACCTTGGTGTGGCAATTGGTACAGACGTGCAGGCGTTTGGCACCATCCTCGATGATTTCAATACACTCACCCCTGCTGCTACGGATGGTGAGTTTATTGTCGCAACAGCGGCAGGTGTCTTTGCCTACGAAACAGGTGCAACAGCACGAACATCCTTGGGTCTTGGCACCTTTGCAGTTGAAGCTCTTGGTCAAGAAACAATTTGGATACCCGCAGGGGCGATGGAAACCCGTGCCACAACAGCCCCCGCAGCAAGCAATGTTGTGGAGATTGGCACCAGCCTGATTGCTTTGCGCACTATGGACTTTGCCACAGCGGCAGATGACTTCTGTGGCTTTGCAGTGCTCATGCCCAAAAGCTGGGACGAGAGTACGGTTATTGCACAGTTTGTGTGGAGCACAGATGGGTCTCAAACAGCTGGTCTTGACGGTGTTGCGTGGTTCATACGCGCAGGCGCCTATGCATCAAACGATGTACTAACGACTGCCCTTGGCACTGCTGTGGCTGCCACAGCTCAGAACCACTCTGCAACCGCAGATGATGTGATGATCACAGCAGAGACAGGTGCCATCACGGTGGCAGGGTCACCGGGAGCCGAAGAGTGGGTCTACTTCGAGGTTCAACGCGATATAGACGATGTAGGCGATGACCTTGATATTAATGCTCGCCTTCATGGTGTAAAGATACATTATACAGTAGATGCAGGGAGTGACACTTAATGGCTAAATATGCCCATATAAAAGCTGGCGTAATCTTTGAGATTATTGAGCTGACAGATGAGGAAGCTCTTGCCCTTCCGTCAAACAAAGCCTTGTATATCCTCCCCTACATCATAGTGCCACGACCTGTGTTTGACAGTGCAACCCACTTTGCCCCCGTGCGCCAACCTGATGATATTCAAACCCTCCAGGTTGTCCAGGTTTGGGCTGCTGCTCTTGCAAAAACACCTGTGCAAATTGGCGCTGAGAAGCAAGCCCGTGCTGAAAACGAGGCAAAGAGACTTGTCACAAAGGTGTTAAAACTTACCATGACAGGCCAGTTTAACCAAGAGAATAGGCTTCGTGTGCTGGAAGGTTCACCGACAATCAGCGTTAACCAGTACCTTAATGGTCTGGATGCTTTGCCCACTATCTCTGATGCTGATTTTATTGCCAAAATAAAGACACTCGCATGAGTCTACAAAATACCCAGTTAGTCGGATTTGGTGGAGGGTCTGCCGGAGGGGCGGTCACGTTTATCGGTCTTGACGGTACGACCAATTTTGGCGTCAACAATGTCAAAACATTTTCAGGACAGTCCTCTGCTGGCCCGATTACGGTGTTAGGACTCACTTGGGTCTTGCAAGCGTCATCTGTGCGTACAATCACATCCTGGACTTTTGACGGCAACGATATTACTATACTGGTCGAAGCAGGGGGCACTACCAACGGTGAGGTTGGGTGTGCAATCGGTATTATCACAGGATCTTTTTCTTCAAAAGATGTGGTGGCCACTTTATCTGGTTCTTCCGGAGGGGCAGGTCTTACTATTCTTTCATTTGCTGATATTGTGTCCTTTACCCCAGTTGATACTGATTTTAATGACGCGGCCTTCGGCGCGACGAATGCGTTGGCGTCCTTAACAAATCCTTCTGCTAACGGTGTTACTCTGACTCTTCATGCCAATGAGACCAATAGCTCCGCTGGAACATGGACTAACGTGACTGAAACATCAGACGAGGATATAGACGTGGGTGGCGGTCCACACAGACATTCTATGGCCTACGGTCTTGGGGTGCTTGCCGGTGATGCTGATCCAAATTTTTCGGCTGTTCCTCATATAACAGCGGGGGTTTCTTTAGACTGATGATACCTTTCAACGCAAAAAAGCTACTGGATTTTATTGGTGATATTGAAGCACCCCGTGGGTATGATACTATCTATGGCAACAACCAGAATAAACTGCTCACACGTGTCACACGTATGAGTGTTGATCAGATACTGTTGAATCAACGAGGGTGGTCATCGCTGTATGGTTCATCTGCCACGGGGCGGTACCAGTTCATGCGAGCCACCCTTCGTGGTCTGAAGGCCGAAATGGCCCTCTCCGGTAATGAAAGGTTCACTCCCGCACTGCAAGATAAGTTGGGGTACCAGCTTCTCCAGAGGCGTGGCTTCAACGAATTTGTGGCCGGACAGATGAGTGCTACTGCCTTTGGTAAAAATCTGGCGAAAGAGTGGGCATCGCTCCCTGTTTTGGCAGCCACACGTGGACGGCATAGGCTTATTAAACGTGGTATGAGCTACTACGTAGGGGATAAACTGAACAAGGCCTTGGTGCATCCTGCGAAGGTTGAAGCAATACTCTCACTGGTGATAGGAGCCTCAGGCAAGAAGCAGAGAGTTGCCCAAGGTGGCATATTCCTGGCAGTCATTGCCTTCCTTATCTACATGCTAACTCAAATATTTGGAGACTGATCATGGCATTACCGATTATGGGTATCATTTCTGCCATCTTTCCTTTGCTGGATAAGATCATCCCCGACATGGATGAGCGGAACAGGGTACAGGCTGAACTGACCCTCGCCGTTATGAGCGACAAGTCCTCTTTTACTGATGCTATGTCAGACCAAATTGTCGAGGAGTTGAAGCAGACTTCATGGTACATAAAAGGCTGGCGCCCCACCATCTCGTGGGTAGTCATTTTCATGAACTTGTGGAACTGGATCATTCGGCCCATTACAAACACAGCGTTTGGTATAGACATTGAAGGTATTCCCACAGACGCCCTCCTGACCTTCTCAGCTTTGTGGACCTCCATCTACGGTATAGGACGTTCGTTTGAGAAGACAGGCTCTTCGGTTAGGATTGGCAAATGACGCCGCTGACACCCGAAGAGCAAGAAGAAATACGCACTTTTCTAAAAACGTACAAAGGGGCAACTACGGCAGGGCGGTGGTTTCGTAATACGATCATCGCCGTTGCTGGTGTCCTTGTGGCGTGGAAAGTAATCTGGGAGTTCTTCAAATGAAATATACCCTACTTGGTCTGACACAGCGCATTCTCTCCGCAATGGAAAGTGATGAGGTCAACAGCATCAGTGACACTGTGGAGTCACAAGCAGTTGCGGACATCATCGAGGAGTGCTTCTGGGAGATCACCTCGACGCTTGACCTTCCTGAGCATTTTGACTTCTTCGAATTGGAGGCATCAGGGGACAGCACTAAACCAATCCTGATGACACGTCCGACTGATGTTCTCTCCCTTGATACGATCCACTACGACAATATCGACACTATCCTGTCTGAGACAAACCCCCGCTATGTCCCGGTGAAGTACCTTGAAGTGCCGTTCTTTATGAGTATGATCGACGGCTATGACACTGATGAGGACAATGTTGACACGTTCGATATGACGATTGATGGTGACTCCATCTCCATAAAGTACTACAACGACAGGTTTCCCACATGGTACACCACGTTTGATGATAGGACCATACTGTTCGAGAGCTTCCGGTTGGACATAGAGAACACACTGCAGAAGGATAAGACCCGCTGCTACGGTATGATTACTCCCACGTTCACACAGAGTGATGCATTTACTCCTGACCTCGACCCCCGTCAGATTATGCTCCTCCTGAACCAAGCCAAGGCGCAGTGTTTTATTGAGTTGAAGCAGGTGGAGAATGTTGACGCCGAAAGGAAAAGTCGTCGTGCTCGTATTTCGACACAGAAGAAGAAGCACGATATTAACTACCCAAAGAGCTATCGTGACACGTTAGCCAACTATGGAAGAAACTCAAGGAGACCTTATTCATGATGTTTACTGACAAAGAAGGGCCGGAGAATGTGCGGACTATTCACATGGACGGCCAGAACGATATTATACTCAACCGCACAGATCCCCATGGATTTTGGCGCATCCACTTCAAGAAGGGTCAAATTCCGGCCATGCTTGGTGGTATGTATACCTCCCATGACGAGGCGATGAAAAAGGTAGAGCTCTATATTTCGACGCAGAAGCGTGTTGTAATCAGCAAGGACTAATATATGCCCCGTGCACGTGGTACACAGGTTGAGAGTAAATTTTCACGTGGCCTCATTACTGAGGCTACGGGGCTAAATTTTCCTGAGGATGCTTGCACAGAGACATTCAACTGTGTCTTTGATGACAGCGGCCTAGTTACACGTCGCTTTGGTATCGACTACGAAGTTGGGGCAACTTTGCAATCCATCACAGGCCTCAGCACCGACGTTGTTAATGAGTACGAGTGGGAGGCTGTCAACGGTGACGGCTCCCTCAATTTCATTGTTGTGCAAGTGGGGGTGACACTCTTCTTCTACAAGACTAACCTGACTGGTGCCACTTCCCCCGGATTTCAAACCTTTACCTTCGACCTTAATACACACAAGACAGCAGGGTCACCGGACGTCAAAGAGGAAATATGTCAATTTGCTGCAGGCAATGGGGCACTCTTTGTTACCCACCCTTACAGCAGTCCTTTCTACATCGAGTATGATCCGGATACAGACACAATTTCGTCTTTCAAAATTGAGATTAAAATACGTGACTTCGAAGGTGTAGACGACGGACTTGAGATTGACGAAAGACCCCGCCCAACGCTGAGTATTCTGCACAAGTACAATCTTTTTAACCAGGGGTGGTACATTGTGGCAAAAACAAAGGGGTCCGGAACACGAAATGTGCTGGATCATTGGGCCGCGTCGCGTAATGACTTCCCTTCAAACGCAGACATTTGGTATGTTTACAAAGACGAAGAAGATAAGTTTGACAGCGATAATTTTGATAAAACGTTTTTTGGCAACACCCACGCTCCCCAAGGACACTATTTCCTTGATGCCTTCAATCAAGATCGTTCGGCGGCTTCGGGTATTGCTGGCCTCACCGTAGACTCTGCTGGATTTCACCGCCCGTCGGCAGTTGCCTTCTTTGCTGGTCGTGTGTGGTACGGCGGTGTTGCGGCAAGAGGCTACAATACCCGACTCTACTTCTCTCAAATTCTTGAGACAGCTGATCTTATCCTCCGTGCTGGAAAAGCCCACCAACAGAATGACCCGACATCGGAGGACCAAGTTGATCTTCTTGATGATGATGGTGGAGTTGTTGTTATACCGGAAATTGCAAATGTTATCGCGTTCTACCCTGTCCAGAACTCCCTCCTAGTCTTCTGCACAAACGGTGTGTGGCAGATTACTGGCGGTGAAGGCACGGGCTTTAAGTCCACTGATTACAGTGTGTCCCGTCTCTCTACCTTCCCTGTAGTCGGCCCGCTTTCCCTTGTGGATCTTGGTGGGTTGCCCATGTGGATTAATTTTGACAACGTGTTCACCGCAACACTGTCAAACGAGTTGGGCACAGTGCAGGTTACAGCAATCACAGAGCAGACAATTAAGTCCTTCATCCGCGATATCCCTGCAGAGTCAAAGAAGTACATGAAGGGGCGCTACAATAGTAACGACAACACAGTGACATGGATATACCGTTTGACAGCGCCCACATCGGTAGCTGAACGGTATGAGTACAACGCTGCCCTCGTGTTAAACACAATCACAGGTGCTTTCTACCCTTGGAAGTTCGGTTCCTCCACCCCCACCGTAAAGGGAATGGTTGTTGTCGAGGGGCAGGGAAGTATCGTGAATACTGACACGGTGGTTAATTCTGCGCTTGACACTGTTGTTAACGCAGCACTTGACACGGTTGTGAGTGGGCAAACTGATTCTACCTCCCTGTTGAGCGCCACCAAATACCTTACAGATGTTAGTGGTTCTTTGACATTTTCCGAAACGCTTTCCTCGTCTTACGATGACTGGTTCACTTTTGACTCCGTTGGGGTTGACTACGAGTCATTTGGTATCGGTGGGTTTAAGGTCCATGGTGAGGGTCAGCGGTTCTTCCAGACAAACTATATCTTCACGTTTATGGAGATTGAAAACAATGCCTCCATGTTTTTGCAAGGATTTTGGGGGTATGGTAACAGTGAAATATCCTCTCGCCTCAGCACGGAGCAGCAGGCATACAAAACCAGGACAGGTTTTAGCCACAGCCGCACAAAGCTGAAGATGCGTGGTAAGGGTGAGGCAATGCAATTGAAGTTTAGGTCTGAATCAGGCAAGCCCTTCTCCTTAGTTGGGTGGTCATTCTTTGAAACAGCAAACGCAGGACCGTGATATGCTCAAACTCTATGAACCCTCTGACAAAGAGGATCTTCTGAGGCTCATCCAAACCTTTTACGAGAATTCAGGTCAGGATGCCCTCGTGTACAGTGAGGAAAAGACCCGCATAATGGTAGAGACCATCTATGAAACTGGTCAGAACGAATACCTCGCTGTCTTTTTCCGCCATGGTGATAGGAACCGTGGCCTCCTTGTCGCACTGATCGTTGAATCTCAATTCAGCACCAGCCGTATGGCAAGTGAGCTTGTATGGTGGGTAGATAAAGACCTTTCGCCCTTTGTACGTGGAAAGGCTGGTTTGGCCCTTATTGAAGCGTTCGAGTATTGGGCAGAAAAGATCGCAAAAGCTGACCTTGTGCAAATTGGCGCCTTCGACGAGAAGAAAACCAAAAAACTATTCATCCGAAAAGGATACAAACACGTAGAAAGTACATTTATAAAAGGATTAACTTAATGGCTATTGCTACAATTGTTGCTATCGCAGGATTAGGTCTTGGTGTCGTCTCGACTGTGGTCCAGATGAGTGCTGCACGTAAAGCTGCCGCAGCAAGTGCCCGTGCCGAAGAGTTGAGGAAAACGCAGTTGAAGTTGGAAGCGTCTCGCAGACGGCGTAAAGCTATTCGTGCGCAGATCGTAGCTAGTGCCACTGCTTCAAGCAACGCAACAAACCAGAATGCCCAATTTGGGTCGGGTCTCCCCGGAGGTCAGGCACAAATTGCAGGACTTAGTGCGCAAAGTATTCAAGGAACAAACCAGTCCGAAGCGGTTGGCCTTGGTATCCATGATGCAA
>SDBS01007666.1_pt1 | contig 10466 bp, 2 predicted proteins | sample 2277091 | NCBI WGS metagenome assembly SDBS01 (sample SAMN10404972, study PRJNA504765) | marine sediment metagenome | isolation source: marine sediment core GS10_PC15, 163 cmbsf | place: Arctic Ocean: Southern Knipovich Ridge | collected 2010 | reverse complement strand
TAATTCACCAGAACTGATGAGTGGTGTCCATCCTCCCAAACCATCTTCTTTTGATATTTTACTTGTAAGGGAAACTACTAAACTGCCCTTATGATCAACAAGTTCTAGGTAACTGAGAGTCCTGTTGAAGACTGACACTTCATCGATTTTTCCTGTAAAGGAAGAGAAAGTTGTAGTCTCAGCTCCTATTGTAAAGCTGCTACCTTCTTGTAAATTTCCTCCTCCTAACCAAGGCTCATCAATTTCTCCATTTGCTTTTGAATACCACAAATCGTTGATCATTACATCTACCTCGCCACGATCATAAATAACTGAAATAAAGTTCCATTTATTTAGAGAGAGAGCACCAGCAAATCCGTATGAAGCACTTGCTTCAACATTAGTAGAATTTATATATACTTGTAAGGAAGATAACTCGCTTATTCCGATTTCCAAATTATCCTGTTTAGAGATAAATGTATTTTGTATTCCATTGGAACTTTCCTTTGGATTAAGGGCTTCAGGATAAACCCATGCTGAAACAACAAATTGAGTTTCAAGACCTCTATTTACTGTTTCCCATTCAATTACTTCCCAGTGACCTGTTCCATGTTCATAATTATTAAATCGTTCTGCTTTTATTGTGCCTCCATCGATAAAGTCATAGTTAATGAATGCCGATTGAATATCTGTAGAACTAGTGCCGTCACATTCCATAATTCCATACATGGAGCCTCCCTTTATTATAGATGCTCTCCTATCAACAGGACTGATATTTATTTGTTTAGATTTATCATTTTTGCCCCAATCAAAAGAACCTCTTTGAACCGATGATGCACTCACACTGTCAAAGGTTACAACAAAAACATTAATAGTAGGAATTTTATAACTATATTTTGCATGATGACGTTTTGCTTTTACTCGTGTTGAATTATCTAACCATACGTCAATAGCGCCATGTTCTGGTTTATTATATTTCACATCTGCTTCATAAGAAGAAATAACAAAGCTTTTTGACATATCAACAGGATCTATTGTTGCTGTTGCATCTTCGTCATTGTAATCCATACTCATTTCTACTTTCTGGACAGAAAATTCAGAATTAAGAGCTTCAAATATATAATAGTGTCCTGAAATTTCTCCTTTCCCTTTATCTCGTTCCATTCGAATAGTACCGTTGTCTTCAAAATCAGTTGTAAGCATCGCACAATCCCAATGGTTATCACAACCTTTAATTTTCCAATAAGATAATGGAACTGCTTTGGAAGTATCGACTGTAGAAATTGATCTTTCTGCAAATGATTTTTTTCCTGATAATGAAAATGAACCACTTTGAACTTTTATTTTTGTATTATCAAACTCAACAATAAAAATACTAACCTCAACTTTTTTTCCATCATTTTCTCTTTCAACTACAACACGAGGGATTGGTGCAAGATCAAAATAAACATCCACTAATGCTTTATCCCATACATTACCATAGGTTCCTGTTTTAATTGATACAAAAGGAACAGAATTTGGGAGATATTGATTATTTTCTAATTCTATGGAATTTTTAGTTTGAGAAGGTTCTAATATTATCTTGACATGTTCTACAGATTTTACCATTCCATATACATGTTTTGATTCAGTACCGAGTGCATTATCGAGTATGTCGTTAAATTGTACATAGTCAAAGTCATAATATTCCTTATATTCTCTGGTAGAAAATTCCCATTCAATTATTTCCCAATGTCCAATACCACTTTCATAATTAGTATGTCTTTTTGCTTTTATAGAATTTTCATCGATAAAACTATATTTGATAAATGCTGACTTAATATCATTAGAAGTGGTACCATCACACTCCATAATTCCATACATGGAACCTCCTTTTATTATAGAAAGACTTAAGTTAACTTGAGAAATATCGGTATCTTTATAAGTATCAGCATTATCCCATGTAAAGGAACCGTGTTGTACTGAAGAACCGCTATCACTTTCAAATGTAACTACAAAAACATTTATTGTAGGAATTGAAAAAATGCTTGCATCAGGATGACGTTCTGCTTTAATTTGTGTTGGAGAATCTAACCATATATCTAAAGCACTCTCTTCTGTTTCTTCATTGCTTGCTGCTGATTCATAAGATGAGATGATAAAGCTTTTTGATATATCAATGGAAGTAATAATTGCAGAAGTGGAATTTTCGTTATATTCCATACTCATTTCTACTTTCTGGACAGTAAATTCAGAATTAAGAGCTTCAAATATATAATAATGTCCTGATACACTTCCAGATTGATTATGACGCTCCATCCGTATAATATTGTTTCCTTCAAAATCAGTTGTAATCATACCATCTTCCCAAGCATCACTATTTCCAATACAACGTGTATTCTTATTAACCCCATTTACTTTATAATAGGCTAATGGGGCAGCTTTCGAGGTATCTACTGAAGAAATAGATTCTTCTGCATACGTTCCTGATGTTGAAAATGATCCACTTTGAACCTTTACTTTTGTATTATCAAATTCTACTATAAAAATACTTATTGTAATAGAACCACTTGCTTCACCTCTTTCAACAACTACTTGAGGGGTTGAGGTAGATTCAAAATAAACATCAACAAAAATTTCATCCCAAACTTTTGCATTAGGATCAGATTTAATTGATATAAAAGGAACGCAATTGTCTGTATTTTGACCTTTACTTAATGGTATTGATTTAATTTTTTTGTAATGATCTAATGTTACCTCAACATACTCTACTGATTTTACTAATCCTTTAGCTTCATGAGTAATAACTTGGCCTTCACCGTCAAAGTAAAGAGAAGAGTTATAATATTTTCCTTCATCCCATAAAGTGTCGCCCTCGATATTTCCAGGATAGTTATATACCTCATCATAGGTCATATCTCCTTCAGCCTCGTCCATCAAGGCAGAAAATTCGAGTGTTTCCCTTGAGTCTCGTTGTAGAGAATATGTATAATCAAACCTTAATTGATCTAAATATAAAGTGCAAGGATCACTAGAATTAACTTCAAGCTTTACTTTAACTGAATAAGAAGAGTCATCATAATAAACAGGATATAATGTAAGATTATTACCAGTTTGGAGTTCATAAAAAGAATCTTTCCATACATAAAATTTAGCAGTGGTGTTTTCACTTAAGGTATAACTCCACCATAGCGCATCTATAGATAAAACTGAAGCAAAATCATCGGTAATACCCCACTGTACTTCACATATTATTTCATTAGAATTAGAAGAAGTAACTTCTGATACCAAACGAGTTTGATTATAATCATTATATTCTAAATCTCCATAAGGTAATTGGAAGCTTCCTTTCGAAAATGAAAAATCAGAAGGTTGAGAAGGCATTACATGTCGTGATTCTGTCGGAATCGCATTTAAAAGATCAAATAATGTGTAAGGCCAATCAGGAAGTCCATCTCCATCGTGATCATGGAAAAATCTATTTCCATTAACAGAAAGTTCAAGTCCAGCGAACTCTTCTTCCTGAAGACCATGATAATATTCGTTTCCGGCATGTTTTATCATCACCAGAGCATTAGTTTCGAGATTTCCATAAATTGAATGATTATAGTTAAAATAACCCTGTTCATCAGTAGAGATATTTGCAACCTCAACATAATTGTCAAACTGTTCTACATATATTGAAATATTATCAAGTGAAACACCTTCATTAAACGAATTTACGACCCTTCCGTCAAAACATATATCCCACCAAAGTTCTCCATTCGGTTTTTCATATTCAAATGTGTATGCATATCCATACGGATATCCCATTTCTAATGGTTCAGAAAAGGGTTCTGTAGGAATAATCTTTAAGTCATCTTTATCTAATTCAATATTGTATACTTCTGGTTTTGAACATCTTTGGGAAAAACCTCTTAAGGTATTATAATAAATTTTAACTTTATAACGTCCAGGGATTAGGTCTAGTTCCTTCAGTGAAACATCAATAATTACCTCATGACCATCTTCAGGGCCTGTAACATCTTCAGAGTTTATATTGTAATACTTTTTTAGCTTATGTCCTTCTACATACGGAACATCTACAGGAATAATAAAAATGTTAATAAAATCAGTCTCACCCCATTCTGGTGATATTTCACTTCTGACTACAAATCTACCGTTAAAAGTTAAACCTTCTATATCTTCAAGTGAAGATGAATATCCAAAACTATTATAGTCGTTACAACTTAATTTGAGCTTGGAAGATTGAGCTACTTTGCTAAATTCATATTTTGGGCTATCAACTGCTACGATAGAATTATTTATAAAAACCAAGGGCATGAATATTAAAAATATTGATACTAATGCCACCGAACGATAATTACGACGACCTTTATATGTATCAAAATTTCGCTGTTTTATTTTTCTAGTGAATATAAAAACTGTTGCAACCATTAAAGCAGGGGGAATGATAAGTAATCTTGGAAAATAAATGAAAAAAGCGGCAAATATAATAAATAGGAAAGCGAGGAAAATTTGAAATAAGACCATTCTAGCCTTAAAAAGTTTAGCTCTTCTAGCTCTTCTAGCTTTAATTCTACTGCTAACTTTTCTGGGGAGATCCTTTTTATTATGTTTTTTAGCTGTAATTGTTTTCGAATCTTTTGAATTTGATTTTAGATTCTTCCTTTTTAAACTATTATCCTGATTATTTTGTTGTTCTTTAGTAATTGCTCGTTCAAGATTTTGCTTATTAAAGAACCTAGAATCTTCAGGATTTTCTGTTTCCTTAGAATAATTAAACGACATTTATATTCACTTTTTTTAATTTTTATTTAGATTAAAAATTGTTTTATAAAATTATGCTGTTCTACTGTTAAAATAGAACCGCATTGCAACTTAGATAATATAATAATAAATTTCTGATATTGTTCTGGTGTTAGGTTTGAACCACAACATATGGTAGAAAGGACATGAATAATATTTTGAAACCCCTCTGCTTTATTAAACTCTTTATTTGAAAACTTATGTTTGTCAAGAACTTGATGATTTTTTAAATGTTTAATTGTCAACTATAATACCTCTTTTATTTCTATTTACTATTCTATAGCCGGTCCTGTTCTTTTTTTTTTAAGTATACTACACCTAAAGTAACTACTCCTACTCCACCTACAATTGAAGAAATCACAATAATAATCATTACAAGAGGAAATTCATTATTAGATTTACCATCATCATCTCCATTAGGAGGTGTGTATTGAATGGTTCTATACTTTAAATCATATACATTTCCAGAATTATTTCCGTAAATCTTCATATAATAAGTCCCATTTGAAGAAACTATATAATCTATTTGCTCATTATCCGTGACTGAAGAGTTCCTTATAATAAGGACTCCATTGTTATTATAAAGAGCAATATCAATATTTCCTTGAGTATGATTAAATAATAACTCAATAACTAAATGTTCATAACCAGATTCTATATAAATTTCATACCAATCATCATCATATTGAATACCTGAACCATTAATAATACTTAATAATGTATTTTCGTCTGATGAAAGGTCATATGTTTGAGTGATATTATTATTAGATTCATAATTATCATCCAAAATACCAGGTGTGGGATCAGTATCAGGAGTAGAACCACCATTTGATGGTGTGGTGCCACCATTTGATGTTCCAGGATCGGATGAAACTTGAATATCGTTCCACCACAGATTATATCCGTTCCCTCTATTGTCACCAAAAATATAAATAAAATAAATCCCATCCGAAGGAACTGTAATATTTAAATATTCATTATCTGTTATCGAAAAACTCTCCGCAATTATCATGAGAGATATATCAAAAAGAATAATATTAATATTCCCTTCAGCATGAGTAAATAAAAGGCTAACTTGCAAGAGTTCGTATTCCGAATCCACATAAATCTCATACCAATCAATATCCCATTGAAGACCTGTTCCATTAATTGTATCTAACCACGTATTCTCATTCTCAGAAAGATCATAAGGGTAACAGTAACATTCATTTTGCTCATAATTATCATCAGGCAGAGAAAAAGTATCGTTCCACCAAAGATTATATTCATTTCCTAAACCATCACCAAAAACACGAATATAATAAATTCCAGGGGAAGGTACCCTAATACTAATGGATTCATTATCTGAAAGTGAAATGTTAGCGGCAATGATATTGCCAATATTATTATGAAGACTAATGTCAATATTACCATTAGCATGAATAAATGTACAATTTATCAATAAATTTTCATATCCCGAATCCACATAAATCTCATACCAATCATAATCATACTGAAGACCTGTTCCATTAATATCTTCTAACCACTCTGTTTCATTTGCAGAAATATCATATGCGTCTAAGTAAACATCGTTTTCCTCATAATTGTCATCATTCGGAGCTAATGCATCATTCCACCATAAATCATATTCATTTCCCATACTATAACCATAAACACAAATATAATAGGTACCGCTTAAAGGAAGGAAAAAATTGATAGTTTCATTATCTGTAGATGTTTCACTCCATATAATCAATTCTCCAGAAGCATTATAAAGACCAATGTTAATATCACCATCAGCGTGAGTGAATGTACAATTGATTTTTACATATTCATATCCAGGATCTATTTCTATTTTATACCAGTCATCATCATATTGAATACCTTTTCCATCAATTTCTTCTAACCACTTTGTTTCATTTGCAGATAGGTCATATGCATTCAATCGTAAATCATTATGTTCATAATTGTCATCAATAGGGGCTAATGTATCATTCCACCATAGATTATATTCATTTCCTGCATAATCACCAAAAATAAAAATATAATAAATACCACTTGAAGGAACGATAAAATCAATTATTTCATTATCAGTACCTCCCCAACTACCAGCTACCAAAAAACCAGAAGCATCATCAATAATAATATTAATATCACCATCAGCATGAGTAAATGTACAATTTACTAATAAGCGTTCAAAACCAGAATCCACAAATATTTCATAGTAATCAAGGTCCCAAAGAAGACCTGTTCCATTAATCTCATCTAACCATTTAGTCTCATTTGCAGAAATATCATAAGCGTCTAATCGTACATCATTTTGCTCATAATTATCATCAATAGGGGCTAATGTGTCATTCCACCATAAATTATACTCATTTTCAGCATTATCACCAAAAACCCTGATATAATAAATTCCGGGAGAAGGAAGGATATAATTAATATATTCATTATCATTAAATGATAAACTACTTGCAATGGAAGAAAAACCACTATAAATTTGAATATTGATATTTCCTTCAGCATGAGTAAATGTAAGATTCACAAGCAAACGTTCGTATCCGGAATCCACATAGATCTCATACCAATCTTCATCATATTGAATACCTTTCCCATCAATATCTTCCAACCATTTTGTCTCATTTGCAGAAATATTATAAGCGTTAAATCGATTATTATTTTCTTCATAGTTATCATCAGATATAGGAATAAATATAGTATCATTCCACCATAAATTATATTCATTTACAAAATTGTTTCCAGAAATATAAAGAAAGTATGTCCCACTCTGAGGAACGACATAATCAATAGTTTCATTATCAGTAAATGACCAACTATCAGTTAGCCAAAAACCAGAACCGTTATACACATCGATATTAATATCTCCTTCAGCATGAGTAAATGTGAGATTTACTAACAAGCGTTCATATCCGGAATCCACTGAGATCTCATACCAATCATCATCCCATTGAATTCCAGTTCCATTAATCTCTTCCAACCATTTCGTTTCATTTGCAGAAATATCATATGCGTCTAATCGAACATCGTTTTCTTCATAATTATCATCAATTGGGATTACTGTGTCATTCCACCATAAATCATATACATGTCCCAAGTTATCTCCATATACTTTTATATAATAAACTCCACTTCCAATGACTTGATAATTAAGATATTGATTTCCCCAAGCGAGTGATGTACTGGTTTCTAATAAATATCCAGAACTATTATAAAAACTAAAACGTACAGAACCTTCACTAGAAATAAATGTGAGATTAATTAATACATACTCATATCCAGAATCCACTGAGATCTCATACCAGTCATCGTTCCATTGAAGCCCTGTTCCATTAATCTCTTCCAACCACTTTGTTTCATTTGCAGAAATATCATATGCGTCTAATCGAACATCGTTTTCTTCATAATTATCATCAGGAGGAGATAGAGTATCGTTCCACTGTAGATTATATTCATTTCCTGCATTATCTCCAAAAATTCTTAGATAATGTGTTCCGCTATAAGGAACAATATAATCAAGAATTTCATTATCCGTGTCTGAGTTATTACTTGCTAATAATTGAGTGTTATGATATAGTTCAATGTTAATATCACCATCAGCATGAGTAAATGTTAAATTCACTTTTAAATGTTTATATCCGGAATCCACTGAGATCTCATACCAATCATCATCCCATTGAATTCCAGTTCCATTAATCTCTTCCAACCATTTCGTCTCATTTGCAGAAATATCATACGCATCATAATCATAATCATTCTGTTCATAATTATCATCAACCGGAACAAAAATATCATTCCACCATAAATCATATACATTTGCGGCATTTTGACCAGTAACATAAACATAATAAATGCCGAAAGAAGGAACTACAACATCAATAGATTCATTATCTGTGGATGAATAACTATTTTCTTCCCAAGAGAATGATGTATCATAGACATATAGATCAATATTACCCTCACTATGGGTGAATGTGAGATTTACTATTAAATGTTCATATCCCTCATCTATATAAATTTCATACCAATCATCATCAGCTTGAGTGCCTGTTCCGTTAATCTCACTTAACCATTTAGTCTCATTTGCAGAAATATCATAAGCTTCAGTTTCATCATCATTTTCTTCATAATTATCCTCATCAGCGCTAATAAAAGGAATCTCTTTATCATTTGATATAAAGGACTTATTTACCATTGAAAATGTACTAATCATAAAACTAAAGACGAAATATAATACAACATATTTAGAAAGATTTTTGCTTCTCATTTACAATTCACATTTTTTTATTGTTATTTTTTTTTATTTGCTTATAGCATCTGAATAATTATAGTTTATATCAAGACTATATAAAAGAAAAACTAATTTTAAAGAGATTATTTCTAATTATTTTTTTATACAAAACTATTAAAATTACTATTATTAAATCAAAATCATTTAAATAGGCATGTGGGTAATTTTTGAATATAGTTCTTTTTAAAATTGCAGAATTATTAATACAAGCGGTAAACTCATAAATATCTTTAAGAAATAATTTTTTCAAGATACCATAAAAATTATATTTAAGATTATCTGGTTTTTTGTTTATTGTACTTTTCTATTTACAACTCTAATTTTATAACCTTGTCTTTTAATAAAAGAAAACATACTCAATTTAATTTTATCGTAATTATATATAAAAGTTCATTTTTCTTCATATTAAGAACAATTTTCTTTCCTTTCATACCCTTTTTCAGAATAGCATTTTTTTTAATTTATCGACAAATGCTATGATATAAGTCACCTCTTTTTTTAAATATTATGGTTTTGAAAAAAGTCATGGAGTTTTGGTATAAAAAAATAATTTAAATTCGCACATTACTACATAGATATAGTAGTATTTTTGTACAAAAACAAATCGTCCCAAATATTGACAGCAAAATTTTTCCTTTATATATAAGAATAAGAAATGATAAATGGAGCATCCTACTCATAAATTATTAAGTTTTCAAAAAAATGAAATATGTATCTATCAAATCCTTCATTTCAAAACATACATTAGTGTATAAGACAAATTTGTAGTATTCTCTTTGGACATTAATGTTTTTCTGACAAAAATAGTTATCATATCAAAGAAATATCCTTATTGTTATGATCCTATTATTTAACCTAATATGGTTATAAGCATATTCCAAATGAAAAAATACTTTAAGATAAAGATCCAAAATAAAAAGCATATTCAAGAGATGTGTTAATCAAATTACATTTTTCAAAAGACTTGAAAATTAAACCTATTAGATCTAAGAGAATCTTAAAAACACACTTTTGAATGTTTAAAATCATTAATTGATTTTTGGGATCAAAAAAAACCTTCTTTTTTGTGTACAAATCAAAATCGTGATTTTCTAAATATTATAATACCTTATATGATAATTGTATCCAGCAAAAAAAACGATTTTAGTTAATTTTTCTTGTTTCATCATTAAAATCTCAAGTTTTACTAAAAAATTCATATAAAAATTGAAATAAAAGTCTTTTGACATTGTATTCTATTCAGCTTAAGTTAAGAAAAAAAATGATCATTTGCGAAAATTTTCAATCATTGATGGAGTAAATATGAAATACATGATGTATACTGGAACAATGAACTATAATGCAGCACTTATAATCAAGAAAAGGTATTATATGATCGATTTGTTCTTTAGTCCCGTAACCGCAGGATTGG
>SDBS01007665.1_pt1 | contig 10466 bp, 5 predicted proteins | sample 2277091 | NCBI WGS metagenome assembly SDBS01 (sample SAMN10404972, study PRJNA504765) | marine sediment metagenome | isolation source: marine sediment core GS10_PC15, 163 cmbsf | place: Arctic Ocean: Southern Knipovich Ridge | collected 2010 | reverse complement strand
ACCTGTCAGGATGGAAACCAAGTCCGGCGAATTCCGGGCCTGGTCAGACGGCGCCGTGATGGGCGTTAAATACCAGCCGGCTGAGGGTATCTTCCGAATAGAATGCTTCGGTCCAACAGGCAGTTGTGAGGTGCAGGGGTCGTCCGGTTTTTACAAGTTGAATTCCGGTCAAAGCATGGGCTTTGAAGGCGTCTCGAGCGGCAACACTGAACCTGCCGATTACGAAAGCTGGGCGGGGTTAGGCGGTCCGGATTTGCCCCAACCAACCCGCACACCTACGATGACCTTAACGAGCACGCCCACTTCCACACCCACACCCACGCCTACTCTGCCTGTCAAACCCGACAAGCCGGATAAAGACCAGGACGCACCAAAGGATAAACCAAAACCAGAACCACCAGAACCGCCCCAACCACCATATCCATAACACGGAGAATGACGAAATAAATAGTCCATTATTGATACATGGAATGCACATTGAGCAATTAAATTTATGCAAAATCTGTCCAGTCTTCAAGTTCTCTGGGAGCAATTAATAGAAACTGAAAAACAATGTTCGAGACAGATAGAAGCCCTAAAGGCTGAAATCTCCAATTTGAATAAAGCTACTCAAGAAACCGTCGAGCTGGCGGAAGGGGATCAAGCTCGAGAGCAGACTTCCCAAATCGAAAACTTAAAAACCCAGCAGAACTCTCTTTCCAAGCACTTAGAAAATATTAACCGCATCCTGGTCTTACAACCCGCTGTTGATCAAGCACTTGCCAATCAAGACCGGACCCAGTTAGAAAAACTGTCTCATGAATTGGAAGCACTGGATCCCGAAGGTCAGGATATCGCCTCCCTCCTGAAACCACTGCCCACCGAAGATGGTTCTCAAATGACACTCGAAGCAGACAAGAGTGGTAACCAAGCAACAAAAGATAAAAATCTAGTCGAAGACTCGGGTTCGGGTTTGCAACTTGATGAGGATGTAGACAAGCTTATAAAAGTCACCCGCGAGGCTCTTGCCAGGGGGGATTTCTACCAGGCGGAAAAATTGCTGGTCGAGCTTGAAAACATTAACCCAAGGGGACGAGAAGAAGCCGGGGTATTGAGAGTTGAATTAGACCAGGCCCGAATTTTCACCAAAAGCCGACTTGAGAAACTGACCAAACTCCAGGAGGAAGCTCAAGCGTCCGGGAATTGGACAGAGGTGGATAAATTTACCGCAGATATACGTGACTCGGGGCTTCAAGGTCAAACCCAGGCTGATATTTCACTCGAGCGTACAACACCTCTCAGAAGCGAAACTGAACGGGTGGACTCCCAAGTTAGACAGCTTAATAAATCAATCAAAACAGCGTTGAGAAATGGAAACATATCACGAGCCGAAATTCTACTAAGCTCACTAGAGCGCCTCGGTGAAAAAGGTCAGGCAGCAGCCAAACTATTAATAACTCAAGTTGAAACTGCGCGCAACAACGCCCAAATAAAGCCCATCTCTCCTGTTGAAGTTTCTCAGGAATCCATCTTGTCTGATAAGGGATCACCTGAAGGGTCGTTTATTCACTCCTTTTCCAGGAGCAGATATCGTTGGCTTGTAGCAACCATCGGATTGATAGGAGTTATAGGGATAAGTGGAGTACTCTTTTCTGTTAATTCAACCAATTTAGCATATCGCTTTAAGTCTCAATTCCCCTTATCATTCATCAATATCTCACCAGCAACAAATATCATTACACCTCAGCCTGCAGATGTAGAAGTGATATCAATCAATCAGGTCTCACCTACTTTGACCCCCACACAAATAAAAACAGCAACCCACACTCCAACACCAGTAACTGAATTTTCTGGTCCATTTTTTGGTCCTGTTCCAATTGGGGCTCGGGCGCGTCTGGGAAAAGGTAAGATTAACGACATTGCAATTTCACCTCAGAGTGATATTCTAGCAGTTGCCAGTCATTTGGGAATTTATCTCTACAACAGGTACACATTCGAACTGGTTAAATACTTCGAGGCAGAAGCTCCCGTAACATGCATATCATTTTCGCCTGATGGGGAATATCTAGCTTCCGGTTCGATGGATCATAATATTAGTTTATGGGATTTGAACCTTGGGAAAAAGAAGCATCATCTAAAGGGACACATAAACTTTATCACCAGCATAACCTTTTCCCCCAACGGAAAAACACTCGCGTCTGGATCCAATGACGGCGAAGTGATCTTTTGGAGCGTTTCGAATGGAGAACAAATCCAAACCATAGAAGAAAGTACGACTCCAATTCAAAGCTTGGCTTTCCCAAAAGATGACGTTTTAATCTATTCTTCCACCGACGGATCTTTCTCAATTTGGGATATTCAAATTGGCTTAATCCATTCATTTCCAAGTCAAACAAACATATCTTCAAACATAGCTATTTCACCCTATGGGGAATTAATGGCGTTAGGCACATCCAACCATACTGTCACCTTGTGGGATATGCAAACATTCCAGCAAATAAACACATTTCACGGACACAATAGTTCGGTGCAAATTGTTGCATTTGCGGGCGATGGATCCACATTAGCTTCAGGATCAGAAGATGGGAACATCATTTTGTGGGAAGTAGCTAATGGGGAACAAATTAAAAGTTTAAAGGGTTATTCAAGTTCAATCTACAAAGTTTCCATTTCACCACAGTACAATATCTTAGCTTCATTATCAATGGACAACGATGTGTTCTTGTGGGACATACCCAACGGGAAAATACTGGACAGACTTGACGGGCATTTACCTGATGTTCAGAGCGCTGGATTTTCACCCGACGGATCGGTGTTCGCTGCGGGATACTCAAATGGTGATGTAATCCTATGGGATGCCCAAAATGGTGGAAAAATCCACGATTTCAAAAGATTAGACGATGCAGTTACTGGCATTACTTTTTCACCCGACGGACAAACACTGGCTGCTGGAACTCGCAACCATAAAGTGCTCTTGTGGGATGCTCATACCGGTAAGCGGCTGCAATCCTTTGATGGTCATGAGGAGGGAGCAACCAGTCTGACATTCTCTCCCGACAATCGCACGCTGGCCTCAGCTTCGTCCGATACCGTGATCTTTTGGGATGTCAAAAATGGTGAGAAATCAGGCTCTCATAAGACCTACACAGGCCTGATTTACAGTCTCGCATTTTCACCCGACGGGAAGACTATTGCTCTCGGGCGGTCGGATCATACCGTGACTGTATTGGATGTGCAAAGTGGCGAATTAATTCATTCGCTGGGCGGACAAATCGGGCCAGTACATAGTGTAGCTTATTCTCCGGATGGAAAGATACTGGCTGCAGGAATGCATTTTGGTTCAGTAATTCTATGGGATGCTCAAAAAGGGACGAAAAAAAACGAATTAAATCAACATAAGGGGATTGTTTATGGTCTTGACTTCTCTCCAGATGGAAGCATGTTGGCTACAGGAGGAGATGATAACAAAGTCATCCTTTGGGACGTCCTTAAAGGGGAACAATTGCGGATATATTATGGTCATAATTCGGATGTTCGGAGCGTGTCTTTCTCTCCTGATGACCAAACCCTGGCTTTCGGTTCAAACGATGGCACAATCGTCTATTGGGATCTATCCGGAGGACCTCAATCTTCGACGGGTACTGAAACCACGGATGATCGGCTTCCAGAGAATACACAAGAAGCTCAGGTGAAGAAGACACAGGCAACAGTAACGGCAACCGCCCAGGTTGTTGAAGCGGATGAAATGATGATGGTCTTTGTACCGGAAGGTAAATTCATGATGGGCTCAGTGGAGTATGGTCCGGGTGCTTATTATAATGAAAAGCCCCAGCACAGCGTTTACCTGGACGCTTTCTGGATCGATAGGACCGAAGTGACCAATGCAATGTTTGCCCAATTCTTGAACGAAAAGGTTAACCAGAGCGAAGAAAGTGCTGCCTGGATGGACGTCAATGATAAAGATGTACGCCTTGTGCAGAGCGGCAGCGAATGGCAGCCTGTAAGCGGTTATGGTAAACACCCGGTCGTGGAGGTCACCTGGTACGGCGCTCAAGCTTACTGCCGTTGGGCTGGCAAACGTTTACCCAGCGAAGCCGAGTGGGAGAAAGCCGCCCGTGGCACGGACGGGCGCACTTACCCGTGGGGCGGAGGGCTTAATTGTACCAAAGCAAATTATTACGGTTGTTCAAGTTATATAGAACAGGTGGGGTCTTTCCCAGATGGCGCCAGCCCTTACGGGGCGCTCGATATGGCTGGCAACGTGTGGGAGTGGGTGGCGGACTGGTACCAGACTTATGCGGGAGCCGAACGCCCTATATGGCCTGCCTCAAAGCGAAAATACCGGGTCTTGCGGGGCGGTTCCTGGAACGATACCGCTTTAAGCGTACGGTCAGCCAATCGCATTTATCTCGTACCTAATGAAGCTTCGGGCTACATCGGCTTTCGCTGTGCTAAAACTTCAAACAATCCATGATAACAGACCCAATACTAACACGAATCCCAATTGACCAGAAAAGATAATAATTGGATTGAGAATGACTCCTTAGTGATGAAGTTATCACCTTTAATAATCACAGGGAGCATTCCCTGTTGTTACTGTAGTGGTCCCAAAAAGTTGGACACTTTTTAAGGCTCTCTTAGGGGGATACTCCATCAATTGAGACTGCTTGCAGGCCGGCTAAAAGAAAGAGAAAAGATTATTTTACATTTATTTTTCCTTTTTTATGTTTTTTCTTCCTCAATATTTATCGCCAAAACCAAAAAAATATTTTTCGTGGTGTACCGTTTCAGAACCTGTGATTAATATTTCTGGAGATTAACATTTTCTTGCCATAACACCTGCCTCCTTTGACCCACAATACTAACTTATTAAGTGGATCAGTTTTTTGGGGACAGGTCAGAACAGTCCATAAGATTGATCTTATTTAAATCGCCTCACAAGAAAATCGCCAGCTGAAACTACGACCATTCTATAAGTAACTTAATATATATATGACTCCTCTGAAAAAAGGTAGGGCCGGGTTCAAAAGTGGGGAGAAATCATCGCAAAATGGGTGTTTTTTAGTATGCCAAGCCAAAGAATATGGCGATTTTCGCACAAAAGTGGGGCACTCTCACTTAAGTTATTCAAGAATCGACCTATTTTCAGTAGACTCAAATATTAGTCTCTATAAATCCCGGGCAAGAAAATATATCTTATAAATGGGGGCACATCTATCGAAAATTCATCCACCTGGTCTTTAGAAGTAGGGACATCTTCCTCGCCTTCTGATTCAACTACAGAACCATGGTTATCATAAGTAGTGTATCCAAAATCATATGTTCCTTCAGCTGTTCCCCGATATTGAACATCATAATTGAAAGATTCTGCCCCGGAAAGTATAACAATTTCTCCCGAATCTCCTTCAGTAAATATATAGGTTGATCCTGGAACGTTCTCTTCTATTTCAATGACAGTCCCACTATTATCATAAACAGCTCCAGTGTGATTGCCCAGATCATCATATAGGTGAATATCTATGGGACTCCCGCTGTGAAAAGTTGCTCCTTTTCCAGCACAATATTCATGTTCAGTTATGGGTGAATTTACTGATGGATCCTGAATTGGTGTTATATCACTTGCTTTTATATATAATTGATGATCATTCCAACCATCGTTGTCCACTGTCCCTACATGAGTCGAGCCTGCCACTGTGAGAATAGAACCACAAATTGGAGCTTCATCATTGTCTATTAATCGGACAATAACCGCCTTGGTATCACTAGGAGAATCACCTGTTCTAAATGTTCGATCAAAAGCCACATACGAATCTCCATTATATTTCCATCTTTCAATTACCCAGCCTACAGTAAATACGTCTTCCGTTGATAAAAAAGTCATTTCTGATAACTCTCTAACAGTGTAAAAAGTGTGATCAGCAGGCATGGGAAAGTTAGGATTGGTTGGAGATGGATCATCAGGTGTGGCATTTTCAATGTCGATGTAATAAAATCGATCCTCATTTTCCAGGTAATGTTTTACTGTACCGGTTATATAATATGGACGCCCTAAATCGAGAAATTTACTTGTTCCTCCTGGATACCAAATAAAAATAACTGGATTTCTCCCCTCATTAATATCTGTTCCTAGGAGGATTTGCATTTGCATAGATTCTACGACTTCAAGAATCATCCACTTTAAAATCATTGGAATGAATGCAATCGTTTTTGCTGCAAATATTAAATATTTAGTGATTTTATATGCATGATATGCACCTTTTCCCATCTCTCCTATTTTTGAATTTAAAGCCTCTCCCACACCAAAAGTCCAATCGTGTGTTTGCATTGGCATTGCACGAACAACAACTTCTTCACCTTCAATGGATGATGGATCTGTTTCAATCATCTCATTTATTTCGCTTATTAAAATTGTTTGTGGTCCGTTAGGACTTGTTACTATTACATTATCTACATGACCCTCTCGTCCACCTATTAGAATTGGTATATTGTTGAATTCATCTGGACTAACAGTAAAATCTGTGATGCATTTAGGTGTAGTCATATCATCCATATAGGCTTCTAGCCGATAATCATTTTGAACAATAAATTTGAATGAGTGGAAATCGGTATCTTCTATAGGTTGACTACCACATTCATACGAAATTCCTGTACCGTCTGACCCGAGAACACCAAGCCGTTGCCAATTTTGATAGTCTTCTCTCGCATACCATTCACGAGATAGACCTAAACCTGACCCATGGTGCAAAGCTGTTATATGGCTTATCTGTAAATCAAATGTAATTACCATTCCAGGCTCAGGAGTGATACCTACAGTGGATAAGGCGACGTTAGGATGATAACCATCTCCATTTATTTGAAAACTCGGTGCTGGATTGCCATATGACATATCTATGAATGGGGTTGGACTACCGTAGAGAGTCCATTGGCTTAAATCCCCACTGAAATCTTCCTGAAATACTACACTTGAATTGACATCTGGTTCATTGTGAAGTGAAGTTTGATTGTTATTTATATCTGATTTTTTTACTGAATTCCCATAAATATGTGAACTCTGATATAAAATTGGTTTACCAACACCTGTCAAGAAGAAACTCATAATGACAATTAAAATAATTATTCGCTTGGGCATGATGTTCTCCTTCCCCGAAGATAGTTCTGATTTATATATATGTAACAACGTTGAGAGTCATTAGTATATCATTAATTGTTGGTAAGTTGTGTCAAGAATGTTAGCGTCTTTGTCAATGGTGTAAATTCGCTCATTCACATTCGGGATAAGATCCCTACATAATCCTAATCCGAATAATAATATCTCATTCCAGATTTATACTAAATGATACGGTTTTTTTAACCGAGTATCGTGATACTTGGACCTACCGCCGGATACAATCCCTCTTTTTATATTTTATGTTAGAATTTTTCCCGGGCTAACAATTTCCTTCACCGCAGGATTGACGAGGAAGTGCATCTTACTGAGGATGTGGCGATTCCTAATGCGGAGGAATACCATCCGCACAATGAGCTTAACATCAATAGCATCTAGTTTGAAAGACACGTAATGAGTATAGTAAGCACCAGCAGTTTGCTCGATTTTGGGATAATGAGGGTTATAGTCATCACGAGCCTATTTCTTGGCAGCTGCGCTGCTGAAGTGGGGGACAATCCCTCGACGTCAACTCTTGCTGCAGTTTCACCAACGGGGACACTCCCGGCTTCAGTGACCCCTACCGAATTGGCTCCAACCTACACACAAACTCCGTCTTCCACACCCCTCCCAATTTCTACACTCATCCCCTCCAGCACTCTAACGAAAATCAGAACTGCTACTGAGACTCCTGTTCCCGCGGCGCAGTACACCATCACCGTCCACAACCCTTACCAATGGGATGCGCACATATTTGTCGATAACCTGTATTTAATGACAATCAGACCGGACGAATCCGGTTCCTACGAAGGCATACAAGCTGGCAGCCACACCTTCCATTGCTGCCAGGCTAAGCAAATGCTGAGCTGCACGCCTCCGGTATCTATCAACATCAGCGCGGATACTGAACTGGAAATGGGGCAGCTCACTGCCAGCCAACCGACCCCCGCAAACATGGCGACGGTTGTTGTTCCATCACCCAGTGTTCCAACACCTGGTTTTGTCTTTCAAACCATAAATACGATCAAAGTAAAGAACCTCTACCCGTGGCGAATTTATATCTTCCTGGATGATGAGCTGTTCCTTTCCATACCCGCCAAGAGGTATCTCACGTTCAGAGGTTTACTGTCAGGCAAGTACACCTTCGTCCACTGCCATGACAAGAAAATGAAATATTGTTTTACAACTCGGGAGAAAATAATTGAGGGGGATATAGAATGGTACGTCAGCCCGTGAGGATTTGCCCCTCAGCAGAATGAGTGAATAAAAATTATGGCTGTTACAACTGCGGGTCTCAAATTGGCTCATTCGACAACCTTCTAAAGATATTGGGGATTATTGATATTCTGGTTGCGAATTTTGGGGGATGTTATGCTCTTCAAGATATGCTATAATATGTCTACATATGTATCCACAATATGAGGAACTAACGATGATCTCAGTTGGCATACGTGAATTGAAACAGCATACAAGCGAAATCCTGCGCAAAGTACGTGAAGACGGTAAAGAAATACAGGTCACTTACCACGGTAAACCAATCGCTCTACTGGTTCCAGTAAAGCCGGTTGAATCGGTTATGGATGAAGAAGAGAACACTGCCTGGGCGAACCTGGATCAGCTTGCAGCCGAAATCAGCATCTACTGGCAGAAAGGATTATCAGCCTCAGAGGCAGTTCATGAAGCCAGGCGCGAATTATGATCGTAGTTGATGCCAGCGTCTGGGTGTCCAGACTGGTCTCACAAGATGTAAATTTTGCCGCCAGCGAGCGGTGGATGGCGGCTCAACGCGCCAATAGCACCTTATTGATCTCACCATCTTTACTGTTATGCGAGGTTGCCGGGGCTATATCCCGCCGAACAGGACAACCGGGGTTGGGTCACCAAGCCGTATCCCACTTGCTCCGGTTGACGGGGCTCAGACTGGTGAATATGGATGAAAAGCTGGTCAGATCAGCAGCTGGGCTTGCAGCGGATTATGGATTGCGCGGTGCAGATGCGGTATATGTGGCTTTAGCCAAGCAGCTCAATTTCCCCTTAGCAACCTGGGATCGTGAACAACTCCAGAAGGCAAGTGAGATAATCAGGACCCAAACGCCTCAGATTTAACATCGTTCTGGGTAAGCGCCTTGATTTAAAGACAAATTAAGTATCACCGTCTAGAAGGGTTGGCTGTACTCAATCGGACTCAACTTTTCCCCACAATACTGGCAGTAGCTGGCATCTGCGGCGTTAGAGCGTCCACACTGCGGGCAGGCGAGCATATCGGCGGGAGGTTGCAGTTGGCGCCGCTTTGTGCGGACCAGGCGGGGTCGCGGCAGACCAAGCCGCGGAAGAGCTGGCCGAGGCAGGCGCAGACGAGGCAAACGGGGTAATCTTAATCGAGGCAGCCGCGGTAGGGGCAGACGAGGCATCCTCTGCATCAGTTTTCTGCCTAACTCCTTGCCGCGAGTTAACGCTCTGGAATACAAAGCTCGTATCTGCTTTCTCGATAAGTGGCGTCCGGTCAGATACCACTGCAGGACGACCTGCCCTATCACATAGGTGCCGGCATAAGTGATGCTGATCTTAGGTAGGATGCCCCACAGCGGTACCAGACTCACCAGGCTGCGCGCTAACTGCCTCCACATGAAGCCGCTCCCAAGGACTCCTCCAAATTCAGCCACATAATCCTGCCAGCGGGTTGAAAGCCCCAATGCCAAGCCGAGCTTATAAACCAGAAACGCCTGGTTCTTGCTCAACACGAACATATCCGTCACGGTAAGCGGAATATTCAGTACCGGGATGATCTCAGCTATTCCAGTGCTGAACGAGTATGCGGTATTAGTTAAGCAGGTGTTATTGATCAAATGATGGGCGACCGGAACTCGAAAGAGCGGGAAATAACGTCCCAATGCCAGATGTTTGCCGGGCAACAGGTCGATCACGGCTGAGGCGAATTGACCTGTCAGAAACTTGATGTCAAGGATCGAACCGTCCACCACGCGCCGGCTCTTCCAATTAACCCAGGTCTTGATCACAAGAGCAGTATCATCATCTTCAAACCTGTTGATGCAAACCAGGAAAGGCTTGCTAGCACCCGCCCATATGCGGGACAACTCCGCTTCGCGCGTAAAATCCGTTTTGCGGGAATCCACCAACAGCACAACCAGGTCAGCTTTGGATGCGTGATCGGCCTCGCTAAGGTCAAGAATCTGGACGGGAGCCTCAGTCACCATGTCCGCGTGCACGGGGTCCTGGCGCATCATGCCGGCTAACGTATGGCGCCCGGTGCCCGGTACGCCAATAATCGTCAGCCGCACCCCGCTCAAGGCTTCATGCCGCAGAGGCTGCAGATCGATTTCTT
>SDBS01007664.1_pt1 | contig 10469 bp, 10 predicted proteins | sample 2277091 | NCBI WGS metagenome assembly SDBS01 (sample SAMN10404972, study PRJNA504765) | marine sediment metagenome | isolation source: marine sediment core GS10_PC15, 163 cmbsf | place: Arctic Ocean: Southern Knipovich Ridge | collected 2010 | reverse complement strand
AATTCCTTTAATTTTTTTCGCTCCTCTTCCGTTACATTCTCATCTTCATCTTGACTCATAAAATTCACTTAAAAATAATTTGATTCTACATAAATAGTAGACTTTTCATTAATATAATTTGCTTAATCGTGAATTTATAAAAACAACGAAATAGAATTTCTCAATAAAATTTTAAACTTTTAATTTTATATTAAAATAAAAAATAATTCTTTTATTATAGAAAACAATTTAGGTTATAAATATGTCAAATTGTACTCATTGTGGAACAGAAATTATTGGAGATCCTTTCTATTGTAGTCAATGTGGACAAAATTATTGCAGTTATCATAAAGATCCGATTGATCATGACTGTAATATTGTAAAGGAGAGCCTAAATTTACAACAACCTTCAGTTTCTTCACAATCTTTTGAGAATGCCCCTCAAATTATTTCTTCTCATCAAGAAAATACCTATCAGCAAAATCAATCTCCTGGAATTGTTCGTGGAACAACAGATGGGACATATACTTGGTTTCGGCAAGAAACTCAAGTTCCAGTTGATGCTTTTAACCCCGATTCAGGGATAGATTTTAAGGGGATCCTTTTACCTCATAAGTCAGAATTTCTTCATTTAGTAATCGGAGTTTCTCTTATTTTCGTTATTGGGATTCTAAATTTTTATCCGAATTTAATAAACACAGGTTATGAATGGAGTATCTTCATGCTTGCAGGTTTTTATGCCACTGCTTTCTTATTCCATGAGTTCGGACATAGACAAGTTGCTGTCCATTTTAATTTACAAACTAAATTTAGATTGTTAACTTTTGGAATGATATTGACAGTTTTTAGTATCGTTTTTGGGATTTTTTCATTATTTCCGGGAGGAATATCATTACCTACTTTAGCTTTACCTGGAGCAGTAGTTGTTTTAGGTTTAAGTAAAATTGATAGAACTACAGGATTATGTAAAGCCGCTGGTCCTACAGTTAATCTGGTATATGGTACAATTCTTTTTGTAATTTCATTCTTGATACCAATCCAATTATATCCCCTCAATATGATGATCGGATTAGCTGCAAATTTAAATTACATGTTAGGAACATTTAACATGATTCCAATCGGGATATTAGATGGTCAAAATATTTTAAAATGGAATAAAAAAGTATACATAATTCTTGGAGGATCCTTGTTAGGACTAGTAATAATCACTTACGTTTTTATCTATGCTCCACCTAATCTTAATCTATATTTCCCTTAAATTTATTCAATTTTAGAAAAAGAGAAGAGAGAGAAAATAAAAACTAAAGAATTATGAATCATGATGATTTTAAATTATTATACCTTTAAAATTAAAGATATATAACTAATATTACCATCTCTTAGTGATTTAAGTGACATATTGTGAATTTTGTGGGAACCAGATTAGTTATTTACCATTCACGTGCAAGTATTGTGGAGGAACATATGGTAAGAAGCATAGATTACCAGAAAATCATGAATGTACTTTTGAATTAAAGCATGTTTCGGTATCACCACTTACTCCAAGGGAATCACGGTATGGTTCCCAAGATACTTCTAAAAAAAAAATTTCTTCAAAAAATTATTTGGAAAAAGGCCCTAGATCTTTAAAAAAATATTTGAACAGACAAGAAAAACAGAGAAAAAAAACAATACGGGGTTCCCGAGGATTAAATAGGTTAACTTCACAAAATCGAGGCACCAATGTAATATTTATTTTAATAATAAGTTTGACAATAACGGCAATGTTTTTCTCTTATTATGGAATAGGACATTACCTCTATTTAAGTTTAAATGGATTAGCGACACAATTTACGTTCCATACACTCATTACATCTATTTTTATTGATCCTATAAACCCATTTGACCCAATGTTCTTTTTTTCGTTAATGTTTATCTTTATTATGTTATACTTTACGACTAAAATAGCAAAACTTATAGAAATGGCAAGAGGGACTAAATTTTTAGTATCTTTATTTCTCGTTTCAGGTTTTTTTTCAATTATTTTTTATTTTCTACTCAGGCTTGCGTTGATTGTATATTATCCAATTTCTAGTTCTTCATTTTTAGATGGTGTGGGATTAGTTTGGGGAGGAGTTTATGGAATAATAACTTATACTATTTTTCCATCTTTAAATCGAGAAACTTCAGCGCTAGTAACAGTTGTAAGGGTAAGAATGACAGGTAAAGCATTTCTATATATGATCATTGGATTTAGGTTGTTTTTTGGTTTGCTTTATGGATTTACTTATGGTTTTTTAAATTTCCTCTACTATCTTCCGGAATTAGGAGGGATTTTAGGATCCTATATAGTTTATAAATATCGACTTTTTTCTAAGTAAAAATTATCTTAGAACAATACTTTTTATAAATAACTTTTTTAATTTAATGTTATAAATAATTAAAATGCCAGAAAACAAAGTTTCAAGAATAATAGAATTAAATGAGGATTTAATTGGAAATAATGATAATTTAGCTTTACAGAATAATAATATATTAAAAGAGAAAAAAATTAAGGCTATAGATTTCGTTGGAGCGATAGGGGCAGGAAAAACAGCAATTATTGAATCCATTGTTAGTAGAATTGTAAAAGATTATAAGATTTTAGTGTTGAATGGTGATGTAGCTACTAGAATCGATGCAGATAGAATAGAAAAACATGGAGTAAAAGCAATTCAAATTAACACTGGTAGGGAATGTGCATTGAATGCTTATCATATTTCCCAGGTTTTAAAAAATTATAATCTAAATAATATCAATGTTTTGTTTATTGAGAATGTAGGTAATTTAATTTGCCCATCTGATTTCATTTTGGGAGTAGAAAAACGAGTTGTTATCGTTTCTATAACAGAAGGAGAATGGGTTATAAAGAAACATCCATTGTTATTTAAATCTTCAGATATCGCTGTCATTAATAAAATAGATTTAATTGATGTCATTGATATAAATATTGATGAAATGATAAATGATGCTAAAGAAATAAATCCTAATCTAGAAATAATAACTACAAGTACTGTAACTGGAGAAAATATGTCAAAACTCATTGAACAAATTTTAAATTAATTGAATTAAGAATAAAAGGTAGAGAACATAATTTATATTAAAATAAAAGTTCTGATATGCTATGTCAATAAGGCAGTATAATACGGAGTTAGGATTATTAGTTGATAAAGTCGTCAAAGTTTATCTTGATAAAGACAAATTCTTTGTAGGACAATTAAAAGGAGTATCAGTGGATTCAAATTTGATCTTAATTAATGCTAAGAGCGAAAAGAACAAATTGTATCCGAAATTGTTTATTAGATGTACGTATTACAATTTTATAAGTCTTGAAGATGAACCTTTCCCAATGAAAGCGTTAGCGGATAGGATTGCAACAATTTTTTCAAAAGGACATGTTAATTACATTGAAGATCAAAATGTAATCTCGATATTGAATGGAAAAATTATCGTCGATGAGGAGGAAGTAAGAGGTACCGGTCCTTCCGCAGAGCGCGTTAAGAAGATTTTTGAACAATTTAAAATGGATTTAGATAGCCCCGGAGAAGAATAGAATAAAATTTATTAAATTTAATTTCAAGTTTCTATTTATTTTTCAAATACATTTAGTAAATCTCTTAAATTTAAATCTTTAAAAATGTTTTTCATCACTGCCTTTCCTAAGGGAGTAACTTTTACTATACCTAACTCATCAAACTGTCTTATATAATCATTTTGTATTAAAAATTGGATATCAGTATTCCAACTCTCTGCGAAAATTTCTTTTATATCATCGATTTTAATATTTTCATCAACTTCTTTACTTAAAGCTATAATTAATGCTAATGTACCGTAGTGAGATGGTGAAATATTCTCATCCTTTCCATCTGAAGTTAAAATGTAAAAAAAATTTTCCATGAATTTAGTTTTGATAAGATCAAATCCTACATTCTTCAAACTCACATATACTTCACTTATAACTTCATCGAAACTAAAATCTTTGCATAGATTTCTTAGATCGTCTTCTCGGGTTATTTTTTGTTTATTAGTTAAAAGTAATTTAGTAATAACTTTAACAATTTCACTCATGCTACTAATATCTTGTGTCACGCTCTTCAACTCTCTTCAAATTTTGTTAATGTTAGATTCCTTATTTTTTTTTTCATTTCTAAGTTCGAAAAGATAAATATTAAATTAATCGTTGACAATCCTTCCTCTCTTTCGAAAATTGGAAGAATTTTTCTAATGGTTCTATAAATTGATCCTGCTTTATTATATTTAATTGGTAAAAATAAATTCGAAAAAATTACTTTTTTACTCATATTTTGCAGTTTTATTGAGATATAAAAAACTATAATGAAGAAAATTTTTTCAGGAGTAGTTAGATCATCGAATTTAATTTGATCTTTTTCATTTCGATTAAATTTTATATCAATGAAGAATTTTTGGTCATTTTCATTTATTAATATTTCAAAATGAAGAGATAAATTAATTTCTCGCATGAATTTTTTTGTTAAAGATTCAAGATTATTGATAAGTAATTCAAGTTTCTGAAAATTAAGAAGACTCTCCAAATAATCTTCTTCATCTTTAGTGATAATTAGATTAAGTTCATGAGTTTTCAATGATTTTTCAAACACTTCTAATTTATTTATGATAGAAGTTAAATCCTGCGGATTCTGAGAATTATAAACAGGGTTGGGGATTGCAATTCTTTCTAATTCGTAATTTATTTCTTTAATTTCTCTCTTGATTTCAGGAGGGTGTTTATATAATTTTAAATCGACTTTCTTAAATTCTGTAGTCGAATTATCATATTTAATTTGGTTTTTGAGTTGGGAATCAAGAACATTTATTTTTTCTTCATCTGTTCTAATAATTTCCTTTAATACTTCATAATCATCTTTATAGGATTCATAAATTGGTGTAATCGTCTCTAATTTTAGTTGAGATTGACTTATTTTTGAATTCATAGAATTTATATCAAATTGTATATTCTTTGCTTTTTTTTGTAGTGCTCTAATTTTTTCTGCGTTAGTTAAACCATCATTCGATTTTGATAATTCATTTTTTATCGTTTTTGGGGCTTTTTGATCATCTTGTGACATTTCTCGAGTAATCTGGTTAATTCGGTTAAAGCATGATTTTTTTTGTTTTGTTAACTCTATAATTTTACTCTTATAATCATCAATAATTAGGTTAATCTGTTCAAATTGGTTCTTGTATTGTGAGAAATCTTCATTAAGGAACTTTAATTTGTTACTTTTAATATTTACTGATTCATTTAGCTTACTTAATAAATCCAAAATAGCGTTATTATCACTGTTTTTTTTGTTTTTCATTGAAAGTTCTAAATCTATTTGGAGTGAAATCTTTTTTTGAGAGAGTAAATTAAATTTTAAGAGGTTACTTGAGTTTTGGAGGATCTCATTATATTGAGACGTAAATTTAATATTATTATTCATTGTCTTATTATATTCATGTAGGAAATCCACCAACTTCAAAGAATTTTTCAATCCATAGTGATTTTCAGATTCCTCCTGAAGTACATTAATTAATTTTTCCATTGGAATTAATTTTAGATTTTCTAAAATTTCAAGAAAATTCTCGCTCTTATGTTCATTTAATATATTCCTTTTAAATTTTCCATAAATTAATGTAAATCTTTCTTTAATGAGTACTTGCTTTGAACCAATGGAAACTTTAATGCTGTTTTCTGTAATTTTTAATCCCTTAATTGTTCCTGTTAATCATTTTCAAAATGATCTTTATACTTTTTATACTCTTTTTCTGTTTTTTCTTTTCTTTTTCTTATCAAATCAAGAGGATCTTCATTATCATCTTTTGGAACAAGGTATTTTTCTTCAAAACTTTTATTAAATTGTGATTTAAATTTTTTTATTTTTTCAGTTATTTCATCGCTGATTTCAATATCCTTTGTTTCTTTTGATGGAGTGGATACGTTTATTAATTTTTCTCTATGCTCCTTTCTTCTTAATCTTTTAAATTCTCTTTCAGATAACTTCATATAATCTTCATAAGTATTCTTATGTTTTTCTTGGCCAATTTTTAAGTTTGTTAATTCTTCTCTCTTCTTAGCTTCCCTTAAGATTTCTTCTTTCTTATTCAATTCTTTATGAGATAGTTGATTTAGGATATCTTGTAGAAAGTTTTGAAATGTTAAATTAGGATTCCTGAGATGAGCAGCTTCAAATTCTTCTATTAAGGCAGGATCTGTATTTTCAGGAATTTTACTTATCTCTATTTTAAACTTTTTTCTAAGTAGATTTTGATAATAGTTATTATTTTTTTTTATTAATTCTATAAATAAAGAATTATGTTTTAAGGAATCGAGTAACTCTAACCAGTACGGAATTTCTATTGAACTAACATACGATACACATTCGATTATTTTACTAATTTTTTTATTCTCAATCAAATGCAAGCCAATAGTTTTGGTTTTGGATTTATTTAAATCTATACCCTTGAGTTTTTCTTTAAATGCATCTTTATATTTTTTTATTAGATGATCTTGGAATTTTAGGAAGTTATTTATGTTATTTTTTGAAATTAAATTTAACTTACTATTTATATTATTAGATAAATCTCTTATCTCTTCTGTTTGAGAGAGTAGATTTTTATCTACCTTGGCTTCATAAAGCTTATTGATGAATTTCTTGACGTTGAGAGACTCTTCAGAAATTTCGTTAAGATTTACTTGAATAGTTTCAAGTAGAATGGTGTATTCTTTGATTTTTTCAAGATTGAATAATTGGAGGTTGCTCATTTTTAATAATCTTTTGTTAATAATTAAATTTCAGGTGGACCAGTAAGATTTTTTTTTTTCTTTCCAATTTCATTAGGTCGCCTTGTTGATTGCCTTGAAGTGCTTAGATTGTCTTGTCGTTCAACATGAATGGCAGTACCACCAACTAATTTTAGAGATTGGAAAAAATTATCATAGGTTAAAAGTCCAGTATTTATTGACTTTAGTAGTGCTACTCTTGTTCCTCTTTCAATATCTGAACCAGAATAACCAAAAGTTAATCTCAGAAATCCTTCAGGCACTGCCTTTTTATTTAATTCATCTATTATTATTTCATTTTCATCAAATTCATTAACTTTTCGTCCGAGTTTTTTATTTAAATCGTTTGAAATTTTTTGTATGATGTTATATTCTTCCTGTAATTTAGAAAAGATGGTTTCATCAACTCCGATTTTTGCATTTTTAACTTTATTCACGAAGCCTTCAATGATTTTTCTTCTTAGATTGAAATCGGGGAACTCAAATTTAAAATGGAAAGTAAAACGACGCCAAATTGCGGAATCTAACTGATGTTGATGATTGGTAGCACCAAAAATTGCTAAAGGTGCTCCTTCATAATTAATTCTATCAATAACTTGTAGGAAAGAGATCACAGCCCTCTTAATTTCTCCAACTTCATGAATATTAGATCGTTCAGATCCAATTGCATCAATTTCATCAAAAAACAATATAAATGCTCCGCGTTCTTTCGCGATTTCAGCAGATAATTCAACTACGCCTCGGATATTCTTTATAGTATCTCCTAAAAGGGGGGATACTAATCTATCTGATTCTACAACACAAAGTGGTATATCATATTTCTTGGCAAAACCTCTAGTCAATGAGGTTTTTCCTGTACCTGGAGGTCCATATAGAAGTACAGTTAAATTTGGGCTTAAATTCGTATTTTTTAAATACTCCATGAACTCATTATATTTTTTTAATGCGTTAAAAAAATCATCCAATAATTCCTTTTTTATTTCGTTTCCTAAAATGTCATTTACAGATTCCTTAATGTCTACCGGAAGATATACCGCACCATATTTTCCTAAACGTTCTTTAATTACATCATCGGTAAAAATATTTGTTCCTTCTGTCTCAGTATTTTTACTGCTAATTTTTACTCATCTCCTTCTTTTTTTTTATGTTTTGGTTTTTTAATTTCAAATTTTTCACAATATTTTCCTATTTCATTGATAAAATATTTTAAATTATCAATTTGAGAACCAATAAAATTAAAAATTTCTTTACGATATTGAACTGAATCTCTAATCTTCATCTTATCTAAGCCCACATAATTTGGGAAACATATTAGTTTCATCAAGTAGGGAAGGACTTTTTCATTCGTTTGCAAGTCTTTAAAAATGGGATAAAATATATTCTCATCAGATAATTTCCATTTTAAAATTCCCATATATATCAAGAAAGCAAAATTCATAGAAATCCAATTTACTAGCTCTTTGGATAAGAATCCTCTCCTTTGAGATGCAAAAGCGAGGTAGTATAAAATTAAGGTCTCATTGCTAAATTGAGGATAAAATCTAATGACTTTATCCGATTGTTCAGTCTCACGTAAAAAATTATTTTCCATTAAAATTTCTACAAAATCTTCTGAGGGTCCAAGAAAAATTCCATCAATTAGACGCAGACCAACACGCTCGGCAATATTTTCTATAGCCTCTTCTTCCGCATTTGCAATAGAATCAATATAAGGCAAAAATATGTCGTTTTTCAATATTAGGGGAATTTCATAATTATTTTTTTCAGGGAAGTTCCCAAAATTAGGATCTAAGTTATAAATTGATGTTATGTTATTAATGATCTGATAAACTTTAGGAGTAAGTCCAGGGATTTCAAAAAAGTCAGGGCTTTCGAGTTTTTCTCTATAATATGTATGGGTTTGTAAGATGTGTCTCTGACATTCGTAAAAATCTGGAGAATGTTCAATTAATTTGTTATATATTATTTTAAGGTTTACACCCTTTGGAAATATTTTTTCTTCGATGAATTTTACTAATTGATATAAATACGTACTTTCTAAGTTAAGTTCATCAGGATTGGTAATATGTCTTAAGACATTCAAGGCGTCAACTGATTCATACAAGAAATCTAAAATATAATCCTTAATATCAATAATGGGGATTGTTTCTCGGTATTTAAGAATAAAGCTTTTCATTATTTCATAAACATTAGATCTATATAAAGCTGTAAATTCTGAAAGAGCTCTGACCATCCGTATGTTCCGTTTTTCTTCCTCTTGCTGAATTTTGTCTAAAATTTCTATATCCAACAATAGATCGGCATCTAAATTTATAAGAATTCTTCTTGTTTCTCTCAAAATTGGGCGCATGTGACTAATAAAAGTTAAATATCTTGGAAGAATATCAGTCCATTTTTCCCTTCTTCTTCCACGTTTTACTTTTCTAGTGGATCTTTGTTTGTAACTCATGAAAAGCACTTTATTTATAATTGTTTAATCTTTATCATATCCAACTAAGACTTCTGTAAAGATATTTGAAATCTCGACGAATATTGGAATTTCTACTCTACATAAATTTCCGAGGATCCATTTATTCACATCTTTTATTAAAAATCTTATTTGATTATGTATTTTCTTATTAATTTCTGAATCTATTATTTTGGAATACCATAATCCACCACCTATTCTATAGGCAATTATTTTTATTAATGGCCCGAATAATGGTTCTATGACCTGTTTCATCATCCAAGATTTCGGGATCACACTCATATTTTGATTATCAAAATGGGGATCATTTAGGATAGGATTTGTTTCATCTACAGTTAACTTAGGCATAAAACTGAGTAATAAAATTAACGCAAAAATAGCAGAAATTCCATTAACAGTATAGTTACCACCAATTTTTTCAATATCATCCCTATTAATAGCCACGTTTGCTAAGAACATGCAAATGAAAACATTTCTATCAAATTTTCCTGAAACGTAAGCATAACCTAACTCATTATCTATGATCAAATATTTTTCTTCCAAGATTTCAATTATATCATCCGGAAAAGTATAAAAAATATAAGATTTTTTTTCACTTCTTCTGACATCCTTCTCAACAACCAGCTCCTTTGAGACGAGACCGAACATAGTTACGAGTTTTTCAAGTTGTTGTTTTAAATAATGGCGGGGTTTGTTTGGATCTCCAAACATAGCAAAGAACTGATGATCAACTATATGAAAATCATTTCTTTTACTAAATGCCTCAACCATTCTATCTATTATTGGCACCTGGGTCCCACTAGCTATAGCCTTTGCTTTTGAATTAATAAATCCATTTAATAATTCATTTATAATAAAATCCTGCTCATGGGTTCTTGATTTCAAGATTTTTCTGAAAGCTTCGGTAAAATTTTTCGTATTAGGAAAAAAAGCGTTTTGAATTTTATCATTAATTGATTTTATAAAGATTTCCCCATCATTACTTGGAAAGTGGAGTTTCATGTTTGTAAGTCTTTGAATTAGAGCCGATTTTGCTCCAGGGATATTTTCTACGTCCCTTTTTTGCAATTCTTCAATCGCTTTTTCAAGTCCATTTTCAAAATCTGTTAGTAAATCTTTCCATGTTCTATCTTGAGACTCAGCCATCTTCTCTACTCACTTACTATTAATTTGGTATCTTTATTTCCCATTTTAAGTCTATAGATATCTTTTTTAAAGCAT
>SDBS01007663.1_pt1 | contig 10469 bp, 6 predicted proteins | sample 2277091 | NCBI WGS metagenome assembly SDBS01 (sample SAMN10404972, study PRJNA504765) | marine sediment metagenome | isolation source: marine sediment core GS10_PC15, 163 cmbsf | place: Arctic Ocean: Southern Knipovich Ridge | collected 2010 | reverse complement strand
GTCATCAATTTTAGATACAATTATCCTGCGACGTTCAGCGCGTGTTTTATTTTTCATACGGAAAAGCTGTCGTATTTCTTCAAATCCAGTGCAAAATATTAAAGCACAGAAAATATTTTTGAAACCTTTCATCACTTTGTATCGCGATTTTATCCCGCGATGATTTTGTTCAATGCGGTTATTCATATATTTGCTATCACGATGTTTCGTTTGATTTCCAAATACATTTTTAATTGCTGGTTAGAGAGCTGGCTCTTTATCTGTTGTTATTTGTTCTGGGATCATTCCTGTCGTTTTCGTGGCTTGCTCAAAAAAAGTTTCAGCGGCTGTTTGGTCTCGAACATCGCTTAGATAAACATCGACCAAATTCCCTTCCTTATCAATCGCTCGATAAAGATAATACCAATAACCTTCAGCTTTTAGTAGAGTAAGAGACAGGGCGTAGTCGAACTATCTCCCTGTCTCTCCTCTCCGAACCACACGTGCACCTTTCAGCGCATGCAGCTCTCCATTTAAAAGTGGCTCATAGCCATAGCGACCTCTTGGTATCGCGATGAAATGGTGCTCCTGGTTTCCTCTCGCAGGATATACGGATTACTCTCAGGATTGCGATATCGAAATTGCATTTTCTTGCTGGTGACCAATCTCCTTAACGCGCCAGCGCAAACATCGCCATTACGTTTCGTTTGGTATACTTTCCAAGTTTTTGCCTTCCCTATACTTGGTGATCGGAACCACCGTACCATTAATTCCTTAATGGAGGTTCGATACTTCTTGGCTAACCAGTGTCCGAGTTTCCAGAATATAACACTATCTGCTTTCCCGAATACTTTGGCCGTGAAGTCAGTATACTTGTAGAAGTTAGCCCAGCCTGCTAATTTTCGATTAATGCTATTTATCATTTCAATCGTGTTTATGTCATGATTGCCAGAAAGCTCAATAACAATTTTTGATATAAAGTTATTGAATTTCTCTTTTGGTATTGTCGTTACAGGACGCATTGTGTTGCGGGGACCTCGTTTGCGTACGATTCTGTGTCCAAGAAAAACAAATCCGTCATTGACATGCGTAATACGAGTTTTGCTCATATTGAGAGTCAATTTCAGATCATTTTCAAGAAAACGTCGACACTCTTCTCTTATGGTTTGAGCGTGCACTTTATTCCCTTTAACAATAACAACGAAGTCGTCAGCGTACCTGCAATAGGATACCGCGGGCAACCACTCCCGACTCTGTTGAATAGCAATGGGAATTTGTCTTTGTACGCTGCTGTTCCACACTTCCCGTTTTCTTCTGACCTTTGGGTTCAAGTATTTCTTTTCCAAATATTGATCAAACTCATTCAACATAATATTTGATAATAATGGAGAAATAACCCCACCCTGTGGTACGCCCTTGTTAGCAGCATAGAACAAACCATTATCTATATGGCCTGTTTTTAGCAGCTTCCATATCAGCGTAAGAAAGCGTTTATCACAAATCCTTTTGCGAATATATTTCATGAGAAGTTTGTGATGCACAGTATCAAAATAGCTAGCAAGATCACCCTCGATTACCCAGCGACCTGCTGGATAAGCTTTATCCTGTAACTGCGACTTCACGGTACGGATTGCATGATGAACACTCCTTTCCGGCCTGAAACCATAGGATGCTTTATTGAAGTCGCTTTCCCAGATTGGTTCCATTGCCATCAGTATTGCTCGTTGTACTATCCTATCCCTTAAAGTCGGAATACTTAATGGTCTTTGTTTGCCGTTCGCTTTCGGAATATAAACACGCTTCGCTGGCATGGGAGAATAACTTCCATCCAGGAGTGCAAGACGGATGCAATTTAGTTCTTCATGCAAGTTATCCTGCATGTCACTTTTGCGTTTTCCGTCCACACCCGCGGTTTTTGCACCATGAGATGCAAGTGTAATCCTGGCAGCTTCAAGCAACCACTCACCATTAGCAATCAACCTCAGTAAACAATCAAACTTGCGTTCTTTGTCTTCTGAGGACCAACGTGCTAATTTGTTTTGCATTTCGCTGATTATCAAAGGTCTTCACCTCTCTACGGTCAGTTAATTTGCCAAGCAAATCATTTAAACTGTTTCCCTTCGCCATGTAATAGGCTTTCCCTATCTCAGACTACTACGAAAACTCCGCCAGCTTACCTAGCATCGAGGACGCTCTCTTATCATCGCAGGTAAGCCTTCCCCATTCCACAAGGTGGACTCAAACACATGAGTTAGGTTGCTGATCGCAATCTTTTTCCTTACGTTCCGTAAGTCGATACAAACCTAAAAGTCTAGCTACGCTCTAACTTTCAGCCCCATCAAACAGCATACATGTCTGTTAAATGTTTCGCACTTTAGCTTACTTATCCATTGTGCCGTTTGTATACCGCCTGTTAAGTAATGTAGGCAGTGGTGACGCTTCAACCCTCAGACGCGAATTAATCAGTTCGTATTCCTCAACCTTCTCATACTCAGCCTAGAGGATCATCTTGGTTTAATTACTTCACCTCAATCCCCATTTCCCACGGGCTACATCACCTTGCAAGTATTCTGCAAGTCACTGCCGCTTCGGCTTTTGCTGCTGCATAGCCAGCAGCGTATCATCGTTTTATCCATATCCTTATGATAATTCGATGCATTCCATCCTCGCTTAAACTCCGGTGATTGCTCCTTGCAACTCCGAAGGATGGGCGCACTATAAGTTGGATCAACATGCCATTTCTTTCCGGCTTTCCCTTTGCGGCGTTCTCGTAATTTTATACCCAGTTCAACACCAAAAATTTGTACCCAGTTCTGAATGATTTGGTGGCTTAAATGAAATCCTCGCATGGCCATCAGTTCCACAATATCATCAAGACTCACTTTAAAACGAAAATAATAGTGCACCGCTATCATGACCACTTCAGTCGGATATTCAATGAAATTTAATTTGGTTCCTGTGCGTTCATTATATTGTCTGTGACACTTACAGCAACGGTATTGAGCATATCCCAAAAGCCGTTCTCTTGTTTATTCTTTTTGTGTTTTTTGATTGGCAATCTGGACAGTCCATGTGATAATTCTCCAATAAATTAAGAATTGCGATTATAATATTGATTCGGCTGCTTACCAAATCATGAATTTGGACTCAGTGTTGACAGAACCCTATTTGCTTATAGTTTTAAAAATGAATAATTGAATAAGGATATTTTAATGGAACGAAAGAAAATATTATTAGTTGATGATGAATCAATTAGTCTGCATGTGCTATGCGAATTTTTGAAAGATTCAGATTATGAATATGAGACAGCAACTAATGGGAAAGAGGCGCTTTCAAAGCTCGAATCTAATTATGAAGATTATTCTCTCGTCATTATGGATAGACTGATGCCTTTAATGAGTGGTATGGAAGCGCTCGAAAAAATGCAAGTGTCCCCTGCCCTCAAAAATATCCCCGTTATTATGCTAACCGGTCTTGGTGAATCAGAAGATATTCTTGATGCAATTAAAGGAGGTGCCCTTGAATATCTTACTAAACCCGTTGATAAACAAGTTTTGTTAGATTTAATCGCACAAATTTTAGAAGAGCAAGAAAAACCATGAATATGATAAAAGTCATTGTAGATATTGTTTTTGAATTCGGCTTGCTTATCAACGCATTCCTATTTATTCCGCAGGCACTTAAAATCTATCGTCATAAAAACGCAAAGGGATTATCATTGTTGACGTTCGCTGGTTTTAATTTTATACAGTTGTTTTTTATCTTGCATGCTTTACTGCAAGGAGATATACAATTATTAATTGGCATGGGAATTAGCTTTATCACTTGCGGATTTGTAACGTTTGGCATCATTCTTTATAGCAAAAAAATATGAATATTATTACTTACATCATTAATATCGGTTTTGGATTGGCATTGTTACTTAATGGACTGATTGTCATCCCCCAGATAATTCAGATTATCAAAACAAAAAATGCTAGAAATTTATCATTTATTACCTTTTTTGGATTTTGGTTGTTGCAGATCACCATGCTTATACACGGATATTCTCATAACGATTTAAAACTTGCCTTGGGTATGTTACTCAGTATTATAACCACAGGTGTTTTAATCATTTTAATTTTAATATACGGCAATGACATATTTAGAAAAAATATTGCTTAAAGCCATAATAAAACTCATTTTCTATAAGTTAATTAATAACAAGCATTTATTAAATAAGCTTCCGAGATGTTTAACATAATAGTCGCGTTACAAACGTTATTTTGCACAAATTCCTGACACCAGTCCTTATGTTGTTTTCATCTAAGGCTGCTGAAGTAAAGGCTCTTTGTCTGTAAGATGTTGAGAGCCGCTATCGTTATTAGAATAACAAAAGAAAGATAGATAGCGTTGAAATAAAGAAGGTTTTTTTGAAATCTTTGCTGCTTGATCAATTTGCGAATCTATCGTTATTTTGGACACGCCAAATAAAGTGGCACTTCTTGCATCTGTAAGATTATTTTTGAGTTCATTCACAGCAACTTCTGGTTTAATTAGTTGATTGGCTGCTGTTAACTGTGTTGTTTTTTCTTTAAGCTGCATCAATTGTTTTGCATCATTCGAACCATAATAAAGAGTGTATTTTTTTAGTATAGTTTTATAAAAATCATGCACGGCATTAAAACCTAAAAAGATGATGCCGCTGATAGCTGAGCCGACAAAAAACGAGCGAAGATTATCCCATAAGCTTTCTTGAAAGTTATCATCAATCATTTGCACAGCCGCCGCATAAGAGAAAAAAGCAAAATAAATATTAGCAAGCTCAAGTAGCACAAAAGTTTTAGGGTAAAGCTTAATCTCAATTGCTAAATTTTGTTTTCCCTTAATTATGTTAAGCAGAAAGTTAAAATTATCACGCAACATATTGCCTGCAAGAAAAATTATTAACACAGTTAATGCATAAGTTGGCAGTGCAGTTAAGCCAATGGCTTCATATATATTATTTAGTTTTTCGTTCATTAAATTATATGGGTTGGCCAAATAACCAACAGAGCCTGCTCCAACCCAAATTGCACCTAATAAAAACGCGATTTTTTCGCAAATTTGATGAAATATATTTTTAGTGTTAATCGATGCTGACGCTTGTTTTAAAATGTCTTCTATGAGAAGCGATTCAAAGTTTTCAGGCAAGTCAATGAGATAATCCATCTGACATCTTCTAAAGCGAAAAGTTGAGTGTATTATTGATTCTGTACCTGTTGTTAACCGATCGTTTAAAGTACTTAATAAGCCATTAATTACTTGCGAACGCTGTAGCTTCAATGCATTGTTATGCCTCTGTTTTTTCGAGGTAAAACAATATTTCATTGTCATATAACCGTATTCAAAGGGTAATATTGGTAAACGATATAAAGGTTGTGATAATATTAATTTGATAGGTAAAAAGTGCAATATTGTATTGTCGAATTGAATTATAGCACTCAACAGAGCGGCTACGTATATTTTAGCTTGCTCATAAGTAATGTAAGTCGTTGTTAAAGGTATTCCTGACAGAAAAGACCCTATTAAAATACAAGAAATATTAAAAATTCGGCGTTGAATTGATCCAGGCAAGGCAAGAAATTGACGGAATGTTTTTGGTATTTTTTCGCGAGAATAAAAGTCCATGAATGTGTTTGTTGCAATGTAAAGAACAGCAGCAGCAGGTATGCATGTTCCAATAACACTATGAATGGGATTATCAGATATTAAGATAGGATTTTCAGATTGCGCATAACGAATTGCCGGCAAGGAATAGTTATAAGCGGCAGTAATAGAAACCACGAGCAAAAAAAACTGTTTAGCCAACTCAGTTTTTTTAGAGGTTAAATGATTTTCATTGATATAGTAATTAAATAGTTCATCAAAAATGATTTTTTGTTCTTCATTAAACATATTAAATTTTCCCATTTAAATACTAAAATGCTCGCTAACAATCGAATAAGTTAAGCGCTAATATCTAAGTAATTAGCAATGAAAGTCTGATACTTTGCTTGAATAATAAAAAGCGCTATCATTATATCCTTTTTGCCTCATTATTTATAGCTAAGTTTATTCAATGTTTATACTTTTAAATATTTATTCATTTCTTGCGCCAAGAATTTCACGTTCGGTTCTTCATAAATTGTGTCATGGCTTCCTGGAACTGTATGTACAATAATAGGATTGGTTGTATACTGGTCCCAATGATTACAGGGCGACTGAATTGCTTCGAAATATGCTAATTTCTCTTTTGCTTTAAAAAGTATGAGTTGATGATTAATTTTAGATAGTTTGTAATTACTTAGCAGTTTTTCTCGCTGCCATTGTAATTCAAATAGACTTTCAATCTTGAAGATACCATTTTCTATAAAATATTTTTTCCAGTTTTGATGAAGAAGCCGTAAATTGTCTTCAAAAAAATCACGATTTTGTAATTCTTCAGGATAAAAAGCCCAGCCGTCTAGTAAGCCTAGAAATTCAACGGGTTCATTTTCTGTTTCAAATTGTTTTGCTATTTCGACAGCAAGTGTTGCTCCGTATGAAGCGCCACCTAACAAATAAGGCCCGTGTGATTGAATGGTTTGTATCGCTTTCTTGTAAAAACTAGCCATATCTTCCAAATTCGTGAAATAGGTTTTACGAGTGTGTAATCCTGGGTCTTGAAGACCATAAACAGAATAACGTTTATCCAAATATTGTAATAACGGCATAAAACAAAATACAGCGCCACCCATCGGATGAATTAAGAAAAGTGGCGATTTCGAGTCACTTTTTCTCATTGCAACTATGGGGGTTGGTATTTTATTTTGTTTAAATAAAATTATATTTTCCGAAGCCTGATATTCGTATTTATTTTTTTGAGAAATTAGTTTTGCTACTTCAGCAATTGAAGGTGCCTTGAAAAAAATATTTAAGTCTAGGGCAACGCCAAAAACTTTCTCAATCTGTGACAATATATTTAATGCCGCCAGAGAATGTCCGCCTAATTCAAAAAAATTACCATGAATAGAAAGTTTTTCAATTTTGAGCACCTTTGTCCAAATCTTCAAGAGTTTTTTTTCAACCAATGTTCTTGGTGGAAAAATATCTTTTTCTTTCTGTGGTTTTGATAAATTAGGAGAGGGTAATATTTTTTTGTTGATTTTGCCGTTTGAAGTTAATGGTAATTCATTTAAAAATATAAAATATGATGGGATCATATAATCAGGCAAGTATTGTTGCAAAAATTTTCGAAGTTTGCTTGCTTCAATTTTCTTTTTAGCAACCAAATATGCCAATAAAGACTTCACGCCGTCTTTGCCTTCTTTAGCTACTATTACACTTTGCAAAACATCGGGATATTTTAATATAGTTGTCTCAATTTCACCGCATTCAATGCGGAATCCGCGGATTTTAACCTGATCATCTATTCGCCCAACATACTCTAAATTACCATTTCGCAACCAACGCACTAAATCTCCCGTCTTGTATATAAGAGAAGTTTTATTGCTGCTGAATGGATTTTTAATAGTTTTTTCTTTCGTTATCTCAGGTAGGTTCCAGTATCCGCGGAAAAGCCCATCACCGCCAATGTAAAGTTCACCCACAATTCCTTCAGGTGCTGGTTGAAGGGCTTCATTGAGAACATATAATTGTGTGTTTGCAAGTGCAGATCCAATATTAATAATAGTAGGATTATTGTCTACTTGGCTCATTGTGGACCAAATTGTCGTTTCTGTTGGGCCATATAAATTCCACACATATTGACTTCTCGCAGTTAATCGTTTAGCAAGAGAACGTGGTAATTGTTCTCCACCACACAAGCATTTGATTTGATTTTGATTTTGCCATCCAGTATCGATTAATAATTGCCATAATGAGGGTGTTGCTTGCATATAGGTTGCATCTGATTTGTCTAAAGTATCTATCAAGAGAGAGGTATTTCTAATGATTTTATCTGAAAATAGTAGTAGTTTTGCTCCAACAAGAAAGGTCACAAAAAACTCTAATACGGAAATATCAAATGTAAATGTGGTAATTGATGCAAGACAATCATGATTTGTTAATCCAATTTTAGAAGATACGCTGTGTAATATATTACACACAGAACGATGTTCAATCATTACTCCTTTGGGCTTGCCCGTAGAGCCAGAAGTGTAGATGACGTATATTAAATTATTTGCCGAAGATGTTAATGGTAAATTGTCGGAGATTTTATTGTTAGAGAAATCAAAAGTATCTAGCGATATTTTTTTGCCACGATAAAATAATAATTTTTCTTCTAATTTAGACTGCGTAAGCAAGATAGGCGATTCTATGTCCTCCAAGATATATTGTATACGAACCTGTGGATTGTTCGGACTAATTGGCACATAAGCTCCGCCTGCTTTTAAAATCGCCAATATTCCAATTATCATGTTTAAACCACGCTCCATACAAATCGCAACCAGTGTTTCTGCTTTAACGCCATGCCTCTTAAGGTAATGAGCCAATTGGTTTGCTTTTTGATTAAGCTCGCTGTAAGTAAGTTGTTTGCCTTCAGAAACAATGGCAAGTTTATCTGGTGTCTTTTCTACTTGTTCTTCAAAGATCTGATGAATGGTTTTATCTTTTGGGTAATCAAATTTGTTGTTATTTCGGTCAATGAGAAGTAACTGTTGTTCTTTTTTGGTTAATAAGGGAAGATTATCGATAGAACAGTACGTTGTTTCTGTTATTTTTGTTATTGCAAGAAGCAATATTCTAAAATGATTGATCATTGAATGAATGGCATCTTTTTGAAATAAATTTTTATTATATTCTGCACGACCAATAATATGATCACCTCGATCATCCAACTCAAAGGTCAAATCAAATTTTGTTGTTTCAGTATGTATTTCCACTTGGCTCATACGCCAAGTGGGATCCGTTTTGAGGTTGCTTGAAAAGCTGGGTTCAAAAACAAAAGAGACTTCGAATGGAATCCATCGTGCATTTTTTTGTCTTGACTTAATCAATTTTAATGTTTCTTGGAAGGGTAATGATTGGTGTTGATATGCTTCGATAACCATTTTTTTAATATGATCAAGCAGGTGATTGAAAGTTAAATTGCCTAAAATAGAGCTGCGTAGAATTAGTGTGTTAAGAAAATTCCCCGCCGTTTTCTGTATGCCTGAAAAATCTCGACCTGCTATTACTGTTCCAACGGCTATGTCTTCTTGGTTTGTATAACGATATAGTAATACATAAAAGGAGGATAAAAGCGTTATAAATAGTGTAGTCGTTTTTTGTTGGCTAAATGATTTAAGCGACGCCGTTAGACTTTTAGGGATAATAAAACATTGTCTTTCGCCCTGGAAATTATCTGATGATGGTTGGCTCGGGGAAGATAAGTCATTTTGGGTTGTTGGCAAATGTAAAGGAGATAAATCTTCCAATTTTCTTTCCCAATATTCGCGATCTCCAGATGAAAATTTTTGTTTTTTTTGCCAAATTGCGAAATCAATGTATCTAGTAGCAATATTTGGAAGTGAGATAGTTTTTTTCTGAGAAAGAGCGTAATAAATTATTTTAAGTTCATAAGAAAATAATTGGAACATGGTGACACCATCAATAATCAAATGATGTGCAGTAATAAATAAATCAAACTGAGCTTTGTCTTGTTGAATTAATAGAAAACGAATAAGTAATTCAGTTTTAAAATTAAATGGAGTTTTAGCCTGTTTTGAGGCTAATATATCGGTTCTTTTTTGTTTTTCTTCAATCGATAAATGTCTTAAATCAATAAAAGACAATTTGTAATCTGAAAATGCTCTAATACTTTGCAAAGGGACGTCCCGGATAATATCGATCATTAGTCGTAGAATCTCATGGCGCTTAAGTAAATAATTGATACTCTTCTCTAATATAGGAATATCTATTTTATCATGAATATGCAAACAAGAAGGTTCGTTAAATAGTGGAAGAGCTGGGGCTAAAGACTGATGTAACCATATTTGTTCTTGAGAATAAGATAGAGGTATACGAGATTTTTTTTTAGAATTAGGTATGGATGTACTATTACTTCGCTTAGAATATCGAGGCGTGTTTTCTATTTTTTGAGCTAATAGTTCGATGGTTGGATATCTAAATATATCTGCTATATTAAGGTTAACTGAAAAATAGATGCGAACATAAATAACTATCAATGTAGCCAACAATGAATGCCCGCCTATTTCAAAGAAATTGTCGTTTGTCCCAATTGTACTTTGTGGTATATTTAATGCATCCGCCCAAATCGTTACTAAAAGTTTTTCATTTGATGAGGATGTAACCTTGAAAGAATTTTTTTTCACAATGGATTGATTGTTGTTATTTTTCAGAAATTCGCGATCTATTTTTCCATTTGATGTTAGTGGTAAGTGATCTGACAAAACAAAAGCAGATGGGATCATGTAATCAGGCAAAATTTCTTTAAGAAACAATTTGAGTTCTTTTGGGTTAAATTTATTTTTATCTTTTAAAACCACACATGCAAAAATATACTTATT
>SDBS01007662.1_pt1 | contig 10470 bp, 11 predicted proteins | sample 2277091 | NCBI WGS metagenome assembly SDBS01 (sample SAMN10404972, study PRJNA504765) | marine sediment metagenome | isolation source: marine sediment core GS10_PC15, 163 cmbsf | place: Arctic Ocean: Southern Knipovich Ridge | collected 2010 | reverse complement strand
CACCGAAGGCAGTATACTCTCGAAGGTCCGCTTTGAGGATATAGTTCTTGACCGCTGCCGCCCCGTCGGACAGTCCGATGGAGGACCAGGGGAAGAGCAACTCGTTTTTGCGTCTCTGATACTCCAGCTTCTCGTCCGGACGGAGCTTGTCGAACACCGGGTCGAAGATCATCAGGCGACGATTCATCGCCCAGTCTTGCATCGGAGTACCAGATAGCGGTAGTGCGTTGAAGAGGTTCAGGTTCAAGAATCGTTGACAGAGACTCACTGCCAGCCGTCCCCTGCCCTTCACGAATCCGTACAGGATCTTGTCGAGGAAGTTCCTTTTTCCTTGTCCGGGGAACAGTTCCTCGACATTGCAGGACAGAAGGATCGATACTAGTTCATCATACGTCACGTGCTGGGGTTGCCCGCTGACAACCACCATGAACGGGCACAGTGCCCGATCGTTTCGATCTCCGAGCACAGTATTGCCAAATTCATTCTTCCGCGCTCTCGGAATTACGAGAGTAGCGTTTTCGTCGTGCGTCCTGAAGTCCAGATAGAAATTCCACTTGTCTTCTCGTACGTCGGTGGTCATCTCCAATGAACGACCACCTCCACGCAGTCCACTGTTGAACCGACGAAGACAGTCAGTGACAGTCAGCTTCAGGAAGGTCGGAAGGTTTTCCAACGTTGTCTCCTTTTGAGGTTGAACAAGAACCTAAAAGAATACATCGCTTACGTGTAAGTCTGGTCTAATTTGATAGCCTGGTAGGCGTAACTCTGTTCCTTCTTTATGCGTTCAGCTATCCTGGGGTTAGAACACAGAGTCCGGACTTGTTCGTGTAAGTCGGCAGTTTCCTCCAATCGAGGCCCAAACCCCCCAGAGGGGCAGTTCCGGCCGTGCGTGGCAGTGGCTCTGGTAGCTCCACGCGTGGCCCACATCCGCAAGAACTCATTCAGAGATCCTCTTGAGTGATGTGCATAGGACACGTCTCTCATGGTGAACGGCCCTGCAACTCCAGTATGAAAGTGGTAGTTTGGAGCGTTATCGCTACGCGCGTTGCTCATATTTAGGTGTAAGGCTACCCGCATGTAGTACGCGTAATAAGGCCACTCTGCGAGCGCTGTCCGCTTGTAGGGAGTTCGGATGAACCACCTGGAAAAGATCGTAGGGTTCATCCTTTCAGGACCATAGCGGGGTAGTTGGGGGTTGGAAAATAGGAGAACTACTTCTGTGTCCAGGCTGTAGGTACCGAGGACGCCCCAGGCGTTTACAGTGACGAGAAACCTTTCGTTCTTGGATGGCCGATAGATACCTCTTGACTTGTCTTTTTTGCTGGGCCTTGCTCCGTTAGACAGGTCGTTCAGGTAGGTCAGAGTAGATGCGACTTGGAGGTAGTTACGAAGATTACGAGTGCCCTTCAAGATGTCTCCGGGGCGTACTCGAGGGATTAGCGGACGCACTCATTCCTCCTTAAGTTTTTCTCACAGCTTCTACCGGGATGTAGAGGCACTGCCCTTCCTTACCCACTCCGTCCAGGGAGCCTGCCCCGATATCCTCAGGGAATTCCACGCCTACGTCTCCTTCGAAGTCAGGAGGTAGGACAACCTTCCCTCTTCTACCCTGGAGATTCTTATTCTTGAACATGATTTCCGCTACTATTTCTACCTTCGCCCCTCTTGCTACGAAGTCACTTTCGAACTTCCGGACGTCCTGTTCGCGTACCTGAACCTCACATCCGAGCATCTTAGGGGGCATACCAGATATGATGGCGGCATTGATGACACGGCTGGAAGCGTCGTACTCCATGAATCGGAGGAGGACGCCCTGAGTCATTACATATGACTCCTTATAGACTGCAGGAACCCTCTGGGGTTTGTTTCCCCAGTATACAAGGATGTCTCCCTTCTTAATAGCAGAAGCTTCTTCCGTGTACCAGCGAGATAAAATGTTGTACCTCTTTGGATCGAAATGGCACCAACGCAGATAGTCTGTGGGTACAAAGAACGTGTTGACCCCCCGGACGTTGAACCACTTCAGAGTGGCCCTACTCGAGCTCCTGTTGGCCTCCAACACCCTTCCCACAGAATTGCGAGGAAACTTCTGTCCATCAAAGGAGAATTCTTGGGGAGCGAACATGCCGATGTGGGACGGAACTCTCTCGAATTGGCTTCTGCTATTCAGGTACTTGTGGACGCGAAGGTTTCTGGTGTCCACCACTAAACCGTGGTGTCTCCCGCAGATCCCGGGCGAGGCTTCGTAGCGGGTATCGGGGAGATCCATGCATAGTAAGGTGGTGCGTCCGCTGCCGTCGGTTAGCTCCCGCTGGACAACAGTACCAAAAACATACCTACTTCCATCCCGCGGATCCGCGACCTTGACACGGCTGCCAGTTGTCGGACCAGGCATCTCTTCCCCCTTCTTTTGGAATGACTCGTAGGTTCTGTCGTAGGCTCTGTCGTGGGCCTTGTCCGCTGCTCTAGTGTAGGCCTTGTCCGCTTGAGATATAGGTCCGTACGCCTTCATCTTGTTATACGCCTCGACAGCGCGATCTTCGCGGTGCTTCCCTGATGCTCGGCGCCCCGATCCGTCGACCATGTACTTGTCGATTTGGAATGTCTTAGGCATCCCACGTTCGATGTGTGGGTCGTTCTCGTGTGCGACCAGGAACCTCTCTATGGGGTATATATGGTCCGTGACGAGAATGAAGGTCTCCTCAGGGACCACTGCGTCCTCAGGCCATACCCTGCAATCGGTGGGGCCGCCCTTTACTTCCCAAGTCTTGACCTGGACCTCCCCTCTGGAGCGGTCGAACTGGTACTCCCTCCGAATTTGGTTCCCTGTCCTGCGGTCGAGGTCCGTTGTATTAAACAAGGCCGGATCGGGTAGGTCCGGTAGCTCGACCACCCGGCTTTCGATGTTTACATGGAAAGGCATAGGTTACTCCTAGAAGTAGGGAGTCCGGACTTCACAAGCGTAGGTCAGGAAGTTGTGCAAGATGATCCGCCCAAACAGGGAGTTGTAAGGCTCTGGGTGGAACTGAAGCGCGAACATGTTGCCTAGCTCCATGGCTGCGATCGGGCATTTACTTGTGGATGCGGTGAGCGTCCAACCCTCGGGGAGAGCCTCGGCCTGGTAGTGGTGTTTCATCCATACCGGAAAGACGTCTCCCAGACCCCGAAATAGGACCGATTGCTTACCAGCCTCGGTTAGACGGAGAGCTGTCGGGCCCTGCTCGCCTTTGTCCTTCTTCTTGGCCGCCTTGGTACGTTTTCCAGGATCTTGTTCGTCCCAACACCGCACAATCTTCACTCCCCTGAGTTTACAGAGGTACTGAAGGCCATAACAGATTGCGAGGATGGGGACTCCCAGCTCAAGAAACTGGGGAGGAATACTGGGTGGAATATAGCGAGTGCTATTCACATTCTTGGCGGACCCAGAAAGGATGATTGCCTTGAGGGAATCGGCGTAAGCTGCAGTCTCTGCCTCGGCGTCGATGGCCATGTCCCACTTACGGAACACACAGTATTGATCCATGTCCATGATCCGACGGGCCAGCGCATCCGATAGGGAAGACTCTAGATCCATGATGTAGACGAGGCCTTTACTACTCAAAATTCTCTCCCATCGGACTCTCTCCTCCTCTACCCATTCCACGCATGCGCTCGGGCAGACGGCCGGCCCTCAAGGTTTCGTGAACTCGCACTTCCTCTCTTACCTCTAGTGAAGCCGAGGGTGCCTCCCGCTCCTTGAGTCGAAGCGGGTCCATCGCTCTCGGATCGTCGAAAGGCTGTTCGCCCCACTCCCCGATGAACCTAGAGAATACTTTAAGCTCCCGGCGGTACTTGGTCATGTAGCCCAAGACTTCCTCTATCAGTCGTCGGGCTGCCTGGGGGGTGAGTGGGTGGTGCTCATGTAACCGAGCCCCTTCCCACCTAATGTGGAGGGTCATGTCCCGATCCAACAATAGAATCATGTTCCGGTTCTTGGCTGACTTTTGGAAGCGGGGTGGGAGAAACGGGTGAGGGATGATCATTCGGAACTCCTCCCAGCCTGCTTCCTTGTCAAGTAGCTTTCTTAGCTGACTTGCCACTCTTCTTCCTCCCTGGTGCACCCACCTTCATCAAGTGCCGATGATGCTCCGTAAGTTCGCCCTCCTCACCCCAGAAGCCATAGGCCCCGCGCCAGCCTTCATCTGTAGGGCGAGTGGTGGTCCAACCCTCGTGGAAGGACTGTCCGAGGCTTTCTGCGTACCCGTGTCTTCGGATGGCTCTCTGGAGCCTAATCAACCTGCGCCAGAAGCCAAGGGGAAAGGCGTAGTTGACCTTGTTGCCGTTCCCCCCAACGGGTACCTCAATCCAAGGCCTTGTCTTCTTGAGGAGCACCAAAGCTAACTTCTGGCTACCGTTAGACATCACCTCCGAAATCTCCTCTTCGCTGACATCCTTGATGATCTGGCTCGACACTCCAGCCCCGCAGAGGTGAAAGCATTGGCGATACAGTCCTGTGGCGATCGCGGTAGTGGCCGGGTGGGCCAGGAACCAGTTGTCCGTTCCGTCCCAGTAGACATACTGATTATTATTCTTCTCCACCATGGCCGCCTTGGGATCGGTCCTCCACCAGTCTCCCTCCGGCCGCCAGGGACCAAGGAGTACAGCAATAGGTCCGAGCACCCGATCACAAACTTGGAGGAAGTCGCTCACCGGGAAGTCTTCCCAGCCCTTCATCCAGCATTTGTGCCACTGGATCCACAGCTGGGAGGGTTTCGCGTCGGTCAGGTCTACTTCCTTTGTAGCTACCCACTGGGGTTGCTTGGAATCCCAGCCCTTGCTGGCCTTGCTCTGGTTTACTTCGCGGGTATTTGTGAGCCGGCTTTGGAAGGCTTCTCGAATGTGGTGGATGACGCCCTCCCGACAGGTACTACTCGCATCCACGATAAGGGCGTGTTTTTCCTCGGTTTCCAGGTCGATGGCGGAGTAGTGGGCTCGGACCCCTACCAGGGGTTGGTTGAAGGTCCATTTCGAGTTTCCAGTAAGCGGGTGACTTCTCTTATCCATTTGCTTTCCTCTCCACTTGTAGGGAAGGTGGGACTCGAACCCACATGGTGTTTCCACCGCTTGGTTTTAAGCCAAGTGCGTCTGCCAGTTCCGCCACTCCCCCGAGGGCTGAAAGTGATACTTGACATTTCGGAACAAATAACATATAGTTTAATAGATGTGGGTGGGCACACCTATATCTATTCCATATAGGAGGTTCCAGATGCCTAGAGTACCAAAATATACCGATGAACAATTAATACAAGCCGTTAAGAACTCCACTTCCGTACGACAGGTTCTTATCAGGCTTGGGGTCGTCCCTCGGGGTGGAAACTACAGTACCCTGTATAGGGCTTTCAACCGACTGGGGTTGGATACGTCTCATTTCACAGGTCAAGCAAGCAATCGAGGTCGGAAGTTTGGTTTTAAGCGTCCGATCGAGGACTACTTACAGAACAAGCACTCTATCCAATCTTTCAAGCTGCGAAACCGGCTACTCAAGGAAGGTATTTTTGAGCGCCAATGCTCTTGTTGCCGGGGGAGGACTTGGTTGGGTGCACCCATCCCCTTGGAGCTAGATCATATCAATGGTGATCGGGACGACAACGCCCTCAAAAATTTGAGGCTGTTGTGCCCTAACTGCCACGCCCAGACACCAACCTACAGAGGAAAGAACCAGGCTAGGGCAACCTAGCTTACTTTCCTAACTGCGCGAGTCGCTTGCCCGCAGCTGTATCGCCTTTGGCTCCCCAGTAGGCCACGGGTCCTTCAGGTATTCCGTACCGGGGGTTACCCGTCTCACCGACGATATTCCATGACTTCTGCAGGTCGCCGTCGAACAACTCATCGTAGCCGTGCGTATAGATGGAGCGGTGTAGTTGGCGTAAGCGCTCCCAATTCCCTCTGGGGAACGAGAAGTTACCAGCCAGATTTCTCTGGGGGACCTCGATCCAGGGTCGCAAAGTCGTGAGGATACGCATGGCCAACACCGGGTCGGCATTGGTTAGGCAATCTTCCACATCCTTCCTCTTCACGGCATTGAGGATGGCCTCATCGTATCCCTGCCCGAAAAGTAGGTTTCCTTGACGGAACATGCCCATCATCAGAGAGGTCAGTACGGGGTGACGGAGGAAGAAGTTATCCGTCCCGTACCACCGCAGTTCGTTGGTATGTTTGACTGATGCCTCTGAGGGGGAGGTAGTCCACCAATCACCCACGTAGCGGTTAGGGTTGAGAACTACAGCTACCGGACCGACGATAGCGTCCAGTAACTCTGGGTACCTATTGATGCAACAACGTCTGTTACAGATGCCCACTCCCGCTGCGGGCCATTCGTCGCCGTCCCCGACCCAGAGATAGGTCACTTCGGGCTGTTTCAGGGAGGGATGATCTAAGTCCAGCTTGTGAGTGAGAGTAGCAGTTTTCTCCCAGGAGCCTTTTTTCTTCTTCCAGTTGACAACTTGCCTCTGGAGGAACTCTCGCGAGTCCCAGACTAACTCTTCTCTACAACTGGCCCCGTAGTTGATCGTGTGGGTCTTAACCTTACCCTTACCCTTGATCGGTGCGCTTCGGAACTGGGCGCGGAACCCAATGAAAGGTAGGTCGAAATGGAACCCTTCAAGGGCTCCCACTTTAGAAGCTTTCTTACCGCGGGGCATAGTAACACTCCAACTAAATACGAGGAAAGAGATTAGTCCTTCTGCAGATCCTCGAAGTTTCTGCGAAGGTTGATTTGTAACCCGACTTCGGACTGGTACACTTCCTGGTTACCCTCAACGATGGACTGGTTCATGCGATCCACACTACGATACATCGCCTCCAACGTCTCCGCTTTGGCGAAATCAATCATTGACATGCCAGAACCTCCAAAAGTTCTCCCTCTTCTATGGGGGATTCCCTGAGGTCGTCATTCAGGTTGGCCCAGTAGTTGTACTGTCCGCCGTTCTGTGTTTGAGCTGCCTGCCGACGTTTGGCATAGGTGTGGTACTTGAGGAGCCGTCCGACTCCTAAGCCCATAATCTTTCGAGCTAGAATGACCATGGTCAACGCTGATAAGGCATGCGTCTTGTTCCAGTCTGGAAAGCCCAAAATGTCGGCGGAGAAGACTCGTTTATACGGTCTAACCTTGTCCAGGATTTGGCACACCCGACGCAAAGTCATGTCATCATTTTGGTCGAAATTAGTAACGATCTCAGAATGCGCCAGGAGGTCAAGATCGAAGGAGAGGTAGCTCTCGGTGGGGGTAGTCTGGAGATCTCTCGCTGACGGGAGTTCTAGGCCTGTCTGGGACGCAGGCTGGACGTTGTTGCTCCAGGCCTTGCTTCGCTGCAGCTTCTTGGTGAAGTAATTGTGGTAGATCGGGATGTTTTTGCCACAAATGGTGTACCCTGCTGCATCCTGCTTTGGGCAGACCGTTGGCCCGACCATGAAAGGTGTACCGGAATAATCGTGCGCGATTTGGTCCACGAAACCTGCACAATTAATATCCGGTTTGAGTCCTCTTGCATCGGAGGTCCCCCAATCGTCTCGGTGCTGGTCGAAGTGAAAGTAGGTCCACTCGCCCACGCCCCTTCGATCCAGAGCAAGCCGAGTCAGAGCGTAGGTCCAGTGGTGGAATTCACCGTCACCGTAGACAGTCAGCACCCTATTTTTCCAGATACCCGGGTCGAATACTTCTCGTCTGAAGTAGTCCACCAGCGTCTTCTTAGACACATATCGCTTACGCTCCCGGGACAACTCTGGTACGTACATAAAGACTACCTGTCCAGGAAAGGCAGCCTCGAATGTACGTTGCAACAGAGTTGTCCGGCGGGTGCGTAGGAGCACAATTTGCCAGTCGTCCATATCTCTTCTCACTCATAGTTTACTTATCAAAGCTGGCCCAGTCTTAGTCGACTGTCACCGCCGCACGCGCACGGACTTCATTGAAGGAGTATTCTCGGAGGATCTTTCCATCCCGAAATACTTCCACCAGCTGGTCTTCCGACTCGTCCCCTTCACCGTTCGTGGCGGTGCGGAATCCCGTGTCGGTCTTGATCAGCTTCAAGCGCCCTGCCTTACTTCTCTTCCCTGGGTCATCAACAGGGTCCTTGAAGACAGGATGGCGCTCTCCGTTGATTACGATGTCCGAGCACTTGAAGGCGCATTGCTGGGTGTCTCGGTTCATCTTCTGGAGTAGAGCCCCTCCCATGCCGAAGGCAATGTTGTCGGCGCTCCAGCCTAGGGCCCACATTCTGGAGAGAATAGTTTGGATCATTGCATGATCTACCCCGTCGCCCTGAATGACCCTTACCTGAGGGGGCAGAACCTTGTAGCCCTTCTCGTTCACGGTAAAGCCAAAGGCACTCCCCAGGATTTTCAGGACGTCAGTGACGACAGCCGGAGGATCTCCGGAGTCCGGCCGGATAACCAAGGTCCCATCTCGAGCCAGCACCTTCTCCTTGAGCTTACCGCCCCAGAGATTGGCACAGGCCTCATAGATGTTGTAGCTATCCGATACGCAGGCTACCAGACCAGTGGGATACTGCTCTAGCATGTTCGCGAAGGCGTCCACCTCTCGCTCTTGGCCCCATGAAGTGATGGTCGAGTGTTCTGAGGCCGGGATAGAGAAACCACACATGTCGGCCCCGTAGTACTTCATGGCAAAGCGAATACCTCGGGGAGTGTCGGTGCCCTGGAAGTTCACCAGGTGGGAGGCCCCACCAATCCCGGCGGAGTCCACACTAGACACGCCTCGGAACCCGAAGTCGTGGAGCTTGAAGTCCACTCCTTCAGGATCTCCAGTTTTGTGTAGGTATTGTAGGATAAGCTTCTTCATTTCTCGGCTCACCGTGGCCACCGTCATCGGGTACCATACTTGAACCAGGAGGGTTTCCAAAATGTTGGTGAGCCAAGGGAACTCGTAGTCGGTATTCTCGACAGTCATCAGGACGTTGCGAGTAGGTACCACTGTCCCTTCTGGCACAGCTTTGATGCTAATTGGGAGGATTCCTTGGTGCTTGTCCAGCATCCGCGACCAACCCGCTCGATTGTAGAGATCCGGCTGCCCGAAGTGGGCATGCCAAAAGCGCTCGGCATCGAAGACGTCTTCGAACCTCAGGACCGGGCCCTCCAGGTATTTCTTGAGGAAGTATTGGAGCCCGAAGAATACAGTTTCATCGAAGTCACCCCCGCGAGACTCAAAGTACGAGTATACGTACTGGGCTCCCGGAGGATACTGCTTCCAATGGGTGATCTTGTAGCTATCTGTCAAGTACAGAATTGAATCGCTCATTTCTTGCTCCTTTCACCGGGCTACGCCCGTCACCTTGGTGTGAGTAGGTTACACTCCTAGTTTCTTGCAAAGGACTTCAAACATTGGTACATGGTTCTCAAACCACTTGACTTCGCGAAGCTTCTCCACAGGAACCCACGCCGCTCCATCGAGATCATCGTCCAAAGAGATTTTTCCTCCTACCATCACATATCCCAGGAAGAAGGCACTCATCATGCCATCCCTCGGACCCATGCGGCTGTCGTCTACTGGGAACGATCCCAGATACTTAAGAGTCTCAGGAAATATGCCAGTCTCCTCCTTCACCTCACGGCGAGCAGCGGCTTCGAGGCTACTATCTCCCACGTTGACGAAGCCCCCGGGGAAGCGGAGCCCTACGTCGCCCTTCTTCTTACCGAGAAGGATTTTGTCCTGGTAGAGGGCAGCGATATCCACGACCATATTGAGTCGCGGGTACTGATTGAAGGTGGAATAGATTACACCAGCCCTGAAATCAGAAGACGCCCGCACCTCCCGACCGACTTCCTCTCGGATTTCGGTTCCACTCGGGTGGCGCAAGGCGTCTAGTTCTAGCGTCTCGAATTGTCCAGTATAGTGTCGGACGAAGGAGTCTCTCCCTCCGTACAGCAGGGCCGTACCGATGGGAGCGACCGTCCGAATGGCTGCGTCGAGGTTCTTGCTCCACTCCTTGTTACATCCGGTATCCCTGATGGGGAGCACCGTGACATCGTGATAACAGAGGTGGAGCATGGCAGCTCGGGTGGGGTAGTCCAGGGGATCAACAATCCCTCCGAGAATGTCGGAGAGACCAACAAATATGATCACCTTCTTGTGATTGGCTCTGACCTCTTCTACCAGAGCCCTGTGTGCTTCGTGGAGGTCATCGACCTGCCACCTACCGATGATTACACCAACATCGGCCTTCGCTTGTTCTGCTGTTCTCATTTGGTTCACCGTCCTTTCGACGTCATCTCAGGGTTACTGGATGTGAGTATGCTATACGCACCTCTTAGTGGACTGTCATGGAGGCCGGAGCCTCCTTATCGTCCTTGTGGATCTTTACGATCACAAATGTGTCGTCTGGAATCCCGTATCGGATCTTGAACGACTCCAAAACATGCTCCGCTTCTTGCTCGTCACCGTAGAACTCTTTGCTCCCGATGAAGAATTTGGTG
>SDBS01007660.1_pt1 | contig 10471 bp, 13 predicted proteins | sample 2277091 | NCBI WGS metagenome assembly SDBS01 (sample SAMN10404972, study PRJNA504765) | marine sediment metagenome | isolation source: marine sediment core GS10_PC15, 163 cmbsf | place: Arctic Ocean: Southern Knipovich Ridge | collected 2010 | reverse complement strand
GGATTATTGTGCCCATTAAAATCGATGACGGGGTAGGGAGGACGAATTGGTACCAAACGGACACTGTTGTAAGTTTAGGAATTATTAGAATTTTTAGCCAGAACAATCCCAGACAAAAAGGGATACTGGGTTTCCTCCTATTTTTATGGAGGATTGGCTTTTCGATTTTCAAGAGCACTTGGCGGATTGGACCATTCGGAAAGGCAAGGGGGCGTTGTTTGCCGATTGTGGACTCGGGAAAGGTCCGCTGCAACTGGTGTTTGCTGAAAACGTAATAAGAAAAACAAACAAGCCTTTTTTGATATTGGCACCGTTGGCTGTGTCTCAGCAATTCGTCAGGGAAGGCGAGAAGTTCGGTCTGGAAGTGCATCGATCCAGGGATGGGAGGCTGAAAAAGGGAATCAATGTGACGAACTATGAGAGGCTTCATTATTTCGATCCGAGCAAGTTGGGAGGTGTTTCGGCGGACGAAAGTGGAATCTTGAAGCACTTTGATACTAGCACCAGAAAAAAAGTCACAGGATTCATGCGGGGAATAGATTACAGATTGCTGGCCACGGCCACGCCCGCCCCGAACGATTTCATGGAATTGGGCAGTTCATCGGAATCTCTCGGAGTGATGAAACGAGGGCAAATGCTGGGAATGTTTTTCAGTCATTGTGGAGATTCTACTCAGCAGTGGGAATTGAAGGGCCATGCGAAGAGGGCTTTTTGGAAATGGGTGGCAACGTGGGCTCGATCAATCCGGAAACCCTCTGATTTTGGATACGATGATGGTGATTTTACTTTGTTGCCGATGGAAACCAAGCATCATATTTTGCCTACGGTAAGCAAGGGAAGAGGATTGGTTTATCTGGCCAGAACATTGAATGAGCAAAGGTTTGAGAAAAGAGCATCATTGAAGATTCGATGTGAGAAGGTTGCTTCGTTGGTTCCCGATGATCGTCCCAGCGTTGTGTGGTGCCATTACAATCCGGAAGGTGACTTACTGGAGAAATTGATACCAGGTGCCGTGCAAGTCGCGGGAAGACACAAGGACGAAGTGAAAGAAGAGCGGTTGGTTGCTTTTTCCAAAGGGGAGATAAAAACACTGATAACAAAACCGAAGATTGGAGGATGGGGATTAAATTGGCAACATTGTTCGGATGTGTTTTGTTTTCCGAGCCATTGTTATGACGAAGAAACAGAGCTTTTGACGAAGAGGGGATGGTTGAGGTTTGGGAAAGTAAATAAAACTGATGAGGTTGGCACGGTTAATCCTAATACGTTGGCTTTTGAGTGGCAAATACCTGAAGATGTAATATGGTCCCCATATTCTGGGGATATGATTAGGTTTGGAAATAATAAGGGATTTTCTCGGAGTTTTGATTTGTTGGTTACTCCTAATCATAGGATGTTTGTAAAGAGATGCTCATTGAGATTTCCTTCGGATGATGGGGGTTGGAGATTTGTCGAGGCTGGTCAATTAGAGGCTAATTGGAAGAGGCAGGAATATCGAATGTTGTCCACTCCGTTGACGTGGGATGGTTCTGGTCCGGAGATAATAAAACTTCCGCCATATCAACCGAGAAGTCGGGTAACTATATTGACGGTTAATCGATCTGGAAATAAGAGGGGGTTGTCTATAAATAGTATTAATGGATTGAATTGTGCTAAGACAGTATCGGTTCCTAGTTTAGGGATTGAGGAATTTGTTCACTTGGCTGGATGGTATTTATCTGAAGGTTGTATTCCATTTCGTAAAGGAATCCTTACTGGTTCTTTGGTGATAAGTCAGTCTAGGTTAGTTAATTCTGATTATCATGCAGAGATCGTTAGTTTGTTATCTTCAATACCTAATCTGAAAGTCAATGTCAGTGATGTTTCTGTTAGTTGTTGCTCTTCTCAGTTGGCTTTTTTTCTTGCCGATCAATTTGGAGTGGGGTCATACAACAAAAGAATTCCAACATGGGTTAAGGAACTGCCAATAAATTATTTGTTATTGTTAAGAGACACAATGTTAAAGGGGGATGGGTGTAAGGTTGCTGCGAGTGGTGGTTGTGGTTATTATCGGACGGTCAGTAAAGAATTAGCGGATGATTTTGCAGAGATTTGTCTCAAGACTGGTTTACGTGGGTCAGTTCGATATCGGGAAAACACTGGTAATGAAAAGCCTGGTCGATATTCAAGTAACGGGTTTTATGATGTAAACATTGCTCGAATAAATTTAGAGCCGTCAATACACCAAAAACCACAAAGGGTGGCATACAAAGGGATGGTGGGGTGTGTTACTGTTCCGAATGGAACGTTGTTAATACGGCGGAATGGGATACCTGTAGTAAGTGGAAACTCCTATGAACAATTCTATCAAACGATCAGGCGATGCTGGAGATTTGGGCAGAAAAGAAAAGTCATGGTCAATTTGATTGCGACGGAAGCCGAGCATCCAGTGATACGAAATATGCTCAGGAAAGAGCGACAATTGGATGAAATGTTTGCGGGTATAATAAGGGAAATGGGGAAGTACCAGATTGAACAAAAAAGCAATGGGAATTTGAAAGAATTGGAGCTGCCGTCGTGGTTGTAAAAGAGCAGAAAATCACTAAGCAGTACGCTGTTTATTGTGGGGATTGTTGTGAAGTGCTGCCGGACTTGCCAGATGAGTCGATTGGTTTTTCCGTGTTCAGTCCGCCCTTTGCTGATTTGTATTCGTATTCGGATGATGAGCAGGATATGAGTAATGCAAACACATACGAGGAGTTTTTTGAGCATTTCTCGTTTTTGGTGGGCCAATTGAAACGATTGATGATGCCGGGTAGGGTGGTGGCGGTACATTGCATGGATTTGCCTACATATAAATCGGCTGGAGAAGAAATAGGATTGAGGGATTTTCCAGGAGACATCATTCGGTGTTTTCAGAATTATGGTTTTGTATTTCATTCCAAGGTTTGTGTTTGGAAAGATCCGCTTCTTGCTGCCGTGCGAACAAAAGCGATTGGATTGGCTCATAAGCAGATAGTAAAAGATTCGGCAATGTGTCGGGCTGGTATTCCCGATACGATTTTGGCATTCCGTAAGCCAGGAGAAAATCCCGAACCAGTCGAAAACAAATATGGATTGACAGAGTATTACGGGAGCCGGGAGATTCCTTCTAAACTGAATAGATGGGAAGGATTTAAGGGAGAGCAAAAAACCAATAAGCGGTCGCATTGGATTTGGCAGCAATATGCAAGTCCAGTATGGTTTGACATCAGACAGACGAGGGTACTTCCGTATCGAAAGGCAAAGGACGGGGACGATGAGAAGCATATTTGTCCTCTTCAGTTGGACACCATTGAGCGGTGCTTGGCGATGTGGAGTGCAGAGGGGGATACGGTTTTGAGTCCATTCATGGGGGTGGGTAGTGAGGTATACGTGGCAGTGAAAAACAAGAGGAAGGCCATCGGTGTGGAGTTGAAAAAGTCGTATTACAAGCAAGCTGTACGGAATCTGGGATCAATCAAACGAATCAGAAAGAAGATGTGATGAGCGAATTATACAAAAAATATCGTCCCACCAAACTCAGTCAATTGATTGGTCAAGATGCCGTGGTAAATACCTTGACTGATTTTGGTAAGTCCGGAACTATGCCCCACACTTTGTTGATGGTGGGGCCTTCGGGCACGGGCAAAACAACTGCTGCCAGAATACTTCGGAAAAAGTTGAAGTGCTCCGACATCGACTTTCAAGAAATCAACGCGGCGGAGAATCGTGGCATCAACATGATCCGGGGAATTGAGCGGAGAATGGGTTTGGCTCCGTTGGGAGGAAAGACCCGGGTGTGGTTGGTGGACGAAGCCCACTCCATGACGGGTGATGCGATGTCGGCTGCACTCAAGATTTTCGAGGATACCCCGAAGCATGTTTATTTCATCCTTTGCACGACCGATCCCCAGAAATTGAAGCGGACGATAATTACCCGATCTACGGTCCTGAAGTTCCAAGCCCTCGACGACGACGACATGGCGAAGTTGCTAAACCGGGTTTCCGAGGCTGAGAATTTCGAGTTGTTTGAGGAAGTGCGGGAGAAGATCACGGATGCCGCCCTAGGAAGCCCCAGGCAGGCTCTAGTGCTCTTGCAGCAGGCCGTGGGTGGAAAGACCCAGGAAGAGCAACTGGCCCGTATAACGCTGGGAGACGCCACCAGGGACGCCATAGAGTTGGCCCGTGTTTTGCTTGATCCAAATGCTGGATGGTCGAAGGTGTCCAAGATTTTGAGGGGCATTCAGGGGCTCGACGACGCTGCTGAAGGAATCAGGTGGCTAGTTCTCTCATTTATGGCGACGGTTGCCGTGAAGAACAATAATCCAGATCGGGCTGTTTTCGTTATCGATTGTTTTTCTGAGTCATTTTTTTACACCAAGCGGGCGGGACTGATCTTGGCCTGTCACGAGGCGGTGTCTAGGTGATGGCTATAATAGATCAGAAAGGAAGGGCGATGGTTGTAACTTTGGGACAAATACTGCTTGAGCCGTGGATTATGGCTGTTCTTTTGGGAATGGTGGGCTTTGATCTCTTTCTCCAAATTTGGAAATGCAGATTGCAAGCAAGACTTCTCTATTTTCAGGATTTTTAGATCAAGTATCTTAAAAGGAATAATAATGAAGAAAGTAGTAGTAAGTTACGAGGTGGGCAGGACGATCAACCTCGGTAATTTTGAGAACGTGAAGATCAGCGTCGGCATCGATATAAACACCGACACCGATTCGGTTGACAAGGATTATGTGAGAGCCAAAAAATGGGTTGAAAAGAAACTAACAGAGGAGGAAGACAAATGGGAAAGCGAAAAGAAGTAAACGTTGATTTCCTGGAGATCGACAAGTTCAATTTAGATGAGGAATGGCTTGGGCAGGCTCCACTTTATGGTGAGTGGGCAGTCAAGGCTGCCGACGCCAGACGCGATTTGGGCATGGCGAAGGCTGATCTGGATGTGACGAAGGCCGAAGCCGACAGAGCAATACGATTGAACCCGGAGAATTACGGATTGGTAAAGTTGACGGAGACAGTTATTTCGTCCACGGTTTTGTTGCAAGAGAACGTGAAGGAAGCCCAAATAAAAGTGATAGAGGCCAAGCATGAATTGGACGTGATGGAAGCAGCAGTTTCGGCGTTGGATAATAGGAAACCTGCTTTGCAGAATTTGGTCAGTTTGTTTTTGTCGGAGTATTATGCAAAACCGAAAGCAAGGGAAGGGGAACGCGACAAGATGAAAGAGGTGGAGACGAAGGCGACGAGGCGAAGGGGCCGGGACAGGACCAAGAGGTGACATCATGTTGAGTATAATTGGTTGGGTGATTGCTGTGTCGTTGGCAATTCCATTCGTGGGTTATTTCACGGTAAAGATAAGTACCTACGCTTTCTTCCGTGGCAGACAGTTGTTTTATCAATCTGAAGAGAATAAAAAGGAGATTTGTGATGGTGAGAAGCAGAAAGCGTAAAGAGAGGAAGCGTGCCGGTTCACAGAAAAGGGATCAGCAGCACAAGGCAGGAGGTGCCGTAACAACCTTGAAGATTCCTTCGGGAGTCACGATGTTTCGACCTGAAGACAAGCGGTACAAGTTGGACATTGTTGTGTATGAGGTTGGGGATGGAAACCCCTATGCCGAAAAGGGGCGATGGTATTACGAGCGGACTTATTTTGTCCACCGTGGTATTGGGCCGGACAACAAGAGCTATGTGTGTCCTGCGAAGACGGTTGGCAAGCCTTGTGCAATTTGTGATGAAAGAGCCAAGATTGCCCGCGATCCGGAAGGTGACGAGGATTTGCTCAAGTCTCTCAATCCCAGCCAAAGGCAGCTTTGGCTGGTTGTGGATCGGGATGACCGGGATTCTGGCGTCCAGCTTTTTGATTTTAGCCATTGGAATTTTGGTCGAACGGTAGATGAGTTGCGGGAAGAGGCCGATGAGGATGAGACGCATATTTCAGACTTCGATGATCCGGAAGCTGGTGCATCGATTGTGGTCAAGTTCTCGAAGAATCCTCCTTACGGTGTTGAGACTCGCAGCATCGAATTTCGGCCGAGGACCAAGCCGTTGTCCGAAGAAACTTTGGAACATGGAATTTGCCTTGATGACCTGTTTATCATCCTTGAATACGATGAGTTAAAAAGACTCTTCCTGCAAATCGAAGATGAAGATGACGACGATGAGCCGGAAGAGAAGCCGAAGAAAAAAACCAAGTCGAAAAAGAAGGCTCAGACCACGGCTGATGACAAGGGCATCGAAGAAGGGTCAAAGGTTGTTTATGATGATGATGAGTTGGAGGTTGTCAGGATCAGCAAGGATGGAACCTCACTGACCTTGCAAGATTCAGACGGTGATCAGGTGAAGGCTATTGGGGTTGACGAGGTGGAGTTGGTGGAGGAAAAGCCCAAGCCAAAGCCAAAAAAGAAGTCCAAAGCCAAACCAAAGGCAAAAAAGGAACCGGAATCTGAACCGGACGATGATGACGACGATGACGATGATCCTCCCTTTGATTCTGACGATGACGATGATGACGACGATGACGATGATGACGACGATGACGATGATGACGATGAAGAGTGGGATGACGATGACGATGATGATTGAGTGAGTTCCTCGACTGTTCGTGGATGGGGTGGTCGGCGGAAAACGTTGGCCCGAGGTACGTCGACCACCCCTGTATTTTTGCGGTAGCAGCAATGACAGTGCTGGCTTTGTTGAGCTGTAATCCCAAGCATTGCTTGGCTAGAGAAGGCAAATGTAAAGTTGTTGGGATTAACTTGCTAGGGACTGTCAACTGAAGGCAAGGAACCCAACCTGCCGCGATTTTGATTGAGGCATAATGAATGACGAAAAAAGCAGACAAAGCTAAGGCAGTATTGCGAAGGAAGAAAAAACCGGCCAAGAAAACATCGATCTATCTCAACTCGGGAAGCACGATGTTGAATTTGGCTTGTTCGGGTAGAATTGATGGAGCCTTTCCAATCGGCAAGTATGTTTTCTTCGTGGGTGATTCCAATTCTGGCAAGACCTTCCTTGGCTTGACCTGTTTGGCCGAGGCTTCCATCGACTCTCGTTTTGACGAGTATCGATTCGTTTACGATGCGACTGAGAATGGGGCATTGATGAGCATTAGTAAATTCTTCGGTCCTGGTGTAGAAAAGAGATTGGAGCCACCCGGCAGGGATAAGGAAGGAAACCCGGTCTACAGCCGTACTGTCGAAGACTTTTATTGGTTCCTTGACGATGCAATTGAGGATGGTCGGCCATTCATTTATATTCAGGACAGCCAAGATGCTTTGACCTCCGAAGCCGATGAAAAGAAATTCAATCAAAACAAACGCAAGGCTAGGAAGACATCGACTGAATCCGATTATGAGAGATCAACAGGAAGTTATGGTGATGGGAAGGCTAAGGTTCATTCAGCAAACATACGGCGATTTATCAAACCACTGGAATCATCCGGATCAATATTGATCGTTTTGAATCAGACCCGAGACAGTTTTGATATGTTCGAGAAGGCCAAGTATAGTGGTGGCAGGGCGTTGAAATTCTATGCTCATCTTCAATTGTGGTCTAGTGTAAAGAAACAGATAACCAAAACGGTAAGAGGGAAGCCAAGACAGTTGGGGGTGAATTGCAAGGTTCAGGTAAGAAAGAATCGAGTGACGGGAAGGGACAGGACGATCTTGGTCCCCATTTTTCACTCGCACGGCATAGATGATCTTTCATCTTGCATTGACTACTTGATTGATGAGGGGGAATGGTACAAGAGCAAATCGGGAATGATAAAAGCCAGTGGCCTTGGCCCTGGTTTTGATGACCCCATGCGACAAGAAGCGTTGATAAAACGGATTGAGGAAAAGGAACTTGAGGACGATTTGAAGGAGTTGGTGGGGGAAGTTTGGCAGACGATTGAAAGGGCTTGCGAAATCAAGCGGAAGAAACGATATGAATAAGCATAAACTAAAGCCATTAGATTGTGAAGAGTGGGAAAGTGGGGGAATTGGTTATTGATATGGCCCGTGTTAAGCTTTTTCATTCTGGTTGTAGTTTAACTTTATGTCGTGTGGCTATTGATGTAGATGCTTTGTAGAAAAACAAACCTGAAGATATGACTCGTTGGAGTTTTGCATTTGAGTTGAAGCAGCTATTACCGCCAGGATGGAAATTGGTTAAGGAAGAAGAATAAATATGGTGATTGAATGAATCCCGAAACCCATTTAATATTGGATATCTCAAATCTTGCACACAGGGCGTTCCACACGACTGGTGAATTGGAATACGGAGGCGACGGTACGGGAGTCCTTTTTGGCATTTTCCGTGACATCGTTTTGTTGATGGAAACTCACAATGCCCGGAATGTCATTTTCTGTTTTGACGCTGGTCATGATTTGAGAAAAGCAATCTATTCTGGTTACAAGCAAAAGCGGTGGGTACCAGATATGGATGAGGATGATGTGGAGGCAAGACGAAACCTGCGAAAGCAGATATACCGACTCAGAACAAAGTATTTGCCGGAGATTGGATTCCGAAACATCTTGTGGGAAGAGGGATATGAAGCGGATGATTTGATTGCTTCGGTTTGTGAAAATGCTTTTGTTGACGAATTGATGATCGTGGTTTCGACCGATCAAGATTTGTGGCAGTTGCTTGCTCCAAACGTAATAATTTGGAATCCAATAAAGAAGAAACCAATCACGAAAGAATCCTTCACAAAAGAATGGGGAATCGATCCTTCAATTTGGGCTCACATCAAGGCAATTGCGGGCTGTAAATCTGACGATGTTCCTGGAGTCAAGGGAGTTGGTGAGAAGACTGCCGTGAAGTTTCTGGCTGGCAGCTTGAAGGAATCAACCAAGGCTTTTAAGTCCATTGTTGCAAAGTCGAAAATGATCGAACGGAATTTGCAACTCACAAGGCTTCCGATGTCGGGATTGTTCATGCCTATAATAGAGCAGGATGAGGTTGATCTGAAGCAGTGGGATAAAGTAATGTTGAAATTGGGAATGCGTTCGTTAAAAGGAAAAATGAGATGATAGAAGAAATCAGTATAGGCATTGATCCGGGAAAATCCGGTGGGATTGTTTCAATACAAGGATCGTTTGTTAAAGTTGAAAAGATGCCGTCTACTGAAAGGGATGTTTGGGAAATTTTCTCAGGGTTTAGGGAAGAATCAGCAAAATCCTATGCCTATATTGAACGAGTCCATTCGATGCCGGCCCAAGGTGTGAAGAGTTGCTTTACCTTTGGTCAGAATTACGGAATGCTACGGGCCTTTTTGATTGCGGCTGAAATTCCGTTCGAGGAAGTGATTCCACAAAAATGGATGAAGTTTTGGTCACTGCCTACATTGAAGCAGTGTGGTGATTCCAAGACTAAAAAGAAGAATGCCCACAAGGCCAAAGCCCAGCAGTTGTTTCCCAAGATTAAGATGACCCATGCGGTTGCTGACGCACTTTTAATTTGTGAATATGGACGACGAATGAGGAAAGAGAAATGAGAACATTGAAACAGATGATGAAGGAATTGTTCAAAGTTCTACCTCCAATTTTGGTGTATAAAAACAGTATTCCAGATGGACATATTTGCAATTATTGGAAGCAAAACGTTGAAGACATCGAAGACGATCATGTTTGGGTTAATTTTTGTCCTTTTGTTTTGACGAGGCACGAAGATGGCTGGGAGTTGGCTGATGATCCGTTTTGCAGTTGGGCCTTCAATACATTTTCTCAAAAGTATCCGATGGATGTTGATGTGAGTGTGATTGCCAGGAGAATCGAAGAGGAATTGAAGAAAGAACATAACAAGGAACTATTTGTAGCGGAGAATGTATAGTGTTGGAACGAATCCAAATCCAGGATTTTCAGCGACACGAGAAACTGAGAATCAAGCTCGATCCCAAAATAACTACAATTGTGGGTCCGTCGGATTCTGGCAAGTCTTCTATTCTTCGTGCCATTCGATGGGTCTTTCTGAACCGACCAAGGGGAAATGGCTTCATTCGGGAGGGCCAGTCGTCAACATCGGTTAGTCTGTGGGTAGATGACAGGAAGGTAAAACGAATAAGAAGCAAGACGAAGAATCAATACAAGCTGGATGATGCCACGATGAATGCGGTGGCCACGACGGTTCCGGAGCCTATCGCAGATTTTCTGAATGTAGATGATGTTAATTTCCATTTGCAACATGAGAGTCCATTTTGGTTCGGATTGAGCCCCGGTGAAGTGGCAAAGCGGATCAACTCCATCGTCGATCTGGAGTTGGTGGATTCAACGCTGTACGCACTCACCGGGGCTCTCCGCAAGTCTGGGGTTGCTGTCGAAATAGCGAATGAACGATGGGAGAATTCCAGTCGGGAGGCAAAGGAACTGGATTATGTGCCTGAAATTGATACCAACCTGAAAACCGTTGAAAACCAGCAAAAAGAGGTATCTAGTCTAAGGGGCCAGGCTTCTTTTCTGGGGGCTTCCATTTCAGAGGCTATAAT